>Ga0302253_1001758_pt1 | contig 12131 bp, 11 predicted proteins | sample AAG_RA_Trp_MG_FD_193537 | JGI IMG/M metagenome (GOLD analysis project Ga0302253, IMG submission 193537) | Enriched activated sludge microbial communities from anaerobic digester in WTTP, New Holstein, Wisconsin, United States - AAG_RA_Trp | ecosystem: Engineered > Bioreactor > Anaerobic >... | reverse complement strand
GATGCCGACCCTGTCCGTCAATGCTGACGCCGAATCAGTAAACGAGGATCAGACGCTTCTCACCCTGTATTCCCTGGCAGGAGAGGAGAGCGGTGGTTTTGTCACCTTCCGTCCGCATTTCATCCATGAGATCGGCAGGGCATTCTTCCCTGCCGGCACCGCTGCCATCCCGGTTACGATTACCGGGGATGTAGTCGTCCGGGAGCTCACATCTCCCGAGATGGTGCGGGCCGAACGCGAGCTCTGGATCCATTACCACCAGCAGAAAGCGGACCGGGAACACGACCGCCTCTTTGCGGTCTTCACCGGCTCGAAGATCATCGGTGTTGCCCGGTGTGCACGGCATACTGACGGCCTGGAGGTCGACAGCGTCTATGTCCTCGAGGAATACCGGCTCCGGGGATTCGCCCGGTCCGTCATGCAGCTCCTGATCGAGGAATGCGGGCGGAGCGAGACCCTGTACATGCATTCAAAGACCGAACTCGTGGACTTCTATGGAAGCCTCGGTTTCTATGCCATCCGCGAGATGGAGCTGCCAAAGACAATCCGCGACCGGTTTGATTTCTGTCTCGGGGAGCTCAAGGGTATCGATGTATGCCCGATGAAGCGCGATCCCGGGTACAGTCCCCATAAGGAAAATACCTGAGAGCGACCATTATGGAACAACCCGTACTGAAAGGAATAACCAGCTGGTCTTGCAGGCCTGACCGGATCTGCCAGATCGTTCATGTTCCGGAATATTGCATGATAGGGATCTGATCGGATGTACAGGGAACTCTTCTCTATCGCGACAGCACTCTTTGCAGCAGGAATTTTCATCCCGCTCATCTGGTATGGCCGCGATCTGCGTGTCGTACGGACACTCTCCCTGTCCTGTACCATCCTTGCATCGCTTCTCCTCGGCCTGGTTTCAGTAGCAGTTCTCGTTGGCGGGAATACGATCGGATTCACGCTCTACCGGCCGCTTGATGAGTTCTCCCTGGGATTCACCATCGACCGGCTCGCCGCGTTCTTCCTCCTGGTTATTGCTGCGGTATCCGCACCGGTTGCCCTGTACGCGTCCGAATATTACGAATACCTGGAAGGCGGATCCAGAAGGAACCTTCTGGCCGGGTGCACGAACCTGTTCATCCTGGCGATGGTCCTTGTCGTGGCCTCGGCAGATATGCTGGGATTTTTCTTCTTCTGGGAACTGATGGCCGCTGCGTCGTTTTTGCTTGTCATGTACGAGTACGGGGATCCCGGAACACAGAAAGCCGGCATCTTCTATTTCATCATGACCCAGCTCTCGACCCTGTTCGTCCTCTTCGGGATCATCGCGCTCTCGCTCCGGACCGGCTCGTTTGCGTTCTCCGGTGTCGCTGTCCCTGCAGATCCGGTGGTCATCGCCGCATTCCTCTCCCTCTTCCTGGGTTTCTCCATCAAGGCCGGCATCATCCCGTTTCACAAGTGGCTCCCGTACGCCCACCCGGCGAGCCCGACACCGGTCTCGGCCCTCATGTCCGGTGTTATGCTCAAGATCGCCGTATACGGGCTCGTGCGGTTCCTTCTGGATATCTTTGCCCCGGACCTCTGGTGGGGCATCCTCATCCTGCTGGCCGGCGTGATCTCTGCCGTCCTCGGGGTCATCTATGCGCTCAAGGAGCATGATATCAAGGGAATGCTCGCGTACTCGAGCATCGAGAACATCGGCATCATCTTCATGGGGATCGGCCTCTTTGTCATATTCTCGGCGGAAAACCTCCCCGGCCTTGCCACGATCAGCCTGCTTGCAGCGCTCTTCCACTCCCTGAACCACGCCCTGTTCAAGAGCCTCCTCTTCCTCTCGGCCGGCTCCGTGGTGCATGCAACGCATACCCGCGACATCGAACACATGGGCGGGCTTGCCCGCCGGATGCCCGGGACCTCGGCTCTCTTCTTTACCGGCTCGGCTGCCATTGCCGCCCTCCCGCCCCTGAACGGGTTTGCCAGCGAGCTCCTCCTCTTCATCGCGATCTTCACATCCATCACCGTTGTCGATCCGCTCCTCAAGGTTCTCTTCCTTGTCTGCCTTGCCCTCTTTGCCCTGACAAGCGCCCTTGCCGCAGCATGTTTTGTCAAGGCGTTCGGGTCGGTCTTCCTTGCACTTCCCCGTTCCCCTGAAAGTGCCGGCGCTGAGGAAGTCCCCCGCGTGATGCTCGCCGGCCCGGCGCTCCTGGCGCTTGCCTGCATCGTTCTCGGACTGGGTGCGTACCAGCTTTTTATCATTGCCGGGTTCTCCGTCCCGCTTCCCGACATGATGCTTGTCGGGCTCCTGCTCGTGGTCATGGCAGCCCTCACCTGGATTGTCCTGCATTTCACGGCCTCCCGCGCCGAACGGACCAGCGGAACCTGGGGCTGCGGGGTTCACCTCCAGGAGGCTTCCGCCGAGTATACCGGGCACGGATTCTCCGAACCGCTCGACATCATCTTCTCGTCGATCTACCGGACCCGGATCAGGAATGAGCGGGTGTTCTTCGACCAGAAGAACAGCATCTTCCGCGAGGGGACTGCCGAGATACGCCTCATGAAGGTCTTCGAGGAGTATTTGTACCTCCCGGCCGCACGCCTGTCGCTCGTTTCCGCTACCCGCATCTCACGGTTCCAGAACGGCTGTCTGGATACTTACCTTCTGTACGTCTTTATCACGGTGATCGCGATTATGGTTTTCCTGGGGTGGTCCTGAAATGGCGACGGAATTTATCCTGTATATCATCATCAATACGCTGGTTGTCCTTGCAGCAGCCCCTCTCTGGATCAGTGTGATAAAGAAAGTGAAGGCATGGACGCAGGGGAGGCAGGGTCCGCCGGTCTTCCAGACCTATTACACGGTTGCCAAACTGTTGAAAAAGGAGGTGGTCTGTGCGTCCTCATCCTCGCGGATCACCCGGTTCATGCCGCTCGTGACCATGGCAGCAATGCTCACAGCCGCCCTGTTCGTGCCCCTCGTCTTCGTACCGGAACCGGTCGGGGGAATCGGGAACATCATTCTCTTCCTCTACCTGCTCGCCCTTGGCCGTTTCTTCATGGCCCTCGCCGGCCTCGATGCCGGCAGCGCCTTCGGAGGCATGGGAAGCTCCCGGGAGATGAGCATCTCGGCCATCATCGAACCGACCACTATCATCGTCTTTGCCGCGCTGGCATTCGTTTTCAAAACCATAAACATCTTTGAGATGTTTGCCCACTCCGCGGCAACGGGCACCATCACGACGCCAATCCTCATCCTGATCGGGATCTCGCTCTTCATCATCCTGATCGTCGAGACATCGAGGATACCCGTGGACAACCCGGAGACGCACCTCGAGCTGACCATGATCCACGAGGGGATGATCCTCGAGCAGTCCGGCCGGAACCTCGCGCTCATGGAACTTGCAGCTGCCGTCAAGCTGACAGTTCTCATGGCGCTCCTGATCAATCTCATCCTCCCGTTCGGCCTTGCTACCACCCTGACGGCAGCCGGCCTCATCCCGGCAGCTGCCCTCTTCATCGTGAAAGGCGCGATCCTTGCCGGCATCATCGGGCTCTTTGAGTCATCGATGGCAAAGATGCGGTTCTTCCAGCTCCCCAGCCTGTTTGCGATGGCCTTCTTCTTCTCGGCCCTCATCATCATCATCGAGGTGTTCGCGTGATCGATGCAGCCCTCGTGCAGGGGATCATACGGATCCTGCTTGTCTGTGTCATCATCACGGCAGCGTATATCATCTCGACACGGAACCTCCTCTCCCTCGTCTCCATGTACTCGCTGCAGTCCGTGACGCTGGTCTGCCTTGCACTGGCGCTCTGGGCCCTCGAATCGTCGCCGGTCCTCCTTGCCATTGCGGCTGTCTCCCTGGTCTCGAAGGCCATTGTCATTCCGTACTTCATTGCAACCATCCAGGAGAAGATCCGGATCAGGCGCGATATCGAGTTCCATTTCCTGAGCCCGACCACATCCCTCCTCCTCTCCATGGCGCTCATGCTCGTTGTCTACATGGTGCTCGCCCGGGTTCTGCGGAACAGCCCGGTCCGGGAGAACCTGTTCTTCTTCGGGGCTGTCATCGGGATCTCGCTGATGCTGATGGGCATGATGGTGATGCTCTCCCGTAAGCGGGCGATCACCAAGGTTCTGGGGTTCCTCTCTATGGAGAACGGCGTCCTGCTCTTCGGCATGTTCGTGACGGAACTCCCGTTCATCATCGAGTTTTTGATCATCATCGACCTGATCATCCTCGTTCTCCTGACCACGATCCTCACGGTCGGGATCGATTCGACCCTCGAGGACTACCATAAGCGTCTCCACCGCTTCCGGCTTGTCGGGGGGACGGAGGAACAGCCATGATCCTGCTGGCCTATATCCTCGCTGCGCTGGCGGCTCTTGCAGTAATCGCCCTCTCGTCCACCCACCGCCGGATGAATGCAGCCTGCATCATCCACGCGGCCCTCGTGGTGGTCCTGACCGTGTATATCCTCCTGTTCCGGCAGGTGCCGGTTGCATCGTTCCTGATTGGCAGCCAGTATTTCTTCATGGACAGTCTGGGCCTGTACGAGGTCCTCGTAGCATCGGTGATCTTCACCTGTGCCGCGGTCTATGCCGGGGGGTATGTGGAAAGCCTGCTCTCCAGCGGGGAACTTGACCAGGGCAGCCTGAAACTGTTCTATGCTTCGTGGACCATGCTCCTGCTTGTCCTGGTGCTGGCATTCTTCTGCGACAACCTCGCCCTTTTCTGGATCTGCGCAGAGCTGACCACCATCCTGTCCGCCCTGCTCGTCGCTATCCTCTCTGCACGGGAGAACATCGATGCGGCGATCAAGTATATCTTCATTGCGTCCGCCTCCATGCTCTTCTCGTTCGTCGGGCTCATCTTCCTGTTCGAGACCTCCCGCACCGTGCTTGGGACCGGCACCCTCAACTGGACTGCGCTCATGCAGCACGCGTCGGTATTCCCGGCGGGCATGGCACTTGCGGCCTTTGCGCTGGTCTTCATCGGGTTTGCCGCCAAGTCAGGTATTTTCCCGTTCCATACCTGGCTTCCGGAAGCCCATGCAAAGGCGCCATCTGCCGTCAGCGCCATCCTCTCTGCGGTCCTGCTGAACGTGGGCATCTACGGCATCCTGCGGGTATACGCAATCGTCCACCAGACTCCGGCAGCGGCAACGATCGCCCCGCTCCTCGCCCTGTTCGGATTCCTGACGGTCGGGATCGCCGCGTTCTCCATGCTTCCCCAGAAGAACCTCAAGAAACTGGTTGCATTCTCGAGTGTCGAGAACATGGGGCTCATCCTCATCGGTGTTGCAGTCTCGACCCCCCTTGCCATTTTCTGGGTGCTGTTCCATATCATGGCTCATTCCCTGACCAAGGCCTCGCTCTTCTTCTCGGCCGGCATCCTGCACCGCCAGTACCGGAGCAGGCTCTCGACCGAGGCGGACGACGAGATCCGGGACGTTTTCCGGCTCCAGCCCCTTGCAGCGTGGGGGATCATCATCGGCGGGCTCGCCATCACCGGGATGCCCCTGTTCCCGGTCTTCTTTTCGAAACTGTTCATCCTGCGCGAGCTCGGGCATACCTCGCTGCCGGCCCTCTTCATCCTGCTCGCCCTCCTGTTCGTCATCGCTTCGGCTCTGGGATATTTCGTCATTTCAGCCTTCTCGCGGGTCACCGCCGCCGGCACCCACTCGGACATCGTGCCCTATGTAACCCCGCTGACCATGAAGATCCCGCTCGTCCTGCTCATCGGGCTCATCATCATTACCGGCGTCGTGTTCACGCAGGGCGAAACCGCATTTTTTGAAAGGATCGTCCAGGAGCTGAGGTTCTGATGACACAGACTGAAACCGGAACCGGCGGGATCCGCGAACTGCTCGGTCTTCCGGTTGCCGGTGACCGGATTATCCGGGGTCATGCCCATGAATATTCTGTACGGGTGGATGAACAGGAGTTCGTGCAGGCTGCAGAGAATCTTGCCATCCACGACTTTGCCCTTGCCGGCCTGTTCGCCTGCGAAGGTTTCTCTGGACCGGCACGGTATTCGATCTTCTCCGTTTTCGAGAGGAAACAGGACATCCTCATCCTCGTCCGGGACGTCGACGGGCATGCAGTATCGATCGCCGGACTGTTCCCGTCAGCATGCTGGTATGAACGGGAATGCCGGGATGCTTTTGGTATCACCTTCAACGGTGCATTCGACACGCGGCCGCTGCTCCTTCACGAGTGTTACCCTGACGGATATCACCCGCTGAAAAAGGATGTTCCCAACATACCTCCCAAAGTTTCGGGGGACTGGGGCGCCGAACGCGAGTACCCGTTCAGGGTCATGAACGGAGAGGGGGTGTACCAGGTCCCGGTCGGTCCCGTCCATGCCGGCATCATCGAGCCCGGGCATTTCCGGTTCAGCGTCATCGGAGAGACGATCTTCAACCTTGAGCTCCGGATGTTCTACAAGCACCGTGGGATCGAGAAACTGGCGGAGGGCCGGCTGCCCGCGGACTGCCTGCCTGTAGCGGAAGCGGTCAGCGGTGACGAGTCCGTGGCGAATGCAACAGCGTTCTGCATGGCCGTTGAACAGATGTCGGGGATTACGGTCCCCTCCCGTGCATGGTACCTGCGGACGATCCTGCTCGAACTGGAGCGGATCGTCTCCCACCTCAACGACCAGGCCGGCATGTTGATCGACGTCGCATTCCCGCTCGGGGCAAACCAGTTCTCGGTGCTCCGGGAGGAGTGCGTCCGCACCAGTGCCCGCATGACCGGTTCGCGGTTCATGCGGGGCAGGATCCGGATCGGCGGTATATATGAAGATATCAGCAGCGATACCCTCTCGGGGCTCGTTGTCTTCCTCAAAGAGTTCAGGAAACGGTACCGGGTCGGGCTCAGGATCGTGCTCTCGACCCCATCTGTCATTGACCGGTTCGCAACCACCGGGATCGTGAAGAGATCCCTGCTCCGTCCGCTGAACATCACCGGCCCGGTTGCCCGCGCTTCCGGCGGGAATACCGATGTCCGGATCAACCACCCGTACGGCATCTATGACCGGTACACCCCTGCGATCCGTCCGCTCCGCGACGGGGATGTCCTCTCCCGGTTCACGGTCAGGGCATCGGAGATCATGGACTCGCTGGATCTCATCGAGCGGCTTGTCACGGATATTCCCGGCGGGGAAGTCTGCAGCAGGGATGCGGTCCGGGACGGCCATGCTCTTGTGATTGTGGAATCCCCCCGGGGCCAGAATCTCTGCTGGGTGTGGATCAGGAATGGCAGGATCGATCGGTACAAGGTCCGGACGGCATCATTCTGCAACTGGCTTGCCATCGAGCACGCGGTGCAGGGGAACATCCTCCCGGATTTTCCGGTGATCAACAAGAGCATGAACCTGTCTTATGCCGGGACGGACCTGTGAGTGATGACGATGGTGAACGCACTGACATGCCTTCTGAAGAAAAAGGTGACCGGTGATTCTCCGGTTACGGACGAAGAGGTTGACGCGATCGGCCGTCAGCTCCGGTGCAGCATCGACCGGGTCTTCGGCCACAGCCTTGCTATCCGCGAGCTCGATACCGGCAGCGACAACGCGACCGAGATCGAGATCAATGCCCTGAACAATCCTTTCTACGATGTGGAACGGTTCGGCATCTCCTTCGTTGCCTCCCCCCGCCACGCTGACGTGCTTCTGGTCACGGGAGCGGTTACCCATAACATGGCCCCTGCTGCACGGAAGACGTATGAGGCAATGCCTTCCCCGAAATATGTCGTTGCAGTCGGGGATGATGCCTGCACGGGCGGGTTATTCGCCGGGACGTACGCAGTGCTTGGCGGTGCGGACAAGCTCTTTCCCGTGGACCTGAAGATCCCGGGGAACCCGCCGTCCCCGAAGGAGATCCTTGCCGGTCTGCTTGCCCTGATGAAGAGGGCAGAGACAGACCGCAGCCGGCGGTCTCCCTGACTCCAGTGCGATTCTCCGGGTATATTTTTAACTCTGAAGAATAACCGTTTAATATATGAAGACGGTCCGGAAATGGGGGCACGGGCCTTATACCGTTGCAGTTATCCACGGAGGCCCGGGAGCGCCGGGCGAGATGGCGCCGGTTGCCCGGGAACTCTCAGCGTTTACGGGTGTTATCGAGCCGTTTCAGACCGAGAGGACCCTTGACGGGCAGGTGCAGGAGCTCCGGCAGGATCTTGAACAGGATGCGCAGGTGCCTGCAATTCTCGTCGGGTTTTCATGGGGTGCATTCCTCTCGTGGCTGACGGCAGCACGGTTCCCGCATCTCGTGCGCAAGCTGATCCTCGTTTCCAGCGCACCGTTTGAGGAATCCTTTGCAGCCCCGATAACACGGACCCGGCTCGATCGCATGACTCCTGCGGAACGTACACAGGCAAAGAGTCTGATGGCTCAGATTGACGACCCGTCGGTTGTAGACAAGGATACGATCCTTGCGGAGCTGGGACTCCTCCTTGCCCATACTGATGCGTATGACCCGGTATCCTATGTCGATGAGACATTCCACACCCGGTTCAGCATCTTCCGCGGTGTCTGGGACCAGGCAAGCGAGTTGCGGAAGACGGGTGTTATGCTCCAGATGGCTCATGCTATACGGTGCCCGGTTGTTGCGATCCACGGGGACTATGATCCCCACCCGGCGAAGGGCGTGGAAGAGCCGCTCTCCCGCGCATGCCCTGATTTCCGGTTCTGTCTTTTAAAAAAATGCGGCCACCGGCCCTGGATAGAACGGGAGGCATCGGATGCCTTTTACGAAGCCCTGATCCGGGAGATCAAGGAATAAATGGCAGCCCGATAACCGGTGATACTCGCTTCCGTGTGTCTGACCGAATATCTTATCCCCTGAGTTCACGCTCCACGCGCTGCTCCAGCTGCCTCCCGTGCGACCCGTTCCAGTAGAGTTTCCTGCAGTGCCCGCACCAGAAGAACGTGAGGTTCCGCCAGTCCTTCGGGGCATAATCGCTCCGCTCGATCTCACAGGTGTTGGCTTCCCGCAGTTCCGAATTACACAGGGAGCACCTGCTCATCGTGAGCCGCCGGACAACACGGTGCTGGTCGATGAGCTGCTGCACCTGTTCCATCACATTATCTGATCTGATCAGGAGGGCCAATCCATCCCCTCGGCGGGCAAGTTCCGCATCTTTTGTCAGAAGCAACCGGTGCTGCTCCCGGGCGATGGCAAGAAGCCTGGTGTCCTCGTGCGGGTCCCCTTCGTCAAGACCGTTGGCGCTCGTGGTGTTGTATCCCATGAACCTGAGGTACCGGGTCAGCGTCCCGAGCATACGGTCGGTGATGAACTTCTGTTCCGGGATGTCAGGAGACATGACGTACGACCTCGATCGCCTCCCCGCACTTCCTGCACTGCTGCCCGTCAAGATCCACGAACCGGCTGGCAAACCCGTGGCGTTCGATGAGTGTCGATCCGCAGGAGGGACAATAGGTATTCTCGTACTGGGGGCTCCAGACATTGCCGGTATAGGGATACCGGAGGCCGAGTTCCTTTGCCCTCTTATAGATTTTTTCAAGGACCGCAGGAGGGGTAGCCGGGTGGTCCATCATCTTGTAATCCGGGTGAAATGCCGAGAAATGCATGGGGGTTGCCGGTCCGAGGTGTTCGATCACCCAGCGGATCAGTGCCGAGATCTCGTTCATATCGTCGTTCAGGCCCGGTATGACCAGTGTGACCGTCTCGATATGCATCCCCAGCTCGCGGGCAAGGATGGCAGAGTCCAGGACCGGCTGGAGGCGTGCCCTGCAGACCTTTTTGTAAAAATCGTCGGAGAAGGACTTGATGTCCACCCGGAAAGCCCCGAGCATGGGGGCGAGCTCCTTCAGGGCTTCCTCGGTGATGTACCCGTTGGTCACGTAGATGGTGCCGAGCCCCCGCTGTTTTGCCAGTGTCCCCATGTCGAGTGCATACTCGTGCCAGATTGTCGGCTCGTTGTATGTCCAGGAGATGCTGGCACACCTCCCGGCAACAGCCCGCCGGACCCCCTCTTCCGGTACCAGATCCCGGAGGTGGGATCCTTCGAGAGTTGCCCGTGAGATATGCCAGTTCTGGCAGTGCTCGCAATGGAAGTTGCACCCGATCCCGCCGAGCGAATACGAGAGCGTGCCGGGGAGGTAATGGAAGAGGGGTTTTTTCTCGATGGGATCGATCGCTTCGGCACTGATCCTGCCATACGTTTCGGCATACAGTGTCCCATGACGGTTTCCGCGAACCCCGCAGATCCCGTGTTTCCCGTCTTTTATCGTGCAGCGGTGGCTGCAGAGCGAACAGGTCACCGTTCCGTCGTCATTCTTCCGGTACTGGCGTGCTTCGTGCATCGGCGCTATCGTCCCCTGGTATGGGAACGGACAGGCCGTTTGTGTACCCGCTCATCGCGTTCCACGTTCTTCATCCCTTCGGGTGAATCAACTTCGAGGACGAACGATCCCCGGTACCCGCAGTCCTTGCATACATAGATGGATCCGACATATCCGCCAGCTTCAGGAAAGATCTCCTGACTCTTGCATTTTGGGCAGTAGAACATACCAAAGAACTCTTTATGGTGCATCCACTACAAAAAGTAGTGCAATGAAGAAGGTTGTCATATCGCTCGGTGGCTCGATCCTCATCCCGACTCTCGAGAAGCACACGGTGAAGGAATACGTACCGGTTTTACGGAAGATCGCAAAGCAGCACCGCCTTTTTGTCGTTGTCGGCGGGGGCGGGGAAGCCCGGCGGTATATCAGCATCATGCGCGACCTCGGGATCGATGAAGGCACATCGGACGAGATCGGCATCCTGATTACGCGCCTCAACGCGACCATGCTGATCGCAGCCCTCGGTGAGGATGCGTACCCGAAAGTAGCTGAATCACATGCAGAGGCGAAGAAGTTTGCTGAGACGGGAAAGATCGTTATCATGGGGGGCATCACACCCGGGCAGACCACCGATGCGGTTGCTGCGGTGCTTGCGGAACGGGTGGGGGCGTCGGTTTTCATCAATGCGACGTCGGTCGACGGTATTTACTCGGCCGATCCGAAGAATAACCCTGATGCGAAACGGTTCGATGCAATGACCCCGAAGAAACTGCTGGAGATCGTGGGAGGGACCGCGCTTGGAGCCGGCTCCAACAACGTCCTCGATATCGTTGCAGCCCGGGTAGTGGAACGGAGCGGTATCCCGCTGGTGGTGCTTGACGGCCGGGACCCGAAAAACCTCGCGAACGCGATCCTCAAGGGAAAATACCGGGGCACCGTTGTCTCGGACTCGAAGAAGAAGCCGCTGCCGGTGTAATATCTCCGACAGGGACAGGTTCCCTCATACTCCTGCCGTTATGAAATCTGCCTGTGTCCCCCAACAGGCGCTGCTGCAGGTCAACACCATCACCTATTTTTAGATTCCGCCCCAACTATCATGGCACGGGGCAGTAGGGTAGCCTGGTCCATCCTAGAGCGTTTGGGACGCTTTGACGGCGGTTCGAATCCGCCCTGCCCCATTGGGACCATGAGAAAACAGGACGCTGCACGGATCTATGCCGCCCTGCTGAAACGGTATCCCGATGCCCGCGAATCTCCGGAAGCGGTCTGCCGTGGAACGCCATTCGAGGTGCTCGTCCTCACCATCCTCTCCGCACAGACAACGGACAAGGCAGTACTGAAGGTCAGAAAACCGCTCTTTTTGAAATACCCGACACCGGAGAATCTCTCGAAGGCAAAACAGGCAGACGTCGAGAAGATCATCCACAGCCTCGGGTACTATCACGCCAAAGCCAAGAACATCATTGCCGCGTCGCAGGCATTGCTTGACAGGTTCCGCGGCAGTGTTCCGGGAACGATGGAGGAGCTCCTGACCATCCCGGGCGTCGGAAGGAAAACAGCAAATATCGTCCTGTACCATGCGCTCGGGAAGAACGAGGGCATTGCAGTCGACACCCACGTCCGCCGGCTTGCACAGCGGATCGGATTTTCTGACACCGATAATGTGGAGATCATCGAGCGGGACCTCATGGCCCTCTTCCCGAAGAAGGACTGGGGGGATCTCACCGATGTCCTGATTGCCCACGGGCGGGCTACCTGCGATGCGAAGAAGCCGGTGTGCTCCTCATGTGTCATTTCCCGGGAGTGCCGGTGGTTTTGGGAGAATGGGAAAAA
>Ga0302253_1001757_pt1 | contig 12132 bp, 9 predicted proteins | sample AAG_RA_Trp_MG_FD_193537 | JGI IMG/M metagenome (GOLD analysis project Ga0302253, IMG submission 193537) | Enriched activated sludge microbial communities from anaerobic digester in WTTP, New Holstein, Wisconsin, United States - AAG_RA_Trp | ecosystem: Engineered > Bioreactor > Anaerobic >... | reverse complement strand
GATGAACAGGTACAGCCCGCAGAGGATTGCGGCGGTGATGATCATGATGAGGATATAGTCCAGCGGCACATCAAGCGTCCCGATCGGGACCGTGATGCCGTTGTACGGGCTCCGGATGCTTTGCCATTCGTCGGTCCAGATGATGGCAGCACCATTCTGGATGATGTAGATGAGGCCGATGGAGAGGAAGATCTCGTTGAGCTTGCCGGTCCCGAGGATAGGGCGGAAACAGAGCCGCTCGACACCGGCGCCGATGACAATGAGGACAAGCATGGACAGGAGCATGATCACGTACGGGTTGAGGCCGGTCAGCAGGAAGATTGTCGCCGTTATGTAGGCACCGATCATCAGGAACTCGCCATGCGCAAAGTTCACGACTTTCATGACCCCGAAGATGAGGTTCAGCCCGGTTGCCAGCAAGATATAGATACAGCCGGCATACAGCCCCCAGAAGATGATCTGCAGAAACGTGCTGATGTCGTCCATAATCCCGCTCTGTACGCTGTTGTGTTCTGATAGTCTATCTGTCTGTAGGAAAATAAAAAAGGGATGTCTGGTCTCAGGATGCAGGGCCCGGGACGTACCAGGACGGCAGGACAAATTCCGTTGTTTTCAGGTTATCCGGCCAGACAATCTTCGGCCGTGTCTCGCCAGCAGTGGCATCCATTGAGAGCTGCTCCATCCAGAGATCGAATGTCGATTCGCGGAAATCCGGAGAGAACGATATGGTCTGATCCTTCATTGCATGGACCACCTGGGGCATCTTCAGGTCTACGAGCGCCTGCCGGACTGCTGCCTTGTCGGTTGTCCCGGCATTGCTGATTGCCTTTGACGCGATAAAGATACCATCGTAGGTCGAGGCTCCCATCATGTCCGGGTAGGTTTTGAATTTTGCAAAGTATGACTGTTTGAATGCGCTCTGTGCATCAGATACTGCACCCGCGGGGGCGATATACGGGGAATACCGGCTCTCGATGACAGCACCTTCGCCGTACTGCCCGAGGTCCTTGTAGAACTGTGCATTGTCATTGTTCTCGACATTCAGGAAGATCGTATCAAGGCCGATATCCCTGCGGGCCTGCGTGATGGCCGGAGCGCCCTCATTCGGAAAGGCACCAAGATAGACCGCGTCAGGGTTTGCTGCCTTGATGGCCGTCAGCTGGGTTCGGAAGTCGGTGTCGCCCATCTTGTAGCTCTGCTGCGAGACGAGCCTGATGTTCAGGTTATTCTTGGTGATCGTGTTGTTGACGGCGGTCTGCACGCCCTTGCCGAACGCCGTGTCCTGGTAGAGCAGGGCAAGCCGGAACGGCCGGGTTTCGGCAGCGCCGAGTTTCTTGTTCACCGCGGGACGGATAACCTGGTCGATGAATGTCGTAGTATACTCGCCGTAGGTATCAGTCGTCGGGCAGTGATGGAAGACATAACTCGTGTCGATACCGTCGGTCCGGTGGGTTATGATGGGGCTCGATGCACCGGTCACGACAAACGGGATCCTGTTGTCGGCAATAACCTGTTCGTAGGCCGATGTGACCGCGCTCGAGTAACCCCCGACAAGGATGTCGACCTTGTCATCGGTTATCAGCTTGGTCGCAGCCTTGTTGCCGCCGGTTGCGGTTGACTCGTCGTCACCGACGATAAGCTTGATCTGGGCTTTCGATCCGTCTTTCATGGTCACGCCGCCGTCAGCGTTGATCTTCTCGGCTGCAACCTGTGCGGAATTCCACATGTTGGTGCCGACATTGCTGGCGGGCCCGGTCAGTGAGGCAATGACACCGATCTTGATGACGCCGGGCGATGCAGTGCCCGGGGATGCGGTGCCTGATGGCTGCTGGGTTGCCGGCTGCGACTGGGAACACCCGGCAATGATGGCGGCCGCGATGATGAGGGCCGCGATAATAAGAACGCGATAATTCATGGGATCTCCTCTATGCTATGATATAGCATGACATATTAGGATGGGGGTTCAGAACTAATAAAAAATATCGGTTTAATGGCGCCGGTGGTGCATTGATGAATAATAGTGGTGCAGGTATAAATTCCCGGATATTGCCTTGCGAGGTACCTGCCCCAAGAACAGAGTAAATCCTATATCCCGTAACTTCCCATATCTGCCGGCATGAAATATACGGCACGGCATATCCGGCGTTTTCTTGAAACGGGAAAGATCGATGCAGAGCTCTGGAAGAACCATTTCCCTGCCATCCTGCCGTCCCACGTCCCCACCTGCGAAGAGTGCACCGAGTTCCGGGAAAGAACCTGTGACGGCGGCCGTGATCCGGTAGATTGTTTCCTGACAAAAACCCCGGAAGCTGCAAAGGACGATTCGCAAAAACAGAAGAAACGCGATCCGATGCTCGGTCTTGGTGTTAAAGGACCCTCGGCACATGGCACGGCAAAGCCCCGGGACCAGTCGAAGATGTAATATTTTTTACTCTGGATTTTTTTGATTCTTATCAGACATATCATGATAAGGGCTGTTGACCCCATACCCCTTTTAGGATGGACAGCCGCAGCCCCGAAGAACGCTCCGCGGCGGGGCTTTGGATACCGGTTATCCGGACACGGTAATCTGCCCCGCCGTGACTCGAAGAACCTGTTGTTATTCTCATGTCTCATTCCTCCGGGATTCTACAAGAGGGATTTTCCAAATCCCTCTGCTGCATTCGTGCAGAATGCAGCATCCCGGAGCGGCACTGAGGCAGGGTGTGCTCATACGATATATCCATTTTTATTACTGCTGAATTGATCCCGACATTCATCAAGATTAATCAAGAATGGCTGGGAAAAAAGAGGGAAATTATTTCCCGCCGGAACCCGCCTTCATTCCGCGAAGGATACCGATCGTGCCGGTGCGGACGAACTCCTTAACGCCGTACTGCCGGAGGAGCGTTACCATGGCTTCGATCTTGTCGGTGTCGCCGATGACCTGGAGGATGAGCGACTTGGGGCTCACATCAACGATCTGCGCCCGGAAGATCTCAGCGATCTGCATGATCTCGGCCCGCGATGTTCCGAGTTCCGCCGTCACCTTGATCAGCGCCAGCTCCCGCTCGACCCGCGGGTTGTCCGTCAGGTCGGAGACTTTGATGACATCGATGAGCTTGTTCAGCTGCTTCATGATCTGTTCGACTTTATTGTCGTCACCGATTACCATGATCGTGATCCGGCTCATGCCGGGCTCCTCACAGGGACCGACCGCGAGGCTCTCGATGTTGAACCCGCGGCGGGAGAAGAGGCCGGTGACCCGCGAGAGTACGCCGGCCCTGTTCTCGACAAGGATGGAGAGCGTGTGCGGCTTCATGTCCGTGGATGCCCCCCGATCATCTCGTTGATCGCAGCACCGGCCGGGACCATCGGGAAGACGTTCTCTTCCCGCTCGATCCGGAAGTCCATGACGAACGGGCCGTCATGGTCGAGTGATGCCTTCAGCGCCGGAAGAACGTCATCCGGCGATTCAACCCGCATTCCCTCGATGCCGTAGGCATTCGCGATCTTGACGAAGTCGACCGGCGGGAGCTCGGTGAACGAGTACCGGCGGTCGTAGAACAGCTCCTGCCACTGCCGCACCATGCCGAGGAAACGGTTGTTCAGGATCGCGACCTTGACGGGAATGTTGTTTGCAGCGATCGTGCCGAACTCCTGGATGTTCATCTGGATGCTCCCGTCGCCGGCAATATCAAAGACCGGGACGTCCGGGCGGGCGAAGTGCGCCCCCATCGCTGCCGGCAGGCCGTAGCCCATCGTGCCAAGGCCGCCGCTCGTGATCCACGTGCGGGGGTGCCGGAAGCAGAAGTGCTGGGCAGTCCACATCTGGTTCTGGCCAACCTCGGAGACGATGACAGCCTCGCCATTGACCAGCTCGCTCAGCTGGCGGATGATGAACTGCGGGTGGAGCCGGCCGTCGCTCGGGCACTTGAGCGGGTGGTGCTGCTTCCAGTGCCTGATCTTCTTGATCCATGCATCATGGCCGCCGCTCTTTTTCAGGAGCGCGAGCATGTCGGAAAGAACCGCCTTGACATCCCCGACGATCGGCACGTCGACCCGCTTGTTCTTGCCAATCTCGGCCGGGTCGACATCGATGTGGACGATCTTCGCGTTCGCGGCAAAGGTCTCTGTTTTTCCGGTTACCCGGTCATCGAACCTGACGCCGATTGCAAAGAGCAGGTCGCATTCCGTGATCGCGAAGTTGGCGTATTCCGTACCATGCATGCCGAGCATACCGAGGTTGAGCGGGTGGTCGCCGGGGATTGCCCCGATCCCCATGAGCGTGGTGGTGATAGGGATCCCGAGCCGCGTTGCTATATCCATCAGTTCGGCCGATGCATTGGACGCGATGACGCCACCGCCGGCATAGATGACCGGCCGCTCGGCTGCCGCGATGAGCTGGAGCGCCTTCTCGATTTGCTTCTTGTGGCCGTGGTACGTAGGGTTGTACCCGCGTAGCACGACCTTCTCGGGAAGGGGAGTGTCCTTTACACTCGTGGTGCTGACATCCTTGGGGATGTCGATCAGGACCGGGCCCGGCCTGCCGGTACCCGCAATGTAGAACGCTTCCTGGACAACACGGCTGAGATCCGCGGTGTTCTTCACCAGGTAATTGTGCTTGGTGACCGGCATCGTGATGCCGGTGATGTCCGACTCCTGGAAGGCATCGTTCCCCAGCAGGCTTGTCGGTACCTGCCCGGTAAGGGCGACGATGGGGATCGAGTCCATGTACGCCGTGGCGATACCGGTGACGAGATTACATGCACCGGGGCCTGACGTGGCGAGGCATACACCTACACGACCGCTCGCTCGCGCATAGCCATCGGCAGCATGCGCGGCAGCCTGTTCGTGCCGTACAAGGATATGCCGAAGTGACGAGTTGTAGAGTTCATCGTAGATCGGCAGCACCACTCCGCCCGGGTACCCGAAGATGATCTCGGTCCCTTCGCGCTGGAGTGATTCGACGAGGATTTTTGCCCCGGTTTTCATGTTCTGTCCCTCAGTAGTCTGTTCATGCCGGCGATCATCGCCTCGACACTTGCCATGATGATGTCGGTGCGGGCGCCGCGAGAAGTAATTATCTTCCCGTCTTTACTTAATCTTACTGTCACTTCGACCAGTGCATCAGTTCCGCCGGAGATTGCGTCGACATGGTACTCTTCGAGCCTGATATCGGCAACGTCGCCGACGCACTTGCGCAGCACTTCCATGGCAGCGTCCACCGGGCCGTCACCCGTTGCGGCTCCGGTCATCTCCACGTCATTGACGGACAGCGTGACCGACGCCGTCGGGATCATGTTGCTTCCTGAGACCGCGGTGAACTGCCGCATCTTGATGATCGGCTTGCACTCGATGGCGAGCACCGCATCGGTAACTGCCATCAGGTCGGTATCGGTGACACGCTTGCCTTCGTCGCCAAGCTGCTTGACCCTTTTTACAATCTCTTTCAGCTGTTTCTCGTCAGCCTTGTAGTTCATCTCGTGGAGGGCGGCTTCCACCGATGCGGATCCGGAATGCTTGCCGAGCACGATACGCCGTTTGCGCCCCACCATCTCCGGTTTTACCGATTCATAGGTGGAGGGCTCGCGGATCACGCCGTGGGCATGGATGCCGCTCTCGTGTGTGAAGGCCATCTCGCCCACGATTGCCTTGTTTACTGCCAGCGGGACGCCGGTGTGGCGTGAGACAAGACTCGAGAGCGGATAAATCAGTTCCTTCCGGATCCGGGTGTGGTACCCGTACAGGACCTCGAGCCCCATCACCACTTCCTCAAACGGGGTGTTGCCGGCCCGTTCTCCCAGACCATTCACCGTGACGTGGGCGCAGGACGCGCCTGCTTTTAATGCAGCCATCGTGTTGGTGACGGCGAAACCGAGATCGTCATGGCAGTGGATGGAGAGCGGCGCGATCTTCGCGAGCGGCGGGATGAACCCGGCTGCCTTCTCGGGGGTCAGGAGTCCGACCGTGTCGCAGAAACAGAGCCGGTCGGCACCATGGTTTACGCCCTGCGAGAACATTGTGTGCAGGAACTGCTGGTCGGCCCGCGATGCATCCTCCCCGGAGAGTTCGACAACGAGACCCCGCTCTTTCGCGTACCCGACAGCATCCAAGGCCATTGCGACGACCTCGTCGCGGGTCTTGCGCATCTTTTTGGCGATGTGCAGGTCGCTGACCGGTATGACGAGATGGATTGAGTCCGCGTTGCAGTCCGCCGCATAATCGATGTCCGTGCGGAGCGCCCGGACGAACGTGCAGATCTCGGCGGAGAGTCCGGCATCCGCAATCCGGCGGATTGCTTCCCGCTCACCATCCGATGCAGCGGCAGAACCGGCCTCGATGACATCGACACCGATGTCCGAAAGGCGCGAAGCGATTTCAAATTTCTGTTCAGGTTTCAGGGAGACGCCGGGAGTCTGTTCCCCGTCCCGTAACGTTGTGTCCAAAAAGCGCAGGTTATCGGCGAATAAAACACTCACTCATGGTATACACCATGAATAACCGTGGGAGAGGAGAATATAAAAATGAATCGTGCACCAGCATACCGCTGAATGGTTGCGGATAATGGGCAGGAGTGCGGGAGAATACCGGGATACATTATCCGGCATGCACTTCATGGTGAGAGAGCCTGCTGGCGCAGGGATCCAGGGTGCAGGAGGTGTACGGTTTTTCCGTATCCGGGATTCTTTGTCCCCCGCTCCAATAGTATTCCTCCCGGGCGGATTGAATGAACATAATGCAGACTGTGCCCCGGGTAAAAAGCATCCTGTCAGGCCTTTTGTTCAGCGTTCTGGCCGGCACGGTTTATCTTGTATTCCTCCATGAACCCGGCCATTTGTTTTACCCGTTTGCGGTCCTGGTCTTTCTTTGCGGGCCGTTCATTGCCGGGATAACGGGTATCGCCCTGTTACCCGGGCATACCCGCAGCGCATTTCTCATCGCCGCCGCTGCCGTATTCGCGACAGCGTTTGCCCTGTTCATCCTCACCTACGCCGTCATGCCCCATTTCGATCGCACGAGCGTATTTCTGCCGGAGTCCTGCACCGGCTTTTCCGGCACATCACCCGCAGCTGCTGCGCTGGTATATGATCTCCCGGGTACCGGAACCGGCGTGCTGGTTGCCGGCAGTGAAGAGACTGCGGTGGTTGCCATGATCGACCGCACAAGAATGCCATACCCGGGCACCGTCTATATCGTGAACAGGACCAACAACAGGACCAACAACAGGACCCTCAGGCGCATGGACTTTCCGGACGATACCATCATTGCAACCGTTGACAGCGGCATCGTATACCTCTACAACGACAAGCTGGGATATATCCTCGATGCCCGGACCGGCGGACCTGTCGGGAAGTTCCTTGTCATCGACAACTATGGCGGCCTGAACGCGGATGACCGCCCGATCCTTACTGACGCTTCCAAAAAGCGCGGGTACCTGGAGACCAGCGCCGTCATCTCGTCGTGGAACAACGACGGGACGGTCCGGTCCCGTCCCCGTCTGGTGATGAATGCTATCGCGTACAATTGTTTTGTCAATGGAACGACCGGGGAGATCGCCAGGATCTGATCATTGCGTATCCCGGTCAGCGGCCGGTATCCGAATCGGCCTGCTGTACCGTTGGATAGGTGCCGGGGAGGGCGTGCGGCGACACTCTGCGGCAAAGGGGAGCGGCCGGGCACGCAACGATCAAGGGGGCCAGGGGGGTGGGGGTACCTCCCCCCCACCAGAATTTTTCCGGATGGGGGGGACCCCCCCACCCCCCGGCCCGGTCCGACCGGTTTTTATTTCATTTGAGCAGCCTTTCCTTCGCGAACATCTGACGGAGAACATTTTTACCGATTTGTGTACCGGTGCTACCAGTTTCATTCCATTGAGGGGGGGTAGGGGTCCCCCCTGCCCTTTTTTTCCGAAGGGGGGTGACCCCGCTGCCCCGGGCGGGGGGGGAGAGGGGGTACCCCCCCTGTCTGACACATGCGATGATCCGGGCAGCCGCCGGTAATTCCGTTGAGAGCATCGTGCGGAGACCTGGCAGGCAGGTTGGGGGGAGGGGAAGGGCCCTCCCTGCTCATTGCTGAGTGGGGAGGGGGGTGGGGGGTACCCCCTGCCGTTGCATGTGGGGGAGGAGGGGGGGATCCCCCTCCCCCAGGGGGGTGTTCATGGACGTCCGGTGCCGGCAGTGCAAGGCGATGAGCGTTAAGAGACTACGGATGTGTGAATCCATGCCCCCACCAGAGCTGCTATATCCCGGCAATTCCAACGTACCGGGAACGCAGGGGAGACGCTCATGCCGCTTTTCAGAAGATACGAACCTGCAGCATCGCAGGGTTCTGCCGACACGATCACCCTCCAGTGCCGCGAACTGAAAACGGCAAAAACCCACGGCGAGCTGGGAGCCGGCATTGCCCGGATTGTTCTTTCGCATTCCCCTAAAGAGATACAGCAGATGAAACAGAACTTCGTAACGAAGGCACAGGATCTCTCGCCGGATTACCGGGACCGGCTTACCGCGAAGATAACCGAGCACCTCCTCGGGACGTTCCAGAAGATCCGGCTTGACGACCAGCAGGGAAGACTAAAGACGCTGGACCGGCCGGTGAAAGAAGAACAGCGGGACTACTGGGACATGGTTGAACGGCAGTGTTCTGATGAAAGCGATTCTGACAGACCGGCTCTCCGGTTCCTGAAATACCTCCTTGCCGGGTACTGCATGCTGGTACTGGACGAGCCCGGTCACCCGGCCGGCACGCCGTTCCCGGGCGGCAACGAAGTTGAATTCATGAACGGGGTGTATTACTGCCCGGTCCGGGACAAAGAGAGCGATGTCGACGCCGCCCTTTGCCCGTTCTGCCCTGTAAAACAGACCCCTTCGATCGGGTATCTCCGCCCCGCCACCCGGCCGACCGAGCGCAACAAGCAGGAATTCATCGATAACTGCTACCGGTACCATAACTTCAATGGCTGAAAAGTCTTGACGTTCCGGCGTTATAGAACCCCTTACCCCCGAAAACGCTCTCAATGGAAGTACGAAGGTGACCTCCTCTCTTATCGAAGAACGCTGACGCGTTCTTCTCGACCTCCCTGCAGTCGGTCCCCAGAGAGGGAGGCAGCCAAGGGGCGCAAGCCCCACTGAGCATCAGGTTCAATTATTTTTGGTGCCCGGATAAGGAAATACTCCACGGTCCGAACGGACATCAGTCCGAGAGGATGAGAAGGACTCATCCGAGTCCATCGAAGGCGAGGGTCGGCAGATCCCGGGCGCCCGTGGCCTCATCGTACTAAAATAGATAATTTTTATCAGGTTTTCTCCAGAGCGGTTTTTTTTGGGTAAAGAAGATTATATTTTACCGTACAGCAATCTCTGTTAATACCCCGGGGCGGATGAACGTCGCGGCATAACGGACACGGATACGCACCCATGAATTCACCACAACCAGTTCCGGAAAAATCATCCCTGTATATCAACCGCGAACTGAGCTGGATCCGGTTCAACCGGCACGTGCTTGACGAGGCTCGCGAGGAGACACACCCGCTGCTGGAACGCGTCAAATTTCTCGCGATCTTTGCCAACAATCTTGACGAGTTCTTCATGATCCGGGTCTCGGGGCTCCAGCGCCAGCTGGCAAAGGGTGTTCTGAAATCACCTCCGGATGGCATGACCCCGTCGCAGCAGCTGGACGGCATCCGGAAGATGCTCGTACCCGAACTGGAGATGCAGTACACGGTATGGCACGAAGAGATCCTGCCCCGGCTCGATGAAGCAGGGATCCATATCCATATGTACGGCAGCCTGAATGAGGCCCAGAAGGAAGCCGTGCACTCGTTCTTTGTCAACGAGGTCTTCCCGGTCCTGACCCCGCTCGCCTTCGACAGCTCGCACCCGTTCCCGTTCATTTCGAACCTCTCTCTCAACCTCGCTATCGTCATCAGAGACCCGGCAAAAAAGGAATTTTTCGCCCGCGTGAAGGTGCCGACCAATCTCTTTTCACGGCTTGTACGGATCCCCGGTCCCGGCGCGACCGGGACGGGAAAGGATGCGGACGTCCATCTGATATATCTCGAAGAGATTATCGCCGCCCATCTCGACATGCTCTTCCCGGGTATGGATGTGATCGCATCGTTCCCGTTCCGGATCACCCGCGACGCCGACCTCGAGATCGAGGTAGACGAAGCATCCGATCTCCTCACAACGGTTGAGGAGATCATGGAGCAGCGGGCCCATGGAAAACCGGTCCGGATCGAGATGGAATGCGGCATGCACGACAACATCTGCCACATGCTGGAGAAGAAACTGGGCGTGCCTTCTGAGATGATCTACCGGATCGGCCACCCGGTAGGGATGGCGGATCTCATGCAGCTCATGTCTCTGGATCGTCCGGATCTTAAGGATATTCCCTTCGCCCCTGCTGTGTCAGACGAACTTGGCGAAGGAAAGGATATCTTTGCTGCAGTCCGCGACCATGATATTCTCCTGTACCACCCGTATGACAGTTTCACGCCGGTCGTAAATTTTCTCCAGCAGGCTGCCCGCGATCCTGATGTGCTGGGGATCAAGATCACGCTCTACCGGGTCGGATCGAATTCCCCGGTTGTCAATGCCCTGATGGAGGCCCGCGAGAACGGGAAGGCAGTGGCTGCGCTGATAGAACTGAAGGCCCGGTTTGACGAGGAGAACAATATCGGCTGGGCCCGTGCCCTCGAGCATCTCGGTGTCCATGTTGTATATGGCGTGGTCGGACTCAAGGTCCATGCCAAGCTCTGCATGGTGGTCCGGCGGGAAAAGGACGGGATCCGGCGTTACGTGCACCTCGGCACCGGGAATTACAATGCCACGACAAGCCGCATCTACACCGACTTCGGCATGCTTACTGCCGACCGGGCCATCGGCGACGATGTCGCAAACCTGTTCAATTTCCTGACCGGGTATGCCCGGATCGAGCAATACCAGAAGCTGCTCGTTGCACCGGTCACACTCCGGAAGGGCATCATCGACAGGATTGAACGGGAGATCTGTCGTCACCGGGAACATGGCGACGGGCACCTTGTCTTCAAGATGAACGCCCTTGTCGATCCTATCTGCATCGAGGCCCTGTACCGCGCTTCACAGGCCGGTGTGAAGATCGACCTTCAGGTCAGGGGTATCTGCTGCCTCCGTCCGGGGATTCCCGGTATCAGCGACACCATCAGGGTCACAGCCATTGTCGGCAGGTTCCTCGAGCATGCACGGATCTATTACTTCCGGAATGGCGGCAACGAAGAAGTATTCCTTGGCAGCGCTGACCTGATGCCCCGGAATCTCGACCGAAGGGTTGAGGTCCTGTACCCGGTCGAGACTCCATCGGTACGGAACGCTATCATCTCCCAAATTCTTCCTGTCCAGCTCGGGGACAATGTCAAGGCGAGGATGATGCAGCCGGACGGAACCTACAGCCGCCGGCAGCAAGGGCCGGCCGAATCCCCGCTCAATGCCCAGAGCTGGTTTGTCGAACACCGGAACACCCTGCATGAATCCCCCCGCTGACCCGCCCGGTTCCCGTTCCGGCAGGTGCTGGTACGGGATGCAGAAACTTCCGCCCCTTCTTGAAGCATTTACCCGGGAGATCCCGGGCGTAAAGGAAGGAAAGGACATTGAATACATCCATCGCATGCGTGTCGCATCCCGCAGGCTCCGGGCCGCACTGCCGCTCTTTGAGCCCTGTTTTCCGGAGAAAGAGTATCGCATCTGGATGCGCGAGCTGGCAAAAATCACGCGGGCACTGGGAGAAGCCCGCGACAGCGATGTCCAGATTGCGTTCCTCCAGAAACTCGGGAAAAAAAACGGATCCGGGTCATCACGACCGGGATCGCGGAATCCCGCCACTGCGTCTCCGGAGTCTCCTGCAATCCGTTTCCTTCTGGCCGGATTGCAGGAAAAGCGATCACGACTACAGGATAAGGTGCTGGAATCCCTTGACGGGCTTGAGAGGAGCGGCATTGCCGGCGTAATGCAGCAGGAATTCTCACGCCAGATCCTCAACCTGCAGTCTGTCCGGAGGCTGCCTCCCCTGCATGGCCTGCCTGCAGTTGCCGCGTATCGCATCAGCAGGAGACTCTCCCGCCTCCTGTATTACGAATCCTGGATACAGCACCCGGAAGCTGTTGCAGAGCACCAT
>Ga0302253_1001756_pt1 | contig 12147 bp, 11 predicted proteins | sample AAG_RA_Trp_MG_FD_193537 | JGI IMG/M metagenome (GOLD analysis project Ga0302253, IMG submission 193537) | Enriched activated sludge microbial communities from anaerobic digester in WTTP, New Holstein, Wisconsin, United States - AAG_RA_Trp | ecosystem: Engineered > Bioreactor > Anaerobic >... | reverse complement strand
CGGTATGGTGATGTAAAATCACACAAGTCCCGCGAGGCACCCAAAAAGACGTCTTTGCCTGTTCGTACTTTATTGCAGCTATCCGATCTCACTGATGTTATTGTTTGAGAGAACACTCAATTCTGCGCCGCTTGCTTCAGTCCGCGCTCGAAATGCCATTTCGGAACGCCTTCATTCCATAGCCGGGGTGCAGATGAAAAAAAAGCCCGTCTAACCGACGGGCGTGACGAATGCGAATGTGCTTGTTTTCGGGCTTCGCCGGGTGGGCTCGCGTGTCGCTGCCCGGCGTGATGCTGCCGTATCCCCAGGGGACGTGCCCTTTGCCGTACCTGCCGGATTCTCTGAAAGGCCTCGGTGATAAGAGGGGAATCCCGTAAAATCCTTAGGGCGTATGCCGCAAAGCGTGTCTTGCCATCGACACGCCACGCAGGGAGGATGGGGCAAACGCGACCATGACTGCGCCTGCATACGCTCATACCCTGATGAGTGGGGTTAAAAGGGCCTACAGCGGGTTTCCGTGGTCATATGCGAGAGTGTGTGCGAAGCGGGGGCTTCGCGTCTCCTGAGGCCTTCTGGGGCTGTTCGCGGCCTTGCTGCCAAAGAGCGCCATGCCGGGACAGGTGGTTCTTTCTGGCTATAGTCGAGCTTACTGTGCGGTGGCGGTGCTGTCTGCACCCATGTGCACTTCGCCCTCGATGCGGGCACCGTCTTCCATGATGAGCGCAGGTGTGCGGATGGTGCCGTTGATGATGCCGGTCTTGTGGATGACGATCTTACGTGTCGCTGTCACCTCTCCATTGACGGTACCGCTGAGCACGAGTTGGCCCACATTGAGCGTGCCGTCGATGATGGCGTCGGTGCCGACGATGAGTGTGCCGTCGGACGTGATCTCGCCGGTGAATGTACCGTCGATGCGCACTGCGCCCTGAAAGTTGAGCTGTCCTTGGTAGCGGGTTCCCGAACCGAGGAAGGCGTTGATTTCATCTTTGCTCATCACTGGCTCCTGATGTGTGTTTGCAGCGGCAGAACGGCTAGTTGGTCTTGAAGACGAAGCGTCGCATGGAGACGTTGAGAACGAGTCCGATGAGGGAGAAATTGACCAGTGTGGCACTGCCCCCATAACTGATGAAGGGTAGCGGGATGCCCACGACCGGCATGATGCCGACGACCATTCCCGTGTTGATGAGAATCTGCCAGAAGAAATAGAAGAATACACCTGCTGCCAGTGTGCTGCCGAACCTGTCTTTGGCGTCGCGCGCGGTGTTGAAGATGCTGAGCAGGAAAAGGCTGAACAGGGCAAGCAGGGCGACGCAGCCGACAAATCCCCACTCCTCCCCGAAGACGGCGACGGCGAAGTCGGTATGCTTTTCCGGCAGGAAGCGCAGCTGGCTCTGTGTGCCCCCCAGAAAGCCTTTCCCCCATAACTCACCGGAACCGATGGCAATCTGCGACTGGATGATGTGGTATCCCGCGCCAAGGGGGTCGTTCTGCGGATCGAGGAACGTGAGAATGCGCTGTTTCTGGTAGTCGTGCAGGCAGAACCAGCCTAGCGGGAGAAGGGGAGGGACCACGGCAAGGCAGACCTTGAGCACGCGCCACTGGATGCCGTGGTAGAGGATCATGCCGCCGAGAAGCAGCAGGAGATTCAGGGTCGTGCCGAGGTCGGGCTGGATGACGATGAAGGCGGCAGGCACCAGTCCCACGCCCAGCACCTTGAAGAGCTCGGTCCAGTTGAGGGAGTTCTTGTCGCCCGAAAGGAGACGCGCTCCGAGGATGAGGATGCTGATTTTCGCGATTTCGCTTGGTTGCAGGTTGAACAGGCCGAATGACAACCAGCGCCGCGCCCCGTAGATGACCTTGCCGAAGGGCGGAACACATGCCAGCAGGAGGACCGTCAGGATGAAGATGGGCCATGCAAGGCTTTTGAGATGCCTGTAATCGAAAAGCATGAAGGTGATCATGCCGCCTAGGCCGATGAGTCCCCACACCAGCTGCTTCTGGTAGAACGACGAGACTTCGATGCCGTCTTCGATGCGGACGCCGCTGGCAGAGTACAGGTTGGCCGCCCCGACGCAGAACAGGATGAAAGTGAAGGCCAGAAGCCCCCAGTTCATATGCGTGATGAGCCGTCTGTCGATGGGTGTCATGGTCTGTACTCCCCGAAAAGCTTGTCGTACACACGCTTCACGACAGGTCCGGCAGCCGAGCCGCCATGCCCTCCATGTTCGAGCATGCATACCACCACGTAGCGCTTGCCATCCTTCTCGCCCCAAGAGGCCATCCATGCGTGGTCGCGGTGCTCGTAGGCCATCTGTTCGACCTTGAGCCGCTCCTCACCGACAATCCTGACGACCTGCGCCGTGCCCGTCTTGCCGCCGAGTACCGCATCGGGGCGTCGAAGCACCTTGGCGGTTCCTGCGTCCGTGGCGACAGTCAGGCGCATGGCTTCCATGACAAGTTTGCGACCTTGCGTGGTCATGGGGGTCGTGCCCTTGACGATCGTCGGCTCGTCGAGAAGCAGGCTCGGTTTCAGCAGTTTGCCGCCGTTCATCAGGGATGAGACGAAAACCGCCACCTGAACCGGAGTGACCAGCGTGAACCCCTGTCCTATCGAGACGTTCAGGGTTTCGCCACGGTGCCAGGGTTCACCGAACCGTCTGCGCTTCCACGACTTGGAGGGGACTAGCCCCGATTTCTCATGTGGCAGGTCGATGCCTGTGGGAGCCCCGAATCCGCAGGCCTTGGCGAACTGTTCGAGCTTGTCGATGCCGAGTCGCTCGGCCATCTGGTAGTAGTAGACGTCGCATGATTCGATGAGCGAACGCATCATGTCCACCGACCCGTGCCCGCCCTTTTTCCAGCACCGGAATGTCTGGCGGCCCAGTTGCACGGCCCCGTTGCAGTAGACGGTCTCGGAGGGGGAGATGCCTTCGTTGAGGATCATTCCGGTCATCATCAGCTTCCAGACCGACCCCGGAGGGTAGACACTCTGTATGATCCGGTTCTGCAACGGGTGGCGCGGGTTGTCGCGGAGGGCTACCCAGTCCTTCTGGCTGAGGCCTGCGGCGAAGGCGTTGTTGTCGAACGAGGGGGAGGTGACGAGCGCCAGCAGCTTTCCGGAGTCGGGGTCCATGACCACCAGCCCCCCGGCCTGACCTTCGAAGGCGTCCCAGGCTGCCTGTTGTATTCCAGCGTCAAGGCTCAGCTCGATGTTCTCGCCGCTCTCAGGTTGCTCGACGAGCTTGCGGTTGAGGTTGCGCCCGAGGACGTCGACCTCGATCTGGTATTGCCCCTTGTGACCGCGCAGGCGTTGTTCGAGTACGAGCTCAAGACCCTGTTTGCCGACGAAGTCGCCGAGACTGAGCCCTTTGTCGTTCTCAAGCTCCTGTTCGTTCGCTTCTGCCACGTACCCGAGGATGTGCGCGAAGAGAGGTCCTTGCGGGTAGTTGCGTTTCGAGCGGGTGATGATCTCCAGCCCCGGCCAGTGGATGATCTCCGATTCGATACGGGCAAGCAGGTCGAAGGGCATGTCGGAGATGAGCAATAGCGGTTCGAAGGGCTTCACGCGCTGTCTGTCCTGATTGAACTTGGCGGTGAGCTTCTCGACCGGGGTGGCTGTCCATTGCGACACCTGCGCGAGTGTCGCCGGAATGTCGCGGCAGTCCTCACGGATGAGTGCAAGCCCGAAAGCGGGCCTGTTCTCGGCAAGCAGCGCACCTTGCCGGTCACGGATAAGCCCGCGTGAGGCGTAGATGCGTTCCTGTCTGAGGCGGTTGTCCTGCGCTAGACGGGCGTACTCCTCCCCGCGGTGAATCTGCAGGTACCAGAAGCGCACCACGAACAGGAAGAAGAGAAACCCCACAAGGCCCTGCAACAGAAGCAGGCCGGAACGGGGCGGCTGGAAACCTTCCGGGTCAAAGTGGATGTGCATCGGGGACGAACCTTCGGCGCAGTTCGAGGGCTGCGCGCCATGTGGGGGGAATGAAGAGCGCCTGAAGGATGCTTTCGTCCATGAGCTGCCGCAACGGGAGTTCCAGGTTCTGCAACGATGCCATCATGTCGCTGATGAGGTAGTGTACCAGTCCTAGACAGGCGCTGAGCAGAAAGACGAATACGAAGTTCTCGACTTCGAAGAGCCAGCGCCCCATGTAGAAGAGGGCGATGGTCGCCCCGTACCAGAGCAGGGTCGACCCGAACGCCAGCGTTCCCATGCCCTCCTGAAGGAGGATGATGGTGGGCAGAAGCCATAGCAGACGGGTGAGTCGTCCTTCCTGTAGTGCGATGATGAGCCCGATGACAAGCGCATCGATACCCGGCAGTAGCAACTGCATCCAGATGCCCACCACGAGAAAGGTCATCCACCATAACGCGTCGCGTGGCGACATGGCGGCCTACCGGGGTTTGCGCGCCTGTGTGGCGGGCGCGGGCTGCGTTTGGGGCTGTGCCGTGCCGTTGGAGGCGTGCACGGGAGCCTGCTGCAAGGCGTATCGTGCAGGAGGCCGCTGCATGAGCAGGACCTCTTCAAGGGATTCGAAGTCGACGAGGGGGGCTGCGAGAACCCCCTGGAACATGGAGAGGTCGGGAGGCGTGACGGTGATGACCCGGGCTACAGGCAGACCCTTGGGAAAGGCCCCGTCGAGTCCCGAGGTCACGAGGATTTCGCCTTCATCAAGTTTGGCGTTGACGGCGACATAGCGCACCTCGAGCGGATTGCCTGGGCCACCGCCCACGAGCACTCCCTGCGTGCGGTTGTCGTGGCTGATGACGGAGACGCGGCTGCCGGAATCCACAAGAAGGAGCACAGAGGCTGTATGTGGCCCGGAGCGCAACACGCGTCCGACAACACCGAGATGCGTGGCGACGGGAGTACCGGGGGCCGCTCCCGTGAAGTAGCCGTGGTCGATGGTGATGGTGTCGAGAACCCCTTGCGGCCCCAGACGCGAGGCCAGTACCCGGGCTCCCACGGCCTGCCAGTCGTCGGGGGGGGCGAGGGTCAGCAGTTGGCGCAGGCGTGAAAGTTCCGCCCGGTCTTCGGCGTATTGCGCCAGTTGTCTGCTGGTGACTTCCAGTTGCGCCTTGAGACGGTCGTGGTCTTCACGCACTCCGACGAGGTTGATGTAATGATCCCAGAAGGTGACGACACGGTCGTGCGCCCAGAGGGCAGGACGCAGCACGGCACCCACGACCTCGAGGCCGGTGTTGTCGGCCAGGCGGTCGAGGGTGCCCGTGCGCTGGTTCCACGAATAGAGGCCGAGGTACAGAAAAAGGATCGGTACCAGCAGCAGGATGACGCGCTTGGGAGTCACGTTAATCTATGCAGACCTCTTTGAGGATGTGCAGATTGTCGAGTGCCTTGCCGGTGCCGACGACAACCGTGGAAAGCGGGTCGTCCACTACGGTGATGGGCAGCGACGTCTCTTCACGAAGCAGCTGGTCGAGCCCCTTGAGGAGCGCGCCACCGCCGGTGAGCACGATGCCCCGGTCGACGATGTCGGCTGCGAGTTCGGGCGGCGTCTGTTCGAGGGCGATGCGAACCGCCTGCACGATGCTGTCCACCTGTTCGGAGATGGCCTTGCGGACCTCCTCCGACGTGATGATGATGTTCTGCGGAATGCCGGTGACGAGGTCGCGGCCCTTCACCTCAAGCTGGTGCTCGGGGTCGAGAGGGTAGGCCGAAGCGATCTTGATCTTGATCTCCTCTGCCGTGGATTCGCCGATGAGCATGTTGTACTTGCGCTTCACGTGGGTCATGATGGCTTCATCCATCTTGTCGCCGCCCACGCGCACGGAGCGCGAGTACACGATACCGGAAAGTGATATCACTGCCACTTCGGTGGTGCCGCCGCCGATGTCGACCACCATGTTGGAGGTAGGCTCCTGAATGGGCAGGTTGGCACCGATGGCTGCCGCCATGGGCTCCTCGATGAGGTACACCTCACGGGCTCCCGCGCTCTGGGCCGATTCCTTGACGGCGCGCTTCTCGACCTGCGTGATGCCGGTGGGAACGCATATCATGATGCGCGGCCGGACGAGCCTGCGCGAGTTGTGCACCTTGGAGATGAAATGGCGGAGCATGGCCTCGGTAATCTCGAAGTCGGCGATGACGCCGTCCTTCATGGGGCGTATGGCCTGAATGTTACCGGGGGTGCGGCCGAGCATGCGTTTGGCGTCCTGACCGACGGCGAGGACGACATTGTTGCCGCGCGAGTCCTTCTTCACGGCCACGACCGAGGGCTCACGCAGGACGATGCCTTGTCCCTTGACGTAGACACAGGTATTGGCTGTGCCGAGGTCGATTGCAAGGTCGTTGGAGAACATGCCGAGTACGAAATCCAGAATCTTGGCCATATGCGGTCACTTGCCTCTCTGGGGGGGAATGCGTATGAGGTTCGAGAACAGGGTGTTCTTCTAAAAAAAGCACCATGTCAATCGAAAATAAAATGAACAGATATAATACGTTGTCAGCGTATTTCAGGCGGCGCTTCGGCGTCAGGGTGCAAAAGGTTCCGCTCGACGCGGGAGCATCGTGCCCCAACCGGGACGGCACACTCTCGCGTGGCGGATGTGTGTTCTGCAATCCTGCCGGATCCGGGTCCGGCATGGGTGGGGCCGGTCTGTCGCTTGAGGAACAGTGGGCGCTCTGGCGTGCCAGATATGCCCGTTCGCGCAACGCAGCCCTGTACATAGCCTATTTGCAGTCGTTTTCCAATACATACGGTTCCGCCGAACGACTTCGTGAAATGCTGCTGCAACTCCGAAGGCTTGAGGGTATTTCTGGCATCTCTGTGGGCACGCGTCCCGATTGTCTGGATGGCTCGAAGCTCGACCTGCTCACCGACGCCGGGTTCGACGAGACATGGCTCGAACTTGGGGTGCAGTCAGCCCATGACGATACATTGCGACGCATCAACAGGGGGCATGACGCCGCCTGTTCCGCCGCTGCCATCCATGGGGCCGCTGCCCGTGGGCTGCGCGTGTGCGCCCATGTCATCTTCGGGCTTCCCGGCGAATGTGCCGAGGCCATGCTGGACACTGTCCGCTGGCTCAACGGTCTGCCTGTCCTCGGGGTCAAGTTCCATGCACTGTATGTATGCAGAGGTACGACACTGGCTGCGCAGTGGCGTGGGGGACTGTACGACCCCATGTCGCAGTCGGCCTATGTAGACCTGATGGTGGAGGCACTGGCGCTACTGCGTTCGGACATCGTCGTGCATCGTGTGGTGGGCGAACCTTCGGGCGATGAGCTTCTGGCCCCGGAGTGGGCTGCGGACAAGCGCGCCACGATGGCCCTCGTGCAGCAGGCCCTTGCCACCCAGGGACTGTGGCAAGGGTGCAGGACGGATGCCCCCGTGCGTCCTCTCTGGTATGATAACCCTGCCGAGTTGACGGGGCGGGCCGACGCCGATGCGGCAGCCTACGCGGCCCTGTGTGAGCGGCAGCCTCTCTATCGTCCTGCCTCGAACACCTCGGCCCCCTGACGGAAGTGCCCGGTCGCGTGGACGTTGCCTGTCTTCAAAGCCACGAACGAATCGGCTTGTACAAGGAGTCATGTATGGTGGATGTGCTGGTGGCCGCACCCTTGCGGCTTGAGCTTCACTGGGAGCAAGGCGTTCTCGCTGAAACGGTTCTCGGTTGGGCGGGCGAGGGTGAGAAACCCGTGTTGCTGACCGAAGAGGCGCGTTCGGTGCAGGCTTGTCTCGTGCGCTATGTGGCTGGCGAGGATGTGGAATGGCCTTCACTGCCTCTGGCGTGGGACCGTGTCACACCATTCCGGCGCAGGGTGTTGCAGGCGCTCGTGGCGGATGTCCCTGCTGGCGCGGTGACGACCTACGGCGACCTTGCGGCACGTGCGGGCAGTCCCGATGCCGCCCGGGCCGTGGGCGGGGCCATGGCCAACAACCCGTGGCCGCTGCTCATACCCTGCCACAGGGTGCTCGGGGGAGGCGGTCGGCTTGGCGGGTTCTCCGGCGCGGGATTGCCCATGAAGCGGTGGCTGCTGGACCATGAAGGCTGCGCCGACAAGGGGGCACGGTGCTGAACCGGGCTTCGCTCGAAGGCGATGTGGAGGCACGCCTGCGTCGCCTTCCTATCGGGCATTGCCTTGACCTGCGTACATTCAAGCGCAACCGGTCGGTCTGCTTCCATCGTACTGGCGCTGACGCCTATGGCGTGGTCGAGAAGGGATTCCATGAAGAGTCGTGGGAGGGCCTTTCGCTGGATGAGGCCTTGCGGCTGCTACGAACCCTGCTGCGGCGCGAATTCCCCAGAAGTACGAAGGTGCGCTGCTATACGTTGTCCTCTCCTGATGCCGCCGACGTCAATCGCATGGGGCACGGTGCGGGCAGGTTCGGGATTGCGCGATAGGGAGGCGGGCGCAGAGTGGCCCTGGGGAGTGACCGCCGTCGTGCACTGAACGACTCTCCATCCAGACAGAGAGGCCGACGCTCCCGATAGCGTCGGCCTCTCTGACTTGGAGGATGCGTAATACGCAATGAAGGCACAAGATCGCTCTTGTGCCTTCAGGGAGCCGGACACCCGGCAACAACTGTTACCGTTGCTTCCTTTCGGACCTGGCGGGGTTGGCAGCGTTACCGCCGCCCGGCTCCCGCGCGCTGCATTCCTGCGGCGGGGATAATCTGGCGGAGAGGGAGAGATTCGAACTCTCGGTACCGGGTTAGGGTACACACGATTTCCAATCGTGCTCCTTCGGCCATCTCGGACACCTCTCCGTGCGAGACGCAGTACCTAGCAAATGCCCGGACCCTTTGCAAGTGGAAAAAACAAGGGCAGTGGTCGAAACCACTGCCCATCGCCTCTTTTCGTGCGGTCAGGCGTCCTTTCCCGGCTTTTCCCGCTCACGGCGGGGACGTACGGGGCCTCAGCAGCCGCCGTGTCCGCCGGTCATGAAACGGCGACTCACCCACAGCCACACGGCGAGAATGCCCACAAGAACCAGTATGTCCTGGGTGGTCACGGCTAGATGCCCATGACGTTGTAACCGCAGTCCACGAAGTGGATTTCACCCGTCACGGCGGCGGAAAGGTCGGATGCGAGGTACACCGCGCTGCCGCCCACATCGTCGATGGTGACGTTGCGGCGAAGCGGGGCGTGTTCTTCGATGTGGTTGAGGATGTTCTTGAAGCCGGAAATGCCCGAGGCTGCCAGCGTCTTGATGGGGCCGGCGCTGATGCCGTTGATGCGAATGCCCTTTTCGCCGAGGTCGACAGCGAGGTAGCGCACCGATGCTTCAAGTGCTGCCTTGGCGACACCCATGACATTGTAGTTGGTGATGACCTTCTGTGAACCGTAGTAGGTCATGGTGATGACAGAGGCGCCGGGGGCGAGGAGTCCTTCGAACGCCTTGCAGACCGACACCAGCGAATAGGCTGAAACGTCCAGTGCGAGGCGGAAGCCGTCGCGAGAGGTGTCGATGAATCGACCGTGAAGGTCGTCGCGATGGGCGAAGGCCACAGAATGGACGATGCAGTCCACCGTGCCCCACTTCTCGCGCACGAGGTCGGCGGCACCCGCCACTTGTGCGTCGTCGGTCACATCACAGGGAAAGGTGAAGTCGCCCCCGAGTTCTTCACAGATGGGGTCGACGCGCTTCTGGATGGCTTCGCCGACATAGCTGAAGGCGAGGCGGGCACCTTCGCGGCGGAAGGCCGACGAAATGCCGTAGGCGATGCTCTTGTTGTTGGCGACCCCGAAGACGAGTGCTTTCTTTCCTTCAAGCAGCATGTATTACTCCGTTGCGTTGGGCACACGACATGGCGCGGCAAGGTGTCGCGCTGCATGTGCGGCCGTGCGGGGTGGTGTGCGGAAGGGGCGCACGGCCCCTTCCATGCTGCACCCTACAGCGAAAGTGTACGACCGGTCAAAATCTCGTAGGCTTCGAGATACTTCTTTCGGGTCTCGGCGATGACATCGGCAGGCAGGGCAGGGGGAGGCGGGGTCTTGTCCCACGGCTGGGCCGACAGCCAGTCGCGCAGGTACTGCTTGTCGAAGCTCGGCTGTCCCTTGCCGGGGGCGTAGCCCGCTGCGGGCCAGAAGCGCGACGAGTCGGGGGTGAGCACTTCGTCGATGAGGATGAGTTCGCCATCCACAAGGCCGAATTCGAACTTGGTGTCGGCGATGATGATGCCGCGGCCTTCGGCGTATTCACGCCCCTGCGTGAAGATGTCCAGCGCGAGACGCTCGACCTTGTCCAGAAGGTCCTTGCCGAGCATGGTCTCGGCCTGCGCGAGGGTGATGTTCTCGTCGTGCTCGCCGAGTTCAGCCTTGGTGGAGGGGGTGAAGAGCGCCTTCTCCAGCTTGGCGGATTCGAGCAGTCCCGCAGGCAGGCTGTACCCGCACACCGTACCGCTGCTCTTGTAGTCCTTCCAGCCCGACCCGGTGATATGCCCGCGCACGATGCACTCAATGGGCAGGGGCTTTGCCTTGCGCACGAGCACTGCGCGGCCTTCGAGCATGTCACGGTACGCTTGCAGCGGGGCCGGGAACCGGTCGACGTCGCGTTCGACGAGGTGGTTCTTCACGAGACCCGCGAAACGATCCATCCAGAACAGGGTAATCTGATTGAGGATGACGCCCTTGTAAGGGATGGGCTCGTTCATGATGACGTCGAAGGCCGACATGCGGTCGGTGGTGACGATGAGCAACGTCGATTCGTCGATGTCGTAGATGTCGCGGACCTTGCCCCGCGAGCGAAGGGGGTATTCCTTGATGTCCGTGCTGGTGACGACCTGCATGAAAGGCTCCTTACTCTTACTGTTGGCTGTTGCGGGATGCTGCCGAACGGGCGTGGGCCTCAAGTCCTTCAAGGCGCGCAAGGCGCGCCACCGCATCGGCGTTACGCTCGGCGAACGCACGTGACGCGGCGATGATGCTGGTGCGCTTGCAGAACGTCTGCACCGAAAGCGCTGAAGAGAAGCGGGCCGTGCCCATGGTGGGCAGAACGTGATTGGGGCCGGCGAAGTAGTCGCCGAGGGGCTCGGGAGAATAGGGGCCAAGAAAGAGTGCCCCGGCGTGCCGCAGGCTCCCCGCAAGTTCCCAGGGCTGAGCGGTGAGCACCTCAAGATGCTCCGGGGCCACGCGGTTGGCGATGGCCACGGCGACATCCATGTCTGGAACGACGACCACGGCACCCCAGTCGGCAAGGGCCTTGCGGGCGATGTCGGCGCGCGGAAGCGTGGCAAGCTGGCGTTCGAGTTCCGCAGTGACGGCTTCGGCGAGCGCAGGTTCCGTGGTGACAAATATGGACGAGGCCAGCGGGTCGTGCTCGGCCTGCGAGAGCATGTCGGCGGCGACCCAGTCGGGGCGGGCCGTCGCATCGGCGAGGATGAGAATCTCGCTGGGGCCTGCTATCATGTCGATGGCAACGCGGCCCTGTACCATGCGCTTGGCAGTGGTGACGAAGATGTTGCCCGGTCCGGCGATGACATCCACGGGCGCGATGGTCTGTGTGCCGAAGGCGAAGGCCGCCACGGCCCATGCACTCCCCGCCCGGATGATGTCGGTGATGCCCAGAATGTGGGCGGCGGCGAGCAGGTGCGGATTGAGAGTGCCGTCGGGACGCGGGGGCGAGGCTACGGTGATGCTCGTGACGCCTGCCACCTGAGCGGGGATGGCGTTCATCAGCAGACTTGACAGCAGGGGCGTGTCGCCTCCTTTGCCGCCGGGCACATAAAGACCGGCACGGTCGACCGGCGTGACCTTCTGCCCGAGAATGGTGCCGTCATCATGGGTGACGAACCACGACCGTTCCTTCTGCGCTTCATGGAAGCTGCGGATGTTATCCGCTGCCTGCCTGATGATGGCGATGTCGTCGGCAGGGACGGAAGCCACGGCCTGCGCCACCTCTTCTGAGGTGACGTGCAGTAAGGCGGGGGTGAAATCGGGACAGTCGAAGCGGCGGGTATACTCGGCGAGGGCTTCGTCACCCTTGCTGCGGACGGCGGCGAGAATGTCGCGCACGACGGGTTCGACGGCGTCATCGGGGTCGTATCGTCCGGCGAGCATGTCGCCGAGAAGAGGCCATTGCGCCTCTGACTGGAGAGTGAGGATGCGGCAGGGCATGGGGCCTCCGGGATGAGGTTCTGGCGTGGCCCTTCATATATAAGGCTTGGCGAAAAGTCGAGGCTGCGC
>Ga0302253_1001753_pt1 | contig 12152 bp, 7 predicted proteins | sample AAG_RA_Trp_MG_FD_193537 | JGI IMG/M metagenome (GOLD analysis project Ga0302253, IMG submission 193537) | Enriched activated sludge microbial communities from anaerobic digester in WTTP, New Holstein, Wisconsin, United States - AAG_RA_Trp | ecosystem: Engineered > Bioreactor > Anaerobic >... | reverse complement strand
CCCGGTGTCGGCCGCCGGGTCTCCAAAAGCGGAGAGGTAGCGAAGCTGGCCGTAACGCGCTCGACTCGAAATCGAGTTACGGGTTAATAGCCCGTACGTGGGTTCGAATCCCACCCTCTCCGCCATAACGAAAATTAGCCTTACTTTTCAGCAAGATGCTGTTAGGTAAGGCTTTTTTCTTTGTCCTGCTCCACTCACCTGTTACAGTGGAGCTATGGAAGCGATGCCCAAACACCCCCGCCTTTTCCGCCGTGGAGCCACCTACTACCATCGTGCTGTCGTCCCTCAAGACCTGAAGGCCACCTATCCCAAGACCGAGGAAACCTTCTCCTTAAAGACCACCGACTACAAGGAAGCACTCAAGCGCGTCCGTATAGCCGCAGTCGAAGTTGACCGCCGCTTCGAGGAACACCGCCGCCTCCTTGCTGAGAACAACACCAAACCACCACTCAAGGAACTGGCTGACTCCGACATCAAGCGCGTGGCTGAAGCCTACTATGCCAACCTGCTTGAGGAGGACGAAGAGACCCGGCTTGAGGGCTTTGCTCCTGCTGGCGAGAGAAGACAGACCAAGATCATCGAAACCGACGACCTCGACCATATCAACGTGCTCATCTCTGAGTCACTCAAACAGCGTCCGTCCTTCGAGGATAACGAAGACACCACGAACGCACTGCTCACGTCCTTAAAGTACGACTACGCCCGTGGTGAAATTGATCCGTTCATTGCTGATGAAGCGGAAGATGTTCTGAACTGGGACAACATCAACATCCGTCTTGATCCGTCATCCCCCAGTTGGCCCAAGGTGGCTCGTGCGCTTCAGGCTGCGACCATCAGGGCATACGAAGCCATCTTGCGTAGGAACCAAGGTGAGATCATCGAGACCCCCAAGGCCGAAGGGGTGGCTCCTGAGTCCAGAGTCCCCATGCTGTCTGGGGCTGTCGCAGAATGGATCGAGGAGAAGTCGCGCACAAGTTGGGTCGCCAAGACCCAAAATGAACACCGCATCTGGACAGGTCACTTCATTTCCATGATCGGTGATCGTCCTCTTGATTCATACACTAAAGCCGATGCCAGAGCCTTCAAAGCAGTGCTGATGCGCCTTCCCCCTAATTGGGTCAAGATCGCAGAGCTTCAAGGACTGCCTATCGAAAGGGCCGCAGACAAGGCCAAGAAGCTTGGTCTTGCCCCTATGTCAGACAACAACGTGAACAAACTCCTCGGCTTTGTTGGGTCATTCTGGCGATGGGCAGAAGGCCACTATGATGAAGCCTCAAGCAACCCCTTCAGCGGCCTCCAGATCAAGCAACGCAAGTGCGCACGAGATGAACGCGATCCGTTCACCCTCGACGAACTGCACACCATGTTCAAGGCTCCACTGTACACGGGGTGCCTGTCCGTCAAGAACTGGCAGACCCCCGGCACCGTCATCCCTCGTGATTCTGGATTCTATTGGGTACCTCTGATCAGCCTCTATACCGGGGCAAGGCTTGGTGAGGTCATCCAACTGTACACTTCAGACATTCGAGAGGAAGACGGCATCACCTTCTTCGACATTAACGATGACGGCGAAGACAAGCGCCTCAAGACGGCCTACTCACGCCGCACCATTCCCGTTCATCAAGCACTTGTGGGCATGGGCTTCATGGACCTTGTTGCCAGACGCCGCAATGCAGGAAACCAACGCCTATTCCCTGACATCGAAATGGGCAAGGATGGGTACTACTCCTCGCCCTTCTCCAAGCGCTTCAGCAGGTTCCTGAAGCACACAGGTATCAAGCAGAAAACCAACGCCTTCCACAGCTTCAGGCACTGCTTCGAGGATGCCTGCCGTGACTCAGACGTTTCAGCCGAGGTTATGAACGCCCTACAAGGCCATAGCGAGAAAGGCATGGCTGCGAGGTACGGCAAGGGTTACGCGTTGCGGAAACTGGCTGAAGCGATGGAGCAACTGCGGTTCCGGGATCTAAATCTGTCACACCTCATGGGGCGGTAAGGCAAAAGATGCCCTGCCAGACATGTGTGGTCGGGCAGGTGCTTGTTCGGCTTCAGACCGCTGGCACTCAAGTTGTAGACGTGCTCGTGTTCCCTTCCGCCCTTTGCCGCAGGTCTTCATACAGTCCGGCATGATCCAGAAGAATGTCGCGCAAGCCATGCCGTACCCGTTCAGACTCCAGCGCCTGCTTGCTCATGGCAGTATGCGCCGTCAGTGCATCCATGATGGCGTTGAGTATTTCTTTTGCGAGGTCGGGTGAATTGGCAAACTGTCCCTTGGAGTTGTTGGCGGCTTGCTGCACAAGCACGTCACACTCCAGAAGTTTACCCTTGATAACGCTGTTAACGTAGATCAGCTTGTCATCCTCGGTGAGGTCACCCTCGAAGAGGCCGTTGACCTTGGAGATGATCTCGGCAAGCAGTGCCTTCTGCTTGTCGCGCACTTCACCACTGCCGGGTTCGGTAAGGGGCATGAGCTTTTCACCCTTGCCATCGAACGGCAGATCGCGCTTGCCCCGGTTGCGCAGGGTGTGGTGGGTCAAGACCACGCCCGAAAGGTCAACAAGATCACGCTCACGCCCAAACGCCAGCAAGGGCAGCAAGCAGCGATAGAAGATGGATCGTTTCTCTATGTCTGTGTTGCCATAGTCGAATATCTGCGACAGGAATGAATACACTCTCAGGAAGGCACCAACGTTGCGTTTGAACAACTCAAGGGCATTCCTTTCATCGCGAGCGTCCTTCTCCCCTCGCGCATCCTGCACGGTCACGGCAACCTTTATGGCTTCCTTTAGCACATTGAACCGCTTGAGCAGGCGGTCTGCAACAGGTCTAATGGCTGCATCAAGCTCTTTTTGTGATGCTTTGGGGCTGAGTACCACGGTAACGACACGTTCTACCTCGTTATCGTCGTAGTAGCCCATGCCATCCAGCTTGGCCCGCAGGTCATAGACTAGGTTCGGGTCAGTCACGCCCTCAAGTTCAGCTGTTTCATAGTAGGTCTTGAAGGCTTCAAGCACATCGTTCGGTTCGTTGACGAAGTCGAGGATATACGTCGTATCCTTGCCGGGATGCGCCCTGTTGAGGCGCGAGAGCGTCTGTACGGCCTGAATCCCGGCAAGGCGCTTGTCTACATACATGCCGCACAAGAGGGGCTGGTCAAAGCCCGTCTGGAATTTGTTGGCGACCAGCAGCAACTGATATTCGTCTGTTCCGAAGGCCTCGCGCATGTCGCGCCCATTGAGTCCGGGGTTCAACGTCGTGCTGTGCTCGGTAAAACCGTCATCCCCAGATTCTGCGTCCCGCACCTCACCAGAGAAGGCCACGAGTGTGCCTATCCGGTAGCCCTTGTCCTTGATGTACTTGTTGATGGCAATCTGCCAGCGCACCACCTCCTGCCTGCTGGCTGTCACCACCATTGCCTTGGCCTGCCCGTCCAGCAACGGGGCCACATTGGCGAGAAAGTGTTCTACAACTACCTGTACCTTCTGGCTGATGTTGTAGGGATGCAGGCGCACCCAGCGCATGATGCCCTTCATGGCTTCGCTGCGCTCCACCTCTTTTTCGTCCCACTCCTTGCCATTGCTGGCGAGGCGGAACGCCAGCTTGTACGGCGTATAGTTGCGCAGCACATCCAGAATGAACCCTTCTTCAATGGCCTGCCGCATGCCGTACACATGAAAAGGCGCAGGCAGGTTGCCCGGTCCGGCGGGGAGTGAAGGGTCTGGGCGTCGTCCGAAAAGTTCAAGCGTCTTGGCCTTGGGGGTCGCCGTGAAGGCGACGTAGGTTATGCCCCGCGCATTGGCCCTTGCCGCCATTTGCATGGTGAGGATGTCTTCGTTGCTTATTTCGCCGCCGTCTTCCAGTTCCCTGATTTCTTCGGCGGTGAGCACCAGCTTCAGCTTGGCGGCGGCATCTCCCGTCTGTGAACTGTGGGCTTCATCGGCAATGACGGCAAAGGTCTTGCCCTGCGTGGCGGCAAGCTCCTGCACGGCTTGCAAGGCAAATGGAAAGGTCTGGATGGTGCAAACGACAATCTTCTTGCCACCAGAAAGCGCCTGCGCCAGTGCCTCGCTCTTGCTGCCGTTGTCACCGGTGATGGTCGCCACAACACCCGTCGTGCGCTCAAAGGCGAAAATGGCTTCCTGCAACTGGGCATCAAGCACGGTGCGGTCACTCACCACCAGTACGGAATCGAACATCTTCTTCTGGTTGGCGTCGTGCAGGTCAGCCAGAAAGTGGGCTGTCCACGCAATGGAGTTGGTCTTGCCCGACCCGGCAGAATGCTGGATGAGGTATTTTTGCCCCGCCCCCTCTTCACGTACTTTGGCAACGAGTTGGCGCGTGGCATCAAGCTGGTGATAGCGAGGAAAGATGATCTTCTCTATCTGCTTCTTCGGCCCGCGCATGGCGACAATGTAGCGTCCCACAATCTCGAGCCAGCTATCGCGCTGCCACACCTCTTCCCACAGGTAGGCGGTGGCATACCCCGCAGGGTTGGGCGCGTTGCCCGCCGCACCGCAGTTGCCACGGTCGAACGGCAGAAAGCGTGTGCCAGCCCCCTCCAGTCTGGTGGTCATGCGTACCAGCGAGTTGCTCACCGCAAAATGCACCAGCGCCCCGCGCGGAAAGTCGAGCAAGGGTTCTCTCGTCCCTTGTCCCTTGGGGTGAGGGTTGCGGTCAACGCGGTACTGGTCAACAGCATCCTCAACCGACTGGGTGAAGTCCGACTTGAGTTCTACCGTGGCAACGGGAATGCCGTTCAGGAACAGCACGAGGTCGAGGCTGTTTTCGTTGTGCACGGAGTAGCGCACCTGCCGCACCACACGCAGACGGGTCGCCTGATACCGCTCCAGAATCTCGGGGTTGAGATCGAACGCCGGCTTGAACTGGGCCAGTGTGAGCCGCTTTTTCAGGCCGAGCAGTTCAACCCCGAAGCGGATCACATCAAGGGTGCCCCGGTCGTCGAGTTGCTTGCGGATGCGGTCAAGCAGCACCCCTTGCGCGGCATTGCCATGATTTCTGACCAGCACCTCCCACGCCTCGGGCTGGGTGGTCTGCACCCACGCAACGACATCTTCCGGGAACAAGGCACGAGCGCGGTCGTAGCTTGCGGCGTCTCCTGCCGCGTACAGCCAGCCATGCGCCGCAAGGTGGTTGCAGATGTCGTTTTCGAACTCGATTTCCTTGTGGTGGCTCATGCTTACTCCGCTGGCGTGGCGTCCAGTTGGCGGGCTTCCCATTCTTTGTAGGTTTCGTTCGTGCCTGCCAGTTTCCATGCCTTGGGGCCGTTCGTATTTTGCCCGATGATGACGGCTGCCGCTGCGCTGGTGCTGCGAAATGCGTAGTCTTGAGTGAAAACGCAATGACCATCCTGTTCAATCAACACACCTGAAGCCCGCAGTTGCTCATGAAGCCTCGCGTAACCGTTGTCTGCGGTGCTTTCTCCAACCCATCGCAACCGCGCTTTAGAATGAGCCAGCACAACAAATCCGTCGTCTTCAAGATGTGCCGTGGCAGTAAGCCCATGCTTTTTGACCACCAACTCGAAAAGAGGGGCAGAGTGCGAGACACATTCTGCAACAGCATTCGTTTCAACCGGTGCTTCTGCTTTGGCAGGCTTGGCGAATTCCTGAAAGATGTCGATGCGAAGGGCAGGCAAGGTCATGAGCAGGTAGGAGAGAAACGACTCCATGTTGGCCTGCGCCGCCTCTGAAAGGCCGGGGCGCGGCGGCGTGTTGCCGTTTTCAAGTTCCCATCGTTTGACGGTGCGGGCAATCTCCACAAGGCGCGATTCAAGGTACTTCACGTGTGCCTTGTTCAGGGCATTGGCGCCGGTCGTCACCAGCACGGCTTGCGTCCACCAGTCCTTGTTCAGGTCGTGGGCACGAATGCGCGCGGCGATGTCTTCTCCCTCGCCGATGTAGGCCAACGGCTTGCCGTCAGCTTCACCCAGCAGCAGGTACACGCCCGTGTAACGCGCTTCTTTGCGTTCCAGTGCCACCTTGATGCGCGTGCGCGGAAACAGCAGCACATGCCCCGTCCAGTTGAACACCTCTGCCGTCTGCATGCCATCGGGCTTGCCGTCGATGAAGAAGAGTTCAAGAGAACGACCGACTGAACCGATGGATGTCATACAGCCTCCGAAACGGGGGCGAAGCCCCGCACGTCTATCTTGCCTGTAACGGCGGCGGAAATGAGTGCTGAACGGCGTTCTTTGAGGAGGTCGATGGTGCGTTGGGCTTCGGCAATGAGGACGCCAAACGGGGCCAATTTTTCTTGAATACCGAGAACAAGTAACTTTTGCTCGTCAACGGGCGGTACTGGCATTGATAGATTGAGGATGACCCCCTGACCTATGTTCTGCATTGAACTACTCGCGCCAGTTGCAGAAAGCTCAATAACGCTACGGGCAGCAAATGTGCCAATAAATAGAGATAAATATTCAGAAATGAGCCGTTTTTGTTTTACGCGCACTCGGTACAGTTTGTCGCAAAGCAAAAGATTCGGATAATCTTCAAGCACAACTGCGGCGCTACCCACAAGTTCTTTTGTGTTGGCGCGTGAGATAAGCACATCGCCAGCGAGCACCCCAAGTGCAGGCTGTGGTTCGAGATTATTGGGAAGAGCTTTGTTTTCTTGTGGGTTGAATACGCCACCGTTAACACATCCAACCTTCAGAACTCCCCAATCACTTTCTGTCTCTACAGGGAAATTCTCACATTGTGGACTCCAACCTTGTTCAAACGATGCAACAAGGTACTTTACGGGAGATATTTCCCAATGCTCCGGCACTTCTCCCAGCCACTCCATGCCGCTGTCCTTCATGGGCACATTGGGGTCAAGCCCCTTGGTGACAGCATGGGAGATGACCGCCTGACGTTTCTCCTTCAGGAGTTCAATCAGCTTTTCCTGTTCAGTAATCAGGGCATCAATCTTGGCAGTCTCATGATCGAGGAAGGCGGCGATGGTTGTTTGTTCTTCAACCAAGGGCAGGGGGAGAATACTGTTGGAGAGGTACTCATGTTCGATACTCTCCACTGTTGCACCTTGTTTGCCCCATGAAAGAAGAAGATGGTCGTTGAGGCCTTGGACCCATCTTAAGAAAAATTTGCCAGAACATGAGCCTGGATCGAGATGGATAGCTTTCATGTCTTGGTTGAGTGCGACTTCGTTTTTTGTGATGGCAATAGGAATAGTATGTCTAAGAATTCCAGAGCGTACAACAAGGATGACAGTGCCTGGAGGAACAACATTTGTGGCATTACTCTGAAGTCCAAGCGGAGTAATACATTCTTCTGTAGTTGTGATTTCTTCCGACTTCATGTCTTTGGGGGAAACCCAAGGAATGTCACCGTTCCAGAATGCTGGATTGTCTCGGCTTGGGGTCCCACCGCCAGAGAACGAAGCTATTCTTTTAAGTTTTTGAATGTCCCAGTGCCCCGGCACTTCTCCCAACCACTCCACACCACTGTCTTTGTATTCGGGATACTTCGGGAAACTCATGCCATCAGCCCCTCGATCATGGCCTTGATGCGGTCGGTGGTCTGCTTCAGGTCGGCATCAATCTCCGCCAGCGGACGCGGCGGGGTGAACACATAGAAGTGGCGGTTGAAGGGAATTTCGTAGCCCACCTTGGTCTTGTCGTGGTCTATCCATGCATCGGGCACATGGGGCAGCACCTCGCGTTTGAAGTAGGCTTCCACGTCTTCGTGCAAGGGCACGTTTTCCGTGTCGCGCAATTTGCTGTCCGGCACGGGCTTGCCTTTGGCCTTGCCGCGTTGCCCCAGCATGATGTTGCCCGCCTCGTCGCGGGTCGGGCGTTCCACGGTTATGGTGCGGTAGCCGAAGTCGCTGCTGTTGAAGATGCGGCTTACAGGTTTGCCATCCTGCTTGGCTTCTTCAAACTCTCCGTAGAGGCGTACAATCTCGCTGATATGGTCGTCAGAAAGTTCCTTGCGCTTGGACCCGAGGCTTTTGCGCATCTTCTGCCACATGGCGGAGGCGTCGATGAGTTGCACCTTGCCCTTGCGGTGTGCTGCCTTGCGGTTGCTTACAATCCACACGTAGGTGCTGATGCCCGTGTTGTAGAACATGTCCGTGGGCAGACCCACGATGGCTTCCAGCAGGTCGTTTTCAAGCACGTAACGGCGTATTTCGCTTTCGCCGCTGCCCGCCCCGCCTGTGAACAGCGGTGAACCGTTAAGGACGATGCCAAACCGGCTGCCCCCTTCTGCCGCAGGGCGCATCTTGCTGATAAGGTGCAGCAGAAACAGCATGGAACCATCCGAAATGCGCGGCAGCCCCGGCCCAAAACGCCCGTTGAAGCCTTGCTGTTCGTGCTCTTTGCGCACTTCCTTCTCCACCTTCTTCCACTCCACACCGAAGGGTGGGTTGGAAAGCATGTAGTCGAAGTTCCTTCCGGCGTGTCCGTCGTCCGACAGGGTGTTGCCGAACGTGATGTTGCTTACATCCTGCCCCTTGATAAGCATGTCTGCCTTGCAGATGGCGTAGGATTCCGGGTTCAGTTCTTGCCCGGACATGGTGAGCCGTGCATCGGGGTTGTGGTCGTCCAGATACTCCCCGGCGATGGAGAGCATGCCGCCCGTGCCTGCCGTGGGGTCGTAGATGGTGCGCACCACACCGGGCTTGCTGAGGATGTCGTCATCTTCGATGAAGATGAGGTTGACCATGAGTCGAATGACCTCACGGGGGGTGAAGTGCTCCCCCGCCGTCTCGTTGGAGAGTTCCGCAAACTTGCGGATCAACTCCTCGAAGATCAACCCCATCTGGTGGTTGTCCACCTCGTCGGGGTGCAGGTTCACTTGCGCAAAGCGCTCCGCAACCTGATAGAGCAACCCCGCCTTGTTCAGGCGGTCGATTTGCGCATGGAACTCGAACCGCTCGAAGATGTCGCGCACCTCTGGCGAGAAGCCGTTCAGGTAGCTGTAGAGGTTCTCGCCGATGTGGTCCTGGTCGCCCATCAGCTTCTTCATGTCCAAGGGGGACGTGTTGAAGAAGCTCTGCCCCGAAACCCGCAACAGGAATGGATCAGGCGCGATGCCCAGCTTTTGCCTGCTCTCGAGTTCTTCAAGTACCGCCGCCTTGGTGCTCTCAAGCACACTGTCCAGCCGCCGCAACACGGTGAAGGGCAGGATGACGCGACCATATTCGGATTGCTTGTAGTCACCGCGCAGCAAGTCCGCGACGGACCAGATGAAAGCAGAAAGAGATTGCTGGTTCATGTAAGGCACATTCCTGAATTCTTGTGGTGAGGCGTGGACAGCAACGCGGAGCGTCATGCCCCGCGCTGTAAAAATTGGCGAAACAGTACAGGCAAATACCCCGCGAGGCAAGGCGGAGGAGAACGGCGATTGGGTTCCATTGGCACAGCCTAAAACAAGGCCACAGAAAAACTCTCTGGCCCTCATCATTATAAGATGGGGGATCACCGGATTGCCGAGGGAATGGGGAGAGCGGCTCAAGGCACATCAGCAAGAACGAGCAGAGAACGCCAAGACATCCCATCAATTAGCCGACACCATAGACCTACAAAACACCCACCAACTTTGCCGCCACTCTCTGCCCCGCTCCAACCCAAGCGAAATCGGCACTCCATGAATTAGCCGACACCATAGACCTACAAAACGCCCAACGACTTTACCGCCACGCCGCACCTATCCAGCCCAAGCAAAGTCGGCACCCCATGATTAGCCGACACCATAGAGATACGAAACGCCCCTGCCTCCATTCCATGCCACTCGCCTTGCGTCATCGCCAGCAAGACAGACCATGGATGAGCAACGCAACAACGTGCAAAAAAACAGAAAACTACCACTCAAGCATCAACAGCTACCAGCGACACAACGCCTTCGCCCGACAATGCCGGTTCATCAACTGGCCTAGTCGTTTCTTTCTGTCTGCCACAAGGAGCGCGGTACATCCCAAACTTCCTGTCTCTCTTTCGCCCTTCAACCTCAACCCAAGGCGCACACACATGCCCCCGTTCTCAAAAGCCTTCTCTTCTTCGCCCCCCGACCGATCATCATCAACAGACGCCTCAGGTGTTCGTGTCATCACCATGAAAGAACTGATCGAGACAGAACTACCCGAGCGTGCGCACCTCGTTTCGCCCTGGCTACGCGATGCAGAGAGCGCCCTCATCTACGCCCCTACCGGGGTAGGCAAGTCCATGTTCGCGTTGTCTCTCGCACTCGCAATGGCTGGCGGTGGTGAATACCTTGGCTGGGAATGCCCAGAGCCTCGCAAGGTGCTCTACGTCGACGGAGAGATGCACATCAGCGACATCCAAAGCAGAGTGTTAAAGCTGTTGAACCAAGTCGACATCATCGACCGTGAACAGGCAGTAAGCAACCTGAGCATACTCCCACGGCACTATCAGGATCCAGACATCATCTTCCCCAGCATTGCTGAGGAGGCTGGCAAACAGATGATACTGGAGAAGGCGACGGGGTTTGATTGTGACCTTGTCATCCTCGACAACCTCTCAACTCTCGCGTGCCTCCGTGACGAGAACAAATCCTCAGAGTTCCTCCCCGTAATGAGCCTCTTGATGACCCTGAAACAGCACAACAAGGCTTGCATCCTCGTCCATCACTCAGGGAAGAAGGGCAACAACTATCGTGGGTCATCCATGATGGGGACAACCTTCGAGGTCATCATCGGCCTGAAGCCTAGAGACGATGCCAAAGCCCGCACAGGGGCCAGCTTCACCATCGAATGGGACAAGTACCGTGGAGAACCTGACAGCCGTTGCGCCCCGATGGACGTCTGGCTGGACCAGGACGGTTGGCACTACGAGTCATCCGTTGAAGACGACCTGTCCCTGATGCTCGCAGAACTGCGCAAGGGAGACTATGCGACACAAAGCGAGTTGGCGACAGCCCTGCATTGGTCCAATGCCAAGCTATCTCGGTGCAAGGCCAAGGCGATCAAGGCCGACATGATTGATGAAGGGGGGTGGAAGAGAGCCTTCCAGTCCATAGACAAGGGAGAAGCACAGACTTCTACTCCTGACGATGACCACCCCACCTTGGCAGGGCAAGAGAATCACCACCCCCTTGCCACTGAGCCTCAAATGGTCAGCCTCAAAGACGAAGGAGGTAGCACGACCGCACAAGCTGCATAGCCCACGACCTGCTCCTCCTTTATCTCACCGCCCTTACTACCTGCCGCCTCCTGCTGAAGCCCACGCTGCTGCCACCCATGGCAGCTTTTCGTTTTTCACGTTCCATCCCCTAGGGTGTGAAACTGAAAAACCACTCTCCCCCTGTCTGCCGCTACCTGAGGATTGGCCTCTCGTGGCGGCTTTTGTCGTTTTCAAACCCTCAACATCTCCAAGGAGAACCCCTGCTATGTCTAGCATCGCCCTCACTCCAGTCCGGCACGAGGAGATTCGCGTCTGCGATGCCACCATCCTTGCCGCCGTCACCAAAGATGACCGCTGTTACTTCTCTCCCCGCCACGTCTGCAACGCGTTGGGTATCGACTGGGCCGCTCAATTTACAAAAATCAAAGCTGACCCTGTCCTCTCAACTACCGTGGCGGAAATCACAACGGAACTTTATCGCTCAGACACTGGCACCAGAACTACCCGAATAGCCACCATGCTCCCCATCGAGTTCCTGCACGGATGGCTCTTCACTATCAAGAAGGCTCGCCCCGAGGTGCAGGCCAAACTCAACGTCTTCCGGGCTGAAAGCTACGCTGCGCTGGATGCGTGGTTCCGCAAGGGGCTGCGCAATACGTCCACCGTGGATGACATGTTGGCGAACCCCGACGCAGCAATCGAGCTTCTCACTAAGTTCAAGGAAGAACAGGAAGCAAGTCGTAGGACAGTACAGCGAGCGGTAGCTGTATCCAAGGCCAAAGGCCCACTAGAGCAACTGTCTTGTGGGCTTCCGTGCGTACATAAAACAATCAACAACTATCTTTAGGAGGCACCATCATGATCAAATCCATCCAGAACACACCTTCCATTTTCAACAATCCCGCCCTCTTCTCGGGTGACCTGCGCGTCCTCATGAAGGACGGCGACCCGTGGTTCGTGGCGAAGGATGTCTCGGATGCCCTCGGCTTCACTCGTGCCACTGACGCCATCAAGTATCTGGATGAAGATGAAAAGGGGGTGATGAATC
>Ga0302253_1001750_pt1 | contig 12179 bp, 13 predicted proteins | sample AAG_RA_Trp_MG_FD_193537 | JGI IMG/M metagenome (GOLD analysis project Ga0302253, IMG submission 193537) | Enriched activated sludge microbial communities from anaerobic digester in WTTP, New Holstein, Wisconsin, United States - AAG_RA_Trp | ecosystem: Engineered > Bioreactor > Anaerobic >... | reverse complement strand
GTGCAGGGGGCGCCGGTAACGCAGGTACCGCTGCATTCGTTGTTCGCAGTCATCACGCAGGAATCCCGGCACTCGCATTTCGAGCAGACGATCTTGCCTGCGTTATCGGTTGTCCTTTCTACCATCGTGCAGGCCCGGCCGTCTGCACAATTCCCCGTACAGGAGCCGGAGGTTGCATCGCAGGCACAGGTCCCGGTTATTCCTCCGCCCTTACAGTTGCAGTCGGCAAAAGTAACCTTTCCGCTGGCAGGATCCCGGTAGATGGTATTCAGCTGGCAGTTCTCCCCGGAGACAGGGCAGGAACCGGTACATGAGTTCTTGTCATAATCATAGGTGCAGGTATTCCACGGACACCCGCAGACGGGAGTCTCCTTCCCGGTCTGCTTGTCAGTCTCCTTGCCGGTGATCACACAGGTTTTACCAATCTGGCAGACTCCGGTGCATTCTCCTTTCTGGCTGTCATATCCGCAGGGCGTTGCCTGCTGTCCCGTACACCGGCAGGCGGCGTACACCACCTTGCCGCTCTCATCCTTCCGGGAAGCTGCAAGAGTACACGAGTATCCCTGCTGGCAGGTACCCGTACATACGTTCTTCTGGTAATCGTACGCACAGGACGGCGTGGCGGCCTCACCGAAACAGTACAGCGGCTGCTTGTTCTGATCGTAACCACAGGAGATAAGTTTCCCGCCGCAGAACGAGAGTCCTTTCTCCACCCCTGTCGCGTTGGTCATACAGCCGCATCCCTGCGGGCAGACGGGGGATGTGGTTGTCACCGTTGGTTTGAAGCAGTACTTTGGGATGCCATTGGCTGTCGTTGCCGACGGATCGTACCCGCACGGTTCCGCCTGGCACCGGGTATAGTTGTTGGGCCCGAACTCAAGGTCCGCTTCAGCAACCTGCCGGCAGTAGCATCCCTCCTGACAGACCGGTGCCGTCTTCGGGATCTTGTAGCAGTACAGCGGGATACGCTGGTTTGAAGTCGTAGCCGCGGTCTTGTACCCGCACGGTGTCTGGCTGTTGTCGCACCGCTCCGTAAGTCCCTTAAGCTTCGCATCCTCATCGGAGATACAGGCACACCCGTCCGGGCAGACCGGGGTCGTTCCCTGTTTCACGCAGTATTTCGGGATCTGGCCCGATGCGAGGGCGTTGGTGGGTGCACTCATCTGATAGCCGCAGACGTCCGCGGAGCACCGTGTGAAGGTACCGTACCGCTCTTTTGCCTGCGCATCGGTCAGGCAGGTGCAGCCTTCCGGACAGACCGGTGCAGTCTCCTGCTGCTTCATGCAATATTTCGGCACCTGGATAACCGCTGCAAGGGTTGCCGTGCTCTGCTCGTACCCGCAGACATCGTTCGTGCACCTTATCCATGTACCGCCTCTTGCCTGTGCCGTGGCATTGCTGATGCAGCTGCATTCATCGGGGCAGACCGGCAGGGTTGTCGTGGTTATCGGGCTATAACAGTAATAGGGGATGTACGCAGTGGTTGTCGGTGCATTGCCGCATGGGGTGTCGCTACATTGTTTGTACCCATTCGCCCCGAACCTTTGGATGGCAGTCCCCGGCGCCATACACTCGCAGGGTGAAGGGCATGCCGGTGCCGGTGTTGTGGTTGGCGGGGTCCCCTGCCGGAAACAGTAGGCCTTCAGGGATGTCGAACCCGTGTTCACGGTATAACAGGGGGTCTCCGAACATCGTGAATAGGTGCCGAACTTCTCCTTTGCTTCGGCCTCCATCATGCACGAACAGTCCGCGGGGCATGTCCCCGGCTGTGTTGTCGTAGCGATAACCAGTGTCTGCAGGGTCCGCACCGGGATGGACAACTGGGGTGTCTTATAGCAGTACATCGTTTTCTGGAATACGTCATACCCGCAGGCAGCAAGCTGCCCGCCGCAGGCATCGTATCCCTTCTCCTGTGCAGCCGCCGGCTGCATGCAGCTGCACCCGGATGGGCAGGCTGCCGTCGTGACAGCGGATGCAGTTGCTGCTGAGGCTGCGGCACAGCAGAAGAGGATGGCCAGGAATACTGTCAGGGGAATCCACCGACAGTGTCCACTCGTCTGTTTTTCTGACATAGTATACCACGCCCGGGAATATTCGGGTTACATGCCATTCTGCAACAGGTATAATAAAAGTATTTATCTGCTCCGGGGGTGGTGCACCGCATTCAGGGGATATGCATGCCCGGTTCGGGGGGTGGTGCACTGACGTCCATCTCGTCAAGAAACGGCATCAGCCCGGTAACCACCGGGTGGTCGCTGCCATCAGGTCCGGCAAGCGTGCTGCTGCTGGAGACGATCTCAACCATCAGGGGAAAATCCTGCAGGGTCTGCTCGAAGGAGGGATCGTTCTCCCGGGTGAACCGGAGGAAATCCGGAACGCTGATATACGGCCGTTCGAAGACCGGGACACTGCCATATTCGCCGATAACGGATTCAAGGGAGCGGTTCCGGGCAAGATCTTCTTCGAAAAACAGGTAGACGGTGACGCCGTACCCGCGGGAGATCTCATCCAGCTGACGTATGTCCACCAGGCCATGCGGCTCCACGCCCAGTACCTGAAGTTTCTCTGCCGGTGCGGTACCGGGGAGCGCCGACCATGCCTTCTTCCGCTTCATACCGGATAATGGGAGGTCGCCTCGTGTATATCTATGGATTAAGGACATTTCCCAAAAAAATACATGACTGGAGTGGGGGGGCGGCAGACCCCCCAGGCACCCGGAAAAACGTGCTGGTTATTCCCTGCCGAACCTGTTCAGGAGCGTAAACCCGACGCCGAAGAAGAGGAATGCGCCAACAACCCAGGCAGACCAGGTGACCGTGTGGTTCGAGTAGATATCCATCCCCACAAAAAAGATGCAGAACATTGCCATCACGGCAATGCCGTACCACCATTTCTTTTCGCCTTTGCCGTTCACGGCATCCTTCATCATACTCATGGTATCATTATTACGACTTCCTGAAAGATAAAAAAAGGTGGCGGGGCATCCCGGTCAGGAATGCTGCTGCACAAACGCGTTCCGGATCAGGTCCTGGCGGAACGCAGACGGCACAGTTCCGGTCTTTGCATAGGTATACAGCGCGGTGACAAAGATCCCCTGCATGGCAGAGGCCACAACGGAGAGGACGATGACGAGCCCGATGAACAGCACAAGGGCAATCCCGAAGATTGCGAGGTTGCCGAGCAGGAGCGTTGCAAGGGTACCGGCAAGACCGATAATGCCGATGATGACAAAGACGAGCATGATGGACCCGGAGCCGATAATCGTCTCGCCCCACGTCTTTTTAATGAGGGTTGTCGATTCCTTAATCGCATCAAAGACGCCCTTGTCCTCGAGGACCAGGACCGGGACAACAAAGAACGTGACAAGTCCCCAGGCTCCGCCAACAAGGGATGCGGCGATCTTCCCGATGGCCCCGCCCTTTTCCCTCAGGAGCTGGAGGAGGATGCCGACTGTTGCCGAGACGAGTGCCCACCCGAGGATGGACGTGAAATGGTTCAGGGCATTTTTCAGGCCTTCCCCCACCGACATCTCTTTGCCCTGCAGCCGGGCATTCACGCAGCTGACAAGCGCCGTGTTGAAGAAGATCACGACAAAGTAGCTCACGAGGTAGAACGCGAACAGGGCAGCATAGAAGACGATGTCCCCGAAGATGCCCCCGATGATCAGCGGTATGATGAAGGTTGCAAGCACGATGATCGATATGATGCCGGAGAGCAGGGGGAATACCAGCAGTTTCTTGTCCTGCATGAGAATACCCCAGCTCGTTTTGAAGAGCTCGATACTTCTTCCTATACTCTCGAACATAGCAATCACGTTGACAATAGTACGAGATGAAGGTTATGAAACGCTCCGGTACGGGCTGCCGGCCGAGGGCGGGATCCGGAATAAATTGCCGGCCGTGAGGGAAGGGACCCGGACAGGGTAACGCTCCCCCGAAAGTCTCAGGGTCCCCGTTCAGCAGAACGCAGGACAAGGATCGCTGCAAGAAGCGCGATGAGCGCAAACGGTGCCGCGAACCCGGGGGCGCTCTCTGGGGTGACCGTTGTCACCACCGGAGGCGTCAGGGTCGGCAGGACTGTTGTCGGGATCTGCCTGCTCCCGCCTGCGACCGGCTGGCTGATCGTAAGATCGCTGCCGGGAACTGCATTCCCCCCGTTATCCAGTTCCTTTACGGTCAGGACCGAAAGCGACCCGGATGCATCTGCCGGGACAATACCGTCGATAGTCACGACAAGTCCGACGTCACGGGTTGTCGGGTACGAGAGAATCTCCCCGTTGACAAACGCAACGGAACCGGAAGCGGTCTGGCGTGCAGCATCCCGGCCGTCGAGCGTAACCTGGATGTTCCATGCAGCACCGGTAAGGTTTGTCTGCATCTGGAGCGAGTGCCCGGGCGCAAAGGTCGTGGAACCGGCTGGGACGATCGCGTACGTTGCTGTCACCTGCTGGTTCTGGCCCGGCGCCAGCGGGGCATCCGGTGCAAAGGAGACCGTGGACAGGACGACCGATGCGGCCGCGGGTGAGATAAGGAGGAGAAGGATCCCAAGCGGGACAATGACGGAAAGGAACCTGCGGGTCATGGTATTACAGGGATTTGGTATACCGGTGACAGGATAGAGGTATCGCTTCCTGAATGGTTCAGTTCACCCGATTCCGGGTATCATGGGCGGATCGCAGGATCACCGGTTCAGCACGTCCTCGATGAACGCACCGGCCTGAACGATGGCCTCCTGCCCTTCCGGCACCTGCTCGGCAAAGAGCTGCCATGCATGGTACATCCCTTCCCAGATCTCGGCCTGGACCGGCACCCCGGCCCAGCGGGCCTTGTCCACGAATGCACCGATATCGGAGACCAGCAGTTCGTGGGTGCCGGCCTGTATGTAGAGGCGGGGGAGGCCCGCGAGCCGGGCATGGACCGGCGATGCCAGCGGATCCCTGACATCGCGGCCGGCAAGATAAACCGTGCGGATCGCGTGGAGCTGCCCGGGTGTCAGCCAGTCCCGGCCCCGGTTCTTCTCCATCGATTCCCCGGGAAAGAGCATATCGGTCACGGGAGACATGCAGACCGCGGCAAGCGGCAGGGGGATACCGTAGTCCCGGGCCGAGAGGAGGAGCGAGAGCACGAGGTTCCCTCCCGCAGATAGCCCGACCGGGACGATGTGGTGCGGGCCGTATCCCTTCGAAAGCAGGAAGCGGTACGCGGATACCGCGTCCTCGACCGCTGCCGGGAAGGTATGCTCGGGGGCAAGCCGGTAGTCGACCGAGAAGACCCGGGCCCGGGAAGCGCGGGCGAGACGGATGCAGAGCCCGAGGTGACTGTCAGTCGATCCGGTCGTGAAACATCCCCCGTGGAAGAAGAGGACCACCCGTTCGGTCAGGCTCTCCGGCAGGGAGACCCAGATGCCACGGAGCCCGTTTGCGATCGACACCCCCTCGATATGGTGATCGGATCCCATGACGGTCTGCTCCTGCATGCCGGCATAGAACGCGGACAGGTCCTGCCGGATGGCGGCCAGGGGCTGTTCCGGGTCCGGCACATGGGCCTTCAGCATGGCGAGGAAGTCTTCCGGGGATTCACGGATCATTATGTTGGGTTGGGTGAGCTTGGATAATAAATGGTGAGGATACGCAGGGTTGGCCTTTTTGCACCATACAACCACCCGACATGCATAAAGGCAGGGGCAGCAGACGTTTCCTGCAATGACTGCCACAGCCGGGGACACCGGGGAAATGACCATGAAAAAAGTCAGCCGGCGCCTGCTGCCGTTCCTCTTTATCCTCTATGTTGTTGCATTCCTCGACCGGGTGAACTTCGGGTACGCTGCGCTCGAGATGAATGCCGCACTCTCGATCCCGGCGGAGATGTTCGGGTTCCTCTCGGGGATCTTCTTTATCGGGTACCTGCTCTTCGAAGTCCCGAGCAACCTGATCCTCCGGAAAGTCGGGGCCCGCATCTGGATCGCACGGATCATGATCTGCTGGGGGATCGTTGTCATTGTCACGGCCGCGGCAACCGATGCAGTCCATCTCGCCGCGCTCCGGTTTATTCTCGGGATCGCGGAAGCCGGGTTCTTCCCGGGCATCATCCTCTATATCACATACTGGTTCCGCGAAAAGGAGCTTGCACGGACCATCGCCCTGTTCATGGCAGCCCTCACCGTCTCGAATATCATCGGGGCCCCGGTTTCGACATGGATTCTCGACAACATCGCATGGGCGGGCATTGCCGGCTGGCGCTGGCTCTTTATCATTGAGGGGATTCCGGCAATCATCCTCGGTATCGTCACGTTCTTTTACCTCACGGACCGGCCGGAAGACGCCCGCTGGCTCGGGCCGGAGGAACGGGACTGGCTTTCCCGGACACTTGCCGATGAGAGGGAACGCCGGGAGAGAAGCGGTGCCCATGCCGGCATCCTGAAGGCGTTCATGGACCGGAACATCTGGCACCTCGGCTTCATCTACTGCGGCCTCACGATAGGGCTGTACGGGACCGGCTTCTGGATGCCGCAGATCATCCGCTCCCTCAATCCCGCGTTCTCCAACACGGAGATCGGAATCGCCATGATCATCCCGTTCGTTGTTGCGCTCGCCTGCATGGTCTCCTGGAGCTTTCGGTCTGATCGCACGGGAGAACGCCGCTGGCACCTCGCTGTCCCTCCGATCATTGCCGGACTCGCGCTCGCGGCCGCCGGTATGATCAGCGACCCGGTTATCATCTTCATCCTGCTGATCATCGCGACCGCCGGCATCTACAGCAGTTTCGGGCCGTTCTGGACCTGGCCTCCCGTCTTCTTCACCGGTGCGGCTGCTGCCGTCGCGATTGCGCTCATCAACTCGGTCGGAAATGTCGGGGGATTCATCGGACCGACACTGGTCGGTTTCCTTGTCAGGATCAATGACGGCCTCGGGTCCGCGTTCATCGCGCTCGGTGCCGGCCTTGTCCTGTGCGGAATCCTTGCAGCGCTGCTGAAACAGCCAAAGGAAAGGGCGGGCTCAGGGTGAACCGGCATGCCTGGGGAAAAAGGAACGGGATACCATCCTTATCCGGCAGAACGTTGAATAAAAACGGGATTCCCCTGCGGTTTCGGTATTTTTTAATAGTGTTCAAGAGATATGATCAGCCAGTACCCGACAGCTCCCTTCCGGGAGCACTGACGGGGACGTGTATCTGTTTCAGAGGTTAGAGTATGAGATTCTCACACATCAGTCTTATCGCAGCCATTCTCGTCGTGTTCGCTGTTGCCCTTGCCGGATGTACCGGCAGCAGCCCGGCGGCCCCTTCAGCAGGTGGCGCACAATCCACGGCTGCACCGGCATCCGGTTCATCCGGCGGCCAGGCATCCGCTCCAGGCGGCGCCGACCTGTTCGGCAACCTGAACTATAACTGGGTCGAGTATAAGATGGCCATCGGTGACGGCAGCGATGCAATGACCGTGTACTACAAGTACAACAAGCAGACCGGCAAGTGCTCGATGCGCTTCGAGGGCGCCGGTGCTTCTGAAATGCCGGCAGGCATGCAGGAAATGGACTGCTCCGGCACGGGCAGCAGCACGGCATCTGCCGATCCCAACCAGGTCTCCTCCGATGCCAAGGTTGACTGTGCCCTTCTCGAAGAGTCCGTCACTGTTCCGGCCGGTACGTTCTCTGCAACAAAGTGCACGGTTACAACAAAGGACGGTATGAAAGCGACCTCATGGATCGCAAAGGGCAAGTTCCTGGTCAAGACCGAGGTCACTACCGAACAGGGCCCTATGAACATGGTCCTGAACGCGTACGGATAACCCGTCTTTTTTCTTTTTTCCGGATTATCCGAGCGATCGCCAGGTCTCCGTGATCGTCGGTTCAGCGAGCATACCCTGGGCAAGCGTGCTGGTGAATGCCCGTACGAACGGTGACGCGGCATACCGCTGGTATGCCGTTTCATCCCGCCAGATCATGCACAGGAAAAAGATCCCCGGTTTCTCCACGGATTCCGAGAAGTGGTACAGGATGCAGCCCTTCTCTGCCCGGGACGTCGTTGTCAGGTCGTGGACGAGCACCCGCATCCTTCCGGAGGAGTCCGGGCGTATCGCAAACCGGGAGGTTACGACATGATTCGAACGGGATAACTCCACGGCCATGGATTCTCACATCACAGGGAGGTCATCAGCAGGGTCTGCTGGAACCCGTCGGAGAACGTGCCGACGATATTGATATTCGCTGCATTGGCATTCCTGAAGTACTGGATGGTGTACGACCTCCCGGCAGCCGGGGAAGGGATGGTCCGGCGGACGGAAGTGCCGTCGTAGTTCGTGATCCTGACCGAGAGCGAGGCAAGGGATCCGGCATCCTTTCCACCGCCGATATGGACAACAACGCTTTCCGGCATCTTTTCGGCAGTGATGTTCACCACCCTGCGGGCGGGCGTCACGGGGACTGTCGTGTCCGGGATTTCCAGGACCGTGACCGTTCCGGTCTGCCGGGGTGTGACAGGCGCGGCCGGGGGAGACTGGATACAACCGCACATCAGCACAACCAGGACCAGGAGACAGCCCGCAGGCAGGATCAATCGCATATGCGTGATGTGGGGGTGTCGGAATATTAAATGTTGGGAGATCCGGGCGGGATCCGCGTCATTGCGGAAGGACGCCGGGACCTGTCAGCACGGATCGTACTGAACTGCGCCGGAGCAGGATCAGGTCCCGTTTTCAACCCGGAACTCCCGCTGCTTGACGGCCGTGATATCCTCAAGCGTCTCCATGGCACCGGTGAGGTTGCCGTGGGAGTCCCTCACGAGCGTGGCGGTGCAGCGCAGCCACCTCCCGGAGGGACCGATGGCAGGGAAAAAATCTGTCAGTTCTCGGGCATTTTCAGCGGTTGCCGGCGGATCACCCGCAGACCCGGACTGCTGCACATTCCGCGCAGCAGCTTCATCGAGGATGATGTCTGCGAGGCAGGGCTGCGGCGAAGGATAAAACGCTTTCCAGTGGTTGCTTGTGCCCATCATCTCCGCCTCCCGGAGTTTTGTCATGATCTCCATTGCACGGTTCCAGAATACGATCTTATGGTTCCGGTCAATGAAGAACTGGGGGGTCGGGGAGATCTGGAGGACGTTGAACAGGAACCGCTCGTTCTCCATGAGCGCGATCTCTGCCTGCCGTTGGGCAGTGATGTTCTCGAACATGACCGTAATGCCGGGATTGCCCCCGTCAAAAACCGACGGGACGAAGCGTGCATCAAGATAGACCGGGCTCCCGTTCTTCACCAGCCGGATCTCCTTCTTCCAGGGAGGGCCTCCCCTGAGGAGGGCAAACAGGTCAGTTTCCTCCCTGCCCGTCAGGACCGGGATCGGAAGCCGGCTGAGCTGGCTGTTGTAAACATGCTCCCGTGTACCTCCGATGAATGCAATGAACGAGTCGCTGGCCTGGACAATCCGCAGGGTGCTGTTCAGCATCACGATCATCTCGCGGGTGAGATGGAGGATGTCATGGACAGGGACACGCCGGGACAGGTAGTAGAGCTTGGCATTGCCAATCTGCCGGACGTCCAGCTGGCCGGTTGCCGTGAGTACATCGAGATATTTGGCTGCCGAATTCCGGCTCATGCCGATAGCTGCTGAGATCTCCTTGATGTTCATCCCGAGGGGCTGCCCGCGGAGTGCTTCCTTGATCCTCGTTTCCTCGTCCGTTGCCGGTCCTCCTGGTGCAGTCCCCGGTTTATCCTGTCGTTTTCCGGGGCGTTGTCTGCTGGTAGTATTCATCATGATGGGTAAAAAACAACACGATTTTCACTGGTAAACATCCGGCCTGCAGCAGCCGGAACACGGATAGTAAACGTTTTATATCCGGCAAAAACCATATAACTTGTGCATAGTGTGTAAGCACTAGTGCACAGCACTTGGGTAATACACACCAGAAAAACACCCGGATGAATTACCCTTCAACCGCCACACCATGGGGCCCTGTCTCGGATACACTGTGGTCGATACACACCTCTTACACCTATCACCACCAGCGAGACTCCCCCTCCTTTCTTTCCCTGTTCGCACCGGCAGCTCCTGCAACCCCTCATACCTGCGTGAAGAGTTCCGGCTGAATTCCCTGACAGCACAGGGGAAAAAGGTGAATTCAGAGCACAACCGTCATGACAATCGCAATGAGCGCGAGGACTATACCGAGAATGCCGGTGATGCCAATCCTGCCGCTCGCCCTCCGGAACAGGAGCGTGCTGATGATGCCCAGCAGGATGGCCCCGGAGGCCATGAGCAGGGGCAGGAGCACCAGCGAGACGATCCCAAGGATCAGGCTGATTATGCCCAGGATGTTCCAGTGGCGTTTCGGTGCTGCAACTGCCGGAACCGTCGCGGCAGCCGGCTGCTGGTACGGTACCGCTGGTGCCGGGGCCGGCTGGTATGCAGGCTGGGCAACTGGCGGGTAAACAGGCTGTCCTGCGGCTTGTGCGGCTGGCGGGATGACCAGCTGCTGAGCCTGTTGTGCTGCCTGCGGCTTCCGGAGGGGTTTCCCGCAGTTTTTGCAGAACTGGTTGGTGTCGGGATTCTGGGCACCGCATTCACCGCAGAACATGATTCACTCCCCCGGTCTCCGGAATTGTCGGGCTGCTGATCATAAGGTACTCTCCCCGACGCCCTGGCCGCTTGCAAGGCGCTGCATGCAGGTCTGACGGCTCATCTCGCCAATGAACATCCTGCTGATCTTCTGGCTTCCCATCGCATCACAGGCAGCGGGATTGTTGTTTTTGATCGCAACCTCCCACAGGCAGTCGATCTTCAGGTACGCCTGCATGTCATTCGTTGCTGGCACCTGGTCGCAGATGGCGGGATCGTTCTTTTTCGAGGCAATGAGACAGTAGCACTTGGTCCTCGGTGCACCGCGCTCTATCCCATCGCACTGGGCCGTGTCTCCGGCCTGGACGGCAACGAACTGAATGCAGTGATCGAGATCCTTTGAGGATTCACCCGAGGCCATGAAGAGTTCATACCCGGAGAAGACGGGGCTGTTACAGGCCGTTGCGAGAGGACGGGTCAGCCCGTTGATCTCCCGGTTCAGTTCGGCGATTATCCGGTCGACAATCCCTGCGTTTTTCATATCCGGAGGTGGCCGCATAGCGGATTCGATCGTGCCGGTTGCCAGGACTGCCACGACCAGCAGAACGAGGAGAAGGAGGGGGAGGACTTTCATATTCTGGTATGAGGCAGTGCCCTGTTAAAAAACGTTATGCTTCTTTTCTGGCCTGCACCCGGTATCGGGCCCATACAATCCCGTCTCCCACAACCTCGGCACTCTGCAGCCGGAGGGGCACCTGCAGGTCCGCAATACCGGCCTTCAGCGGGTCGGACATGGTTGGATCGGCTTTCCCGCCGGCGATAACCGGATGGATCAGCACGCTCACCTCGGTGACAACGCCGGCGTTAAGGAGCACACTGTTGAGCGTCCCCCCGCTGTCCACCCGGAGGACTTTTACCCCGTGCTGCCGGTTCAGGGTTTCCAGTGCAGCCCTCATATCGATGCGGTCATGCCCGGCAACGATCGTACCGATCCGCCGTTCCTTCAGGTAACCGAGATAATCTGCGGGTGTTGCAGCCGAACAGCATGCAAGGACATCCCGCATGTACGGCCATTTCCGTATCGCATCCCAGCAGCGGACCCTGCCCCGGCTGTCGGCGATGACCAGCAGCGGGCGGGGATCCTCTTTTGTGCCGGGGGGAGGCGTGAACATCTCCTCGTGTTCCGGGGGTACCTCGAGTGCCGGGTTCTCGCGGACAGCAGCAAGGACCGTTTCGCTGCCAAAGAGGATAGCATCCGGATTCCATTGTGCGGCAAGACCGTAATAGAGGCCGAGATCTGCCGGGAAGTTCGTGATTCTGCCGTCGACGCTCGTGGCGGTATGGAGGATAACATCCGGAAGCATGGTAATCCTGATCCGTGTCGGCCTGCAGGGAGATAAATAGGGGGCGTGCGGGGCGAAACCGGATCGGGCGATGCTGCATGCAAATGTTCACAGGTTCCCGTAAAAAAACAGATCCCTGACAATGTCTCTCACGACGGCACTGGAATATCCTGGAGAGACGGCCGGGTATTACGCCGGATATTGTATCGGTTTGCAATCATTTTCGCGATCGGGCACATGATCCTCCGGTCACCATGGAGATATACCACTGATTCCCGCGACCCCAAATAAT
>Ga0302253_1001739_pt1 | contig 12240 bp, 9 predicted proteins | sample AAG_RA_Trp_MG_FD_193537 | JGI IMG/M metagenome (GOLD analysis project Ga0302253, IMG submission 193537) | Enriched activated sludge microbial communities from anaerobic digester in WTTP, New Holstein, Wisconsin, United States - AAG_RA_Trp | ecosystem: Engineered > Bioreactor > Anaerobic >... | reverse complement strand
GGCAAGGAATGCCTCAAGACCTTTGCCGCGTACCTCAAAGGGCGTCAGGGCAATCCGGAGAACGTGGTCGAGGTGGTCTGCGACATGTCACCAGCTTTTCTGTCGGCGGCCGAGGCGACCTTCAGAAATGCCGCTGTAACCGTGGACTGGTTCCATGTGGTTCAGATTTTCACCAAAGCCCTCGACGAGGTCAGGCGTCTGGAAGCCAGAGAGGTCATACTTCCCAAGGCTGCCCGGTGGGCGGTTCTCAAGGGCCTGGAAACTTGGCGTAGCGAGGAGCAGGTCGCGGCGCTCAAGGAGTTGGAGGAACGTGGATTGGCGACAGCCACCGCGTTTCGGGTGAAGGAACTGCTGCGGTGGGTGCGCAAAGCTGACACCAGGCAGGGTGCGCGATGGCGAGCAACGCGGTTTTTCGAATTCGCTCGGGAACTTGCCGGGGATTCGGTTCTGCTCGCACCGGTACGCAAGGCGCTGAACACGTTCGAGGATCATTTGCCTCGAATATTGAGAAGATGGGACTCCTTGCTTTCCAATGCTCGCTTGGAAGGGCTCAATGGCCTCTTTCAGGCTGCTCGCTCGCGGGCCAGAGGGTATCGGAACGTAACAACCTTCATCACCATGATCTACCTGATCGGAGCGCCCATCACCCAACTCTTGGAGGCGTGAATTCCACAGCTAACGTCGAAGACCCTCTTTTTTACGGTACGTTGCGCGACAACATCGCCATGGGTGTGCCCAATGCCGATGACCGCATGATCATGCGTGCCGCCGACGTCGCGGGTGTCACCGAGTTCGCACGCAACCATCCCGCAGGGTTCGGCTTGCAGGTCGGCGAACGGGGCATGGCGTTGTCGGGGGGGCAACGGCAGGCTGTCGCCCTTGCCCGCGCGCTGCTGCACGACCCCGACGTGCTCATCCTCGACGAACCTACCAGTAACATGGACACGGGCTCTGAATTCGCATTCAAACAGCGACTCAAGGCCCTGCTTGGTGACAAGACGCTGGTGCTCATCACCCATCGTATGAGTGTCATCGACCTTGTGGATAGACTCGTCGTCGTCGATGGCGGTCGCATCGTGGCCGACGGTCCGCGTGATGCCGTCATCAAGGCGCTTCGCAGTACCGGGGTGCAAGCCGCGCCTGCTGCCCGCTTCAGGAAGAACGGCACGGTCGGTGCCGCCGGGGGGGCTGCCTAGCCATGCCGCTGTTCCAATGGAAAAAACGCGACAGTGTTGCGAGGGAAGACGTACAATTCATGAGCGAGGTCGATGCAGCCTTGCATCGGGCCGGGCATCCTTATGCCTACCTGCTTTCGTGCGCCATCTTCGGCGTGTTCGCCATCTTTTTCGTGTGGGCGGCTTTCGCCCCGCTGGATGAGGTCACGCGCGGACAGGGGCAGGTCATTCCCTCGCAGCGTGTACAGGTCATCCAGAACCTCGAAGGCGGCATCCTGCGCGAACTGCTCGTCCATGAGAGCCAGATTGTGGAAAAGGGCGACGTGCTGCTGCGTATCGACAACGAAGCAGCCGAGAGTTTCTACCGCGATGCCCTTGGCAAGTCCGTCGAACACCAGATTGCCATCGCCCGCCTCGAAGCCGAACTCGAAGGGCGTGACCCCGTGTATCCTGCTGAACTCATGACCGAATGGCCTCAGGTCGTGGAGAACCAGGCGGATGTCTACCGGGCGCGAAGACAGCAGGTCGCCGTCGAACAGAGGGTCCTCGAAGCGCAGCTGCACCAGAAGGAGCAGGAAATCGAGGAGATGACGAGCCGCAAGCGACAGCTTGAAGATTCGTTGCGCGTCGCCGTGGAGCAACGTGAAATCGCCCGCCCGCTCATGGAGAAGCAGATATACCCGCGCGTCGAGTACCTTTCGCTCGAGCAGAAGGTCATCTCCCTGCGAGGCGAGATAAGCTCGCTTGCCATATCCATTCCCAAGGCCCGCGCGGCAGCGGATGAGGCCAAGGAACGCCTCGCCTTCCGCAAGGCACAGATACGTTCCGAGGCGCTTGAGGAACTCAACAAACGACGGGGCGAGTTGAACTCCCTGCGTGAGACGCTTTCTGCCGGGGGCGACCGGGTGACACGTACCGACGTGCGCAGCCCGGTGCGAGGAACGGTCAAGCGGCTCATCATCAATACTGTCGGGGGGGTCATCAAACCGGGTGAGCCCATCATGGAAATCGTGCCACTGGATGACACCCTGCTCATCGAGGCCCGGATACGCCCCGCCGACATCGCCTTCCTGCATCCCGACCAGAAGGCCGTGGTCAAGATAACGGCCTATGACTATTCCATCTACGGGGGGCTTGAAGGGGTCGTCGAACAGATAAGCGCCGACACCATCGAGGACAGGAAGGGCGAGTTCTACTATCTGGTGAAGTTGCGCACCCGCAAGAGTGCCATCGTGTATCGGGGTGAGGCGCTGCCCATCATGCCCGGTATGACCGCAACCGTGGATATTCTCACAGGCAAGAAGACGGTTCTCGATTATCTGCTCAAGCCCATCCTCAAGGCACAGCAGAATGCCCTGCGGGAGCGTTGATGGCAAAGGCGCGGGAGAGACAGTGGCAGGAGGGGCCGTATGCGCGGTTCTCCTTTTGTGCGGCGGTGGTCGTACTGCTCTGTCTCTTCGTGCCCACGTTCTTTCTGGGGCTTCCGGGAGATACCGAAGCTGGGGGTGCCAGTCCGAAAGCGGCCCCCTATGAGCCGCGCGATGGCGAGACTGTAACGCGGGTCGAGTCTGAACAGCGAGCGTCTTCCCGTCATGTCATCGGACAGGCCCCAGACCCGCAGCAGGCTCCAGATGCACGCGTCATTGCATCGGAAGCGCCTGCTTCACCAGCCGATACAGATGTCCGGGGGGAGCGGAAGGTACCGGGCACCACTGGGGAGGACGCTTCCAGCAACCGGCCTGAAGTCTCACCGGTGCTTGAGGTCGCAGCTGACGGCCCGCTGCGTCATGTACGCCCGGAGGACATGCGAGGCGGTGCGCAGCAGTCCCCGGTGCAGCCTTCGGGACAGCGGGGGCACCGGGCAGGTGCGACTTCGGATGGGACACCGGATGGTGGGGAACATTCCGGGAATGCCGTGACTGCCGAAGATGGAGAAGGGCAGGGAGTGGAGGCGGCCCGGCCGTCGAGGGACGCTCCTGCCAGAGGGCAGTCCTCTGCGTCCTCTACAGCGGCGACCGGGGTGCGACTGTTCGGAACCATAGAATTCAGGGGCCAGTTGAAGGCTCTTCCGAAATGGTCGCGGGTGGTCGAGACGGAACGCAAGAAACCCGGACTGTATCTGGACAGGGCTCTTGGCGGCAAGGGCGGGCAGGTCTGGCGGGAGTTGCGTGGCGAATGGCAGGGCTTGCCGCTGATGGAGAGGTTGAAGAAGGTCAACACGTTTTTCAACCAGTGGCCGTACAGGCTTGATAGTGAAAACTACGGATTGCCGGACTATTGGGCGACGCCCGACGAATTCCTCAGAAAGTCCGGTGACTGTGAGGACTATAGCATCATCAAGTATTTCGCCCTGAAGCAGCTAGGGGTTTCTGCCGATTCGATGCGCATAGTCGTTCTGCTTGACAAGATCAGGGGCATTGCCCACGCAGTGCTGGCCGTCTACGATGGTAATACGGCGTATATACTTGATAACCTTTCCGGACTCGTGCTGGCTCATGATTTCTACAAGCACTACGTCCCCCAGTATTCGGTGAACGAATCCTACAGGTGGGCACACATCCCCCTCGGGAAGAAAGCCGGGAGGAAATGACGATGACACAGGAATGGACGACTGAAGAGAAGACCACACCGCCCATGCGCGACAGGCGAAACATCTGGCGTTCGCGCGTCCTGCTGTTCGGCCTGCTGGTCATGGTGCTCACAGTCACGGTCGCCGCCATCGGTGCCTATAGCAGGATAGGTGCGGCACGGGCCGAACTCGAAGACGACCTCGCCCGCAGGCAGGAAGTGCGCCTCACCGGAAAGGTCAATGCCGCCAACCTGTGGCTTGATGCCTTGAAGGAACAGGGCGACCGGCTCATCAACGCCGACCTTTTCCGTCTTTTCGCTGCGGAGGTCGATTCGCTCGAAGGCGACGTGTCACTTCTGTTCGGTGCTTCCGAGAGTGGCAAGGCGGGTTCGCAGACAGGGCAGCTTGCCTCGCAACTGCCCCTCATGCGCAACCTCCTGCGCGAATTCGTCACCTATTCGGACTTCATCTACGGGCGCATCGTCAACGCCCGTGTCCAGACCTACATGACGACGGACAGTACCCCCACACCCATGACAGCCGACCAGCAGGCACTGGCGAAGAGGGTTCTCGAAGAAGGCAAGGTCGTCTTCGCACCCTTGCGTAACACGACCAATGGCCTTGTCCTTGACATGTTCATGCCCATTTTCGCCCCGGATTTCGAACAGGGCGAAAAGGCGGCGCGCCCCGTTGCCGTGCTCGTGCTCAGCAAGCTTGCGTCGGCCAAAGCCGGAGAGATGGTGGGCAGTGCCCCTCTCGCGCTGGAAGGGGCGCGATTGCACCTCGTCCAGAAGGGGGCGAAGGGATATCAGGAGGTGCTGCCTTCCACGCAGGAGGGACTGCATCCCATTGATATGCCGGAGGGGCTTGCAGATGGCGACCTCGCGTTCGGTATTCGCATGGGTGTCGGCGGCAAGGAGCGCGTCTACTCCCGTGCCGGTGTCGTACCTGCGGCGGGGTGGTGGGTGTTCGACGAGGTTCCCGCCGATGTGGCGCTGGCTTCGCTCAAGGACCACGACCGGGCTGTCGTGGTAGGGGCCGTGCTGTTCTCCGCTGTTCTCCTGCTGGTGCTTGCCGTCTTGTGGTGGTGGCTCGCCGGGAAGGAACAGCTTGAGATCGCTGATGATTTCAAGAGGCTCTTCACTGTCATCGACGAGCAGAAGCATCTGCTCGATAGCATCAACGCCGCCATGCGCGACCCTGTCTCCCTGACGGACGCTTCCGGAGTGTATCATTTCGTCAACCATGCCTTCGGTGAAGCCGTTGGCCGCAAGCCCGAAGATGTCATCGGCCTGGATGTGGCGGCGGTCTTCGGTTTCGATACGGCCCGCAGACTCACGCGGTCCGACGCGACCGTCATCGGTGAAGGCAAGGGACAGGTGGAGCAGGAGACGGTGTTCCTGCAGTCGAGGCGACATGTCTTCCAGATCGTCAAGACACCCATGTTCACCTCCGAGTCGGAGCATCCCCGTGGCGTCGTCTCGGCATTCCGCGACATCACCGAGCTTGTTGATGCACAGGAGCGTTCACGCAAACTGGTTCAGCAGACCATCGATGCGTTCATCACCGCCATCGAGACCAAGGACCCCTACCTTGCGGGACATTCGAGGGGCATGAGCCAGTTCGCCACGGCTATCGCCCGTCAGATGGGACTTGGGGAGCGTGATGTGGCTACGGTCGAGACGGCGGCCAACCTCTCGCAGGTGGGCAAGATATACGTGCCAAGCCGGCTTCTCACCAAGCCCGGCGCGCTCACGGCAGAGGAGAAGGCCATTGTCGAGGAGCATGTGCTTCATGCACGGCGGACTCTTGAACATATCGAATTCGACTTGCCCATTCTTGATGCCATCGTGCAGATGAATGAGCACCCGGACGGTACGGGGTACCCTGAACACCTCAAGGGTGACGCCATCGGCATCCACGCACGTATCCTTGCCGTGGCCAACGCCTTCTGCGCCATGGTACGCCCCCGGTCGTACCGCCCCGCACTCGGTGTGGACGCGGTCATCGGCGTGTTGCGCAAGGAGGGCGGCTCATTCGACGCGGGAGTGGTGGATGCCCTTGCCCGGCTTCTTGCGTCGCCTGCAGGTGAACGCCTGCTCGAATCGCTCGATGTGCGTCAAGGCTGATAGAGGATTGCAAGCCCGGAAGGGAGTGTGCTCTGTGAACAGGCATCCTGTCGTGCAATAGCGACCGGTGACGGTGGTCGAGGGGCATTCGTGCCGATGCCACCGCGACGCCGGGCAGAAGTTCACGCCGGATGCATGTGCCCATGTCAATGAAAGAGGCCCGGAGCGAAACTCCGGGCCTCTCGTCGTCTGGTCTGATGAGGGATGCTGTCCCGATGCTACATGGCGTCGCCAGCGTCAAGCTGGTTGATCTGCTCTTCGACAGCCTTTTCAAGTTCTTCGGGCAGTCCCATGATGTCGACGTTGAGGAAGCCCCGCACGATGGTGGAGGTGGCTTCATCTTCGTCAAGACCGCGTGCCATGAGGTATTCGATCTCTTCCTGCGCGATCTTGCCCACTGCGGCTTCGTGCGACAGTTCGACCCCGTCCTGCGTACCTTCGAGCTCGGGGATGGCGTGGATGACACCGCCGCCGAGGATGAGGCCCTTGCATTCGAGGTGCCCGCGGGCAGGTACGGCATGGCCCGCGATGTGACCGCGGTTGATGATGGTGCCGCCTGTGGTCATGGTGCGGGCGATGATCTCGCCGCGCGTGTCGGGGGCTTCGAGCAGGATGCGGTTGCCGGTGTCGACGTACGAGCCTGTAGGGGCAACGATGACCGAGTTGAAGCGGGCCACCGAACCACGACCACCGAGGGTGATGGTGGGGTACATCTGCAGGTCGGTGACAGGCTTGAGCAGTACATAGTTGCTGAGGAAGACGGCGTCTTCTTCAAGGTAGCCTGCGGAACGCGGACGGACGGCGGCCTCTTCACCCCAGTTGTGGATCATGGTGAAGGTGAGCTTGCCGCCCTTGTGGACGTAGAATTCGGAGATGCCGAGGTGGGCCACCGAACGGGTGTCATGCGCGGTGGCACAACCCGTGATGATGTGCATCTCGGCCCCTTCTTCGACGACCACCACGTTGTGCACGTTCTGTCCGACGCCGTTGCCCTTGATGAACAGGCACGACTGGACGGGGGCTTCTATCTTCGCGCCCGCGCGGGCACGGATGAAGTAGCCGCCATGCAGGTGCTCGTCGGCGGCACGGGTGTACTCGTCCTTGTTGCGGTCGACGAGTTTCCAGAAATAGTCGGGCAGACCGTGGTAGGTGTCGAGGGCCTGCTTGATATCGAGAATCTCGAGCCCTTCCTGACGGCTGGTGCAGTGCACACCCGAATGGTTCATGTGCATGAACGAGCCGGCGAGATTCTGCTGGTTCACGTCGATACCGGCGTAGAGCAGGCGCTGCTTGTCGGCGGCGTCAAGCTGGGTGAGGTCGCCGATAGAGGAAGCCTGTGCGCCGTCGAACTGGTAGCGCGAGAGGTCGACTTTCTTGAAGCTCATGCTACAGTCCTCCCTTGATGTCGCTATCGAGGCAGCGCAGACATTCCTGATAGCCGTGCTTGCCGATGTGTTCGAGGATGTCGCGCGGGCGTGCCTCGCAGCACAGGTGCCCGTCGTACATCACCTGACCGCGGTCGGCGTTGACGTACTCGAGGATGTAGCCGGTGTGCGTGATGATGAGCCCGGCGGTCTTGCAGGCTGCCTTGCGCTGCTTGATGCTGGCGCAGGATGCCGGGGCGATGCCGTCGAGCAACTGGCGCGCCGTCTGCCCGATGAGCGACATGTTCTCGAGGTCGACCCCGGATTCGGGTTCGTCGAAGAGAACAAGGTCGGGCTGTTGGGCCATGAGCTGCAGAAGTTCGGAGCGCTTTATCTCGCCGCCGGAGAACCCGGCGTTGACGTCACGTTCGAGGAAGCGGTCGAAGTTGACGCGCTGCGCCAGCCCTTCGACGTCCACCTCGCGTCCGCGTCCGCACATGCGCACGAGGTGCCCGGTCTTGAGACCATGTATGGTGGGCGGGCGCTGGAACGACATGCCCATGCCGAGACGGGCGCGTTCGTACATGGGCGCGTTGGTGATGTCATGACCCTTGAAAAGTATCTGACCCTGCGTGACCTTGTAGTTGGCGAAGCCCATGAGCGTCATGAGCAGGGTGGTCTTGCCGGAACCGTTGGGACCGAAAAGAATGAAGGTTTCACCGGGGCGGATGTGGAGATTGATGCCCTTCAGCACCTCGACATCGCCGATGCAGACGTGAAGATCCCGTATCTCGAGCATTGTGGACCCCTTGGAGATGGCTTCATGCGGTACGCGCCCCTCATACAAGGGGGGACTGCATGGCAGACCTGAACTTATGCGGCATACCCCCGGTCAAGTCAATGTGGACTTTTCCGGTATGTGATAGGTGCGTTTCTGGCGTGTGAAGGGGCCTTCTGGAGAGGATGACCCCCGCAATACATGCCGTGCAGATGGCGGGAGGCCGCTTGCCGCCTGCGGTGCCCCTGCCCCAGACGCAATCCCCATATCCTCTCCGTCTCTTCGCCGCCCCGCCCCTGTCCGTCGTCCTGTCATTGGCCTGCCCGTTGCCGGTACCGAGGCCCTCACTTCTCACGGTCTCCTTTCCGCCTCGCGGCGTGTACGCCATCGAGGCTGTTGTCGGGGCGACGTGCCGGGGGGATGCGCAAAGGCTCGGGCAGATGCTCTGCGCAGGACGCCGTGAGGCTGCGCAAGGTGCCGGGGGCTTTGCGGGGGGGGGCTGTCCGAGACGCCCGATGTCGTTCAGTCCTGCAAGGGAGGAACAGCCTTTCTGCTACGCCCGAAAGGGCCGTGAGGGGAGCAGAAGTAGCAGCGTTCGGGCCTGCGGAACAACGGCAGGAGCAGCACTCCGGCGATGAACCCGCCTAGGTGGGCCCACCATGCGATGCCCGCGCCCTCGTCTCCGAGGGCGGAAAGGCCGGAGGCCAACTGTACGAGAAACCAGATGCCGAGGTACACGAGGGCGGGCAGGTCGAACACCAGCGGGATGAAGACCAGAAGTACAAGCGTCGTGACCCGCGCGTGGGGGTACAGGAGGAAATACGCGCCGAGAACACCTGCAATGGCGCCCGAGGCACCGACGACCGGTATCGTCGATGCGGGGGAGAAGAAGACATGTGTGAACAGCGCTGCCAGACCGCACGTGAGATAGAACACCGTGAACCGCCACGGGCCCATGACATCTTCGATGTTGTCGCCGAAGATCCATAATGTCCACATGTTGACGAGAAAGTGCCCCCAGCCGCCATGCAGGAACATATGCGTGAAGAAACTGGCTTCGCCGCCGGGCGGGAAACCAGCCGAAAGTGCCCAGTCGGGGAACGAGAAGCGGGCGGGCACGACACCGAAGACATGAAAGACCGTGTAGACCTCCGAAGGGGCAAGTCCCTGCTGCCACAGGAAGACCGCAAGGTTCAGGCCGAGAATCGTCCAGACGGCCCACGGCGTATGGACTCTGGGGATGGTGTCGCGCAGGGGGAACATGCGTTGTCCTCCTAGTCCTTCCAGATGTCGTGCAGTTCTTTGGCGAGTCTTGCTTCTGCCGCTTCGCGGCGCGCATCGAGTGCGGCGATGAAACGGCCCGTCTCGCCGGACAGGTCTTCCAGCGAACCGCCGTTGTCGATGAGCATGTCGCAGGCATGCATCTTGTCCTCGTCCGGCCACTGCCACGCGGTCATGGCGGCGATGGTCTCGGGTGTCCAGCCGCGTATCTCGGTCAGGCGGTGCATGCGTTCGCGTTCAGGACAGGCCACCCCTGCCAGCACGTCGCATGAACCGTCGCCGCTTCGCCAGCCTGCTTCGAGGAACAGGGGGACTTCCGCCACGGCCACGGGTGCGCCCGTTTCGGCATGGCGTGTGTAAAAGGCCTCCATGTCGTGCCTGACGAGGGGGTGCACCATCTGTTCGACCTCGCGGCGCAGCCCCGGTTCAGTCTGCATGGCGGCAAGCAGGGCCCTGCGGTCGACAGGTGCGGAGTCGTCGGGCACGAACCTGTCGCCGAAGCGTCCGCGCAGGCAGTGCCAGCCATCGGCCCCCGGTTCATAGAGGGCTGCCACCGCCGCGTCGGCACTCCATGTGGGAACGCCGCGGTCTTGCAGGCAGTGCAGCAGGGCGGACTTGCCGCAACCCGGTGAGCCTGTGATCACCACCCGTGTCATGCGACGCGCGAGGGCGATGGCGAGGTCGGGGAAGTCCTGCGGGGGCGGGCAGGTGAAGCGCAACCGTTCCCCGGTGACGGGGTGGGTGAAGGCAAGATGCCATGCATGCAGCATCTGCCTTGCGCCGTAGCCCTGTTCGCGTAGACGGGCTGGCGTGCCGGGGCCGTAGAGTTGGTCGCCCCAGAGGGGAAAGCCCGCGTGGGCCATGTGCACTCTTATCTGGTGCGTGCGGCCCGAATGGATGCGCACCGCCACGAGGGCGTAGTGTCCTTCCGGGGCGGCATGGAGCACGCGCCATTCGGAACGGGCGGGTTTGCCGCCCTTCACCACCGCCATGCGCACCTTGTGGGTGGGGTGGCGCCCGATGGGGGCGTCGACCTCTCCGGTGGCGGGAGGCACGCCATGCACGAGGGCGAGGTATTCCTTTTCGACGGTGCGCTCGGCGAAAGCCTCGCTCAGCTTCAGGCGCACACCCTCGGACAATGCCACGAGAAGCAGGCCGCTCGTATCCTTGTCGATGCGGTGGACGATGCCGGGTCTGAACCCTTCTTGCGCGCGCAGCGCGTCGAAGTGGTGCACCAGACGATGCACCAGCGTGCCTTCGGGGTAACTGGGGCAGGGGTGCACCGTGAGTCCGGCGGGCTTGTCGATGACCAGCAGGTGCTCGTCGCGATGGATGATGGTCAGGTCGCCCTCTTCGGGCTCCACGGCTGTGGCGGCGGGGGCTATGGCGAGTTCCACCCTTTGTCCTGAGCGTAGCCGGGTACTGGGGGTGGTGCAGACGGTGCCGTCGACCGTGCACTGGCCGTCGCGTATGGCACGCTTGATCTTTTCGCGTGAAAGGTCGGTATGGGACAGGGCCTCGCCGAGAAAGCGGTCGAGCCGCTCGTTGCGCATCCCGGCGGGAACCGTCAGGCTGTGTGCCTGCTCCTTTCCGGAGAGGGCTGTCTGTGTGTTCTGCATAGGAGGAGAGCCGATGGTTTTTCTTGACGTCGCATCTGTAGATTGGCTATTTACTGTCCGTTTGGGGTTCTGACGCCCCTGTCACCGTACCACGTCCAAGGAGACAACCGTGGCTGTTTACGTCGTCGACCATCCGCTGGTCAAACACAAGCTGGGCCGCCTGCGCCAGCATGATGTCCCGGTGAGCGAATTCCGGGCCATCGCCAACGAACTCTGCCGTCTTCTCGCCTACGAGGCCACGAAGGATCTCGAAACGGAGAAGGTCAGCGTACAGGGTTGGGCCGGGCCTGTCGAGGTCGACCAGATAAAGGGCAAGAAGATCACCGCCGTGCCCATCCTGCGCGCCGGTCTCGGCATGCTCGACGGCTTCCTGGATATGATTCCCGGTGCCAAGGTCAGCGTGGTGGGCATGTTCCGCAACGAGGAGACCCTCGAACCGGTGCAGTACTACACCAAGCTCGCCAAGAACATCGACGAGCGCATGGCTGTCATCCTCGACCCCATGCTGGCGACCGGCGGCACCCTCGACGCCACCATCGACCTTCTCAAGAATGCAGGCTGCCCGCAGATAAAGGGACTTTTCCTCGTCGCCGCGCCCGAAGGGCTGAAGCGCATCGTGGACAAGCACCCCGATGTGGACATCTACGTCGCCGCCGTGGATGAACGCCTGAACGAACACGGCTACATCCTGCCCGGTCTCGGCGACGCGGGCGACAAGATATTCGGCACCAAGTAAGACGGTATCCGCAATGGTGGGGCATTTTTCCGGAGTCGGCGCATCGTGAATGTGCCGGCTTCGTTGAAGAATGCCCCTTTTTTGCGGCTTTCAGGCATCCGCAGGCGGGGTAGGGCGAACGTGCGCCGGGCGTCGTCGTCCATGATGTGCAGAGATAACCGAACAGGGAGGAGGCAGAGGTGACGACAGACCCGCGTTTCATACCGGAGTACAATTTCAGGTTTCGTGACGGGCTGATAGGGGCCCAGATGCTCTTCGTGGCCTTCGGCGCACTGGTTCTGGTGCCGCTGCTTACAGGCCTCGACCCCAACGTGGCCCTGTTCGCGGCAGGGTGCGCCACGCTCATCTTCCAGACCATCACGCGGGGCAAGGTGCCCATCTTCCTTGCGTCGTCGTTCGCCTTCATCGCGCCCATCATCTACGGCGTGCAGACCTGGGGCATCCCGGGTACCCTCTGCGGTCTCACCGCCGCGGGTCTGGTGTACATGGCGCTCAGCGCCCTCATCCGCGTGCAGGGGCCCGGCGTGGTCGAGCGTGTGCTGCCCCCCATCGTCACGGGGCCCGTCATCATGGTCATCGGCCTCATCCT
>Ga0302253_1001736_pt1 | contig 12259 bp, 9 predicted proteins | sample AAG_RA_Trp_MG_FD_193537 | JGI IMG/M metagenome (GOLD analysis project Ga0302253, IMG submission 193537) | Enriched activated sludge microbial communities from anaerobic digester in WTTP, New Holstein, Wisconsin, United States - AAG_RA_Trp | ecosystem: Engineered > Bioreactor > Anaerobic >... | reverse complement strand
GTGGCCACCATGCCGGATACGTTCGATCTGGCTTGCGAGCCTGACACTGTCGAGTTTGGATATGCGGATTGATCCCGGAGGTCAAAACTGAGCCCGCTCCCTGGCCGGTGCATGTCGCACTGATCTTCGTTCAGATTTCATTCGCCGCTTTTTATGTGGTCAGCAAGCGGGTCCTGTCGAGTGTGGACCCGCTTGTTGTTGCAGGGCTCAGAATCCTGATCGCAACTCCGGTTCTGCTTGTGTTTGCACGCATTCATAACCGGAGTCTGCCGGCTCGTTCGGATCTTCCCCTCTTTGCAATCATGGGATTTCTTGGGATTTTCGCGAACCAGGCATTGTACATTATCGGGATCGATCATACTACGGCAACGAGCGCAGGTGTTCTGATGCCGGCGATTCCTGTGTTCACTGTGGCCATTGCAGCCATGTCAGGGGTCGAAGCGATTTCGTGGCGTAAAATCGTCGGGATTGCGTCCTGTATCACGGGCGCCTGGAGCATGCTGGATCTCAGTTCCCTATCATTCGACGGCGGTGCATCCTTCGGAAACCTGCTCATCCTTCTCAATGGACTCAGCTACGCATTGTTTCTGGTGCTTCAGAGACGCATTCTGGGTCGATATCCGCCGCTCACGGTGATCGCCTGGTCATTCGTATTTGGTTCATTGTTTGTTAGCTTCGTGAGCCTGCCGTCCATGATCCGAGCGGATTATCAGTCCATTCCGGCCGGAGCGATGGCGGGACTCGGCTACATGATCGTCGTAGCCACCATTCTGAATTATTTCCTCAATACCTGGGCCGTCTCCCGGTCATCAACATCCCTGGTCGCCTCATACATCATGCTTCAACCAGTCGCTTCCGCGGTTCTGGCGGGATTGTTCCTGGGTGAAACAATCGGAATCCGCGAAAGCGCGGGGACATTGTTCATTCTGGCCGGGTTGGCGGTTGTGAGTCGAAACGGCGAAAAAAAAACCCGGCAGACGACTGCCGGGTCGATGGTGCGCAAGTGAGTTATTTTCGACGCCACGCGAAGAAAGCACCGAAGGCGACCAGCATGATGACGAGTGCGATCGGGCCTGTCGCCGGGACCAGTGCAGTAGGATTGAAGATCATGGCACGAACGCTGAAATCCCGGCCGAGTCCCACGGAGCTCATGTTCTGATAACCGCTCCCGATGGAGGTCAGACTGATGTACGCATATCCGCTATACGCACCTGTCAGATCGATCGGGAAATTTGTCCCTGTCGGATTGTTCAGCTTGATTGCGACATAGATCGGAGTCCCCGATGTAACAGACACCGAACTGGTCAGATCATGGGTCAGATACCCGCCGTATGGTTCTGCCGTGGGATGATTGAATGTGTAGGCGAGATTGCTGGGAGATGAGCCGCTGAAATTACGGTAGATCCGGATCTCGTAAGCAAAATTGTTACCGATATTGGCCCATTGAATAGATTCGATATCACCGTTCATATCCGGAACGAGTCTCTGAATAATGTAGACCGTACTGTATGAACCGACCGAGAACTGGCCGTCGGATCCGTTCTGATCTTCGAAAATGAGGGAGCGAGCAGGCGCGACCGGAGCGTCACCCCATTCGACGACCTGCGCGCAGTTGCTTCCAATGAGCGCGGCACCATAGGCGATATAGAAGTATCCGGATGCGCCCCAGCCCGTGCCCCAGGAATTCTTGCAGATCCAGTAATCACCCGCCAGATACCCGGGATCGGCCGTGCCTTCGTGATAGCCCACGATCAGAACCGCATGATCCGTCCCGCTGGGAGTTCCGTTGGTCAGAACGAATGTTCCATTATATGCGTCGAAATCCTGTGCGGTGCCTCCTGTGCTGTCCATCGACGTGAGGACCGGGCCGTTTGCAAGAGCTGTTTTGATCGAGGCGGTACTGTTGTCGATGGTGATCAGTTTTCTCATCCGATAATTCTGTTGTGCACAAACCATGCAGTTGACGATTGACGGAGACCAGCCTTGGCAGGATTCCAGAACCGGACCGGCCGAGCTGAAGTATCCGCCCGACATCCAGAAATTGCCGCCGCCGCCGGGCATCGGATCCATGCAATCATGAATCGCGTCTTCGGAGAAGTCATCCGAGAACATTGGGGGATACTGGTCGATTTTGATCATTGATTCGAGTTGATGAGTGGCGGCAAAACACCAGCATGTCCCTGTCGTGCCCTGATTTTCAATGGGTGACATGTAATTCACGCCCCCATTGAGCCTCCAGTCCAGATACGTTCCGCGCGGTTCCATTCCGATCGACGTCCATGCCGGTTCGAGGTGGGTCAGATCGACCGTGTCGGCATATCCCCGTCCATGCTCTTGGGCATTGACCCCCCAGACAGCACAGGTCAAAACGAACAATACGCAGAAAATTTTCCTCATCGTGTTTCCTCCCCTGTTGAATGATCACAACCACCCGACAATAGACTGCATTATATACGATCCGGTAGATTCAAATCAATTCGATATCCGATCGCCTCCGGAGTCCCGATGCTCTTCGAGGTATTTCTTCAGCCAGAGATAATGCTGCTTTTCCTCGTCTGCAAGCGCCAGAAAGATTTTTCGTCCCGCCGCATCGAACCGGGCCTTCGCAGCCTCGATGAGGAATCCGAAATTATCGAATTCGATCCGCATCGACAGCCTGATGATCTCACGAACCGTGCAATGTTCGAGCAGTTTCTTGAACTCCTCGGCTTTGAATAGATTCAGCGTCGGAGGATCGATGCGGGTTTCCGACTCCGCATGAACAAAGATGATCGGTATCTCGCCGCCGTCATACTCGATCCGCCTTGTTCGGACTCCGCTGTCGATCAAGGTGGATCGATTTCTGACGATATTCCTGCGAACCGATTCAAGCTTTTCCCGATGTTCGATTTCCTGGAGGGACAATCTCTGGAAAAGCTCGATGGCGCGAGGATCCTTGACGAAAGCGGCTGCATCCGCGAAGAATCGTTGACCTCGTGTTTCCTCCTGAATGAGGTTTTCGATGATCTTCACCAGATTGTTGAACTCGGGTTCCTTCATGGTGTCATCAGGATCCGCGGATCAACCGGACGAGTTCGCCCGGTTCCGGAAATCGCATTTCATCCGCTTTACGGAAGATCATCCTGCCGTCGACAACAACTTCAAATATTCCTCCTGATCCCTTGATCAGGATCGGTTCGATTCCGAATGCGCTTCGGATTTCATCCGCTGCAACTGCAGCGTGTGGTTCATAGTTTCATGAAGTGCAGTAAGTGATAGTTATCTTCGTCATCGTACACTCCTTTAATGTGGGATGCCGGTTCTTCCGAACGGCCGGGTTCACGTTCTCTTCATTCTAACGAGTCACGAGAGCGGATGCAAAGCGTTGGGCCGGGACGCTTTGCAGTTTCAGTTGAAAACAAGGATAATGGGAATGTGGGGATGAACCGGGATGGCTCGACCGGTTCCAGTGAGGAGGAAAAACACATGTCCGCCTTTCAAGTCCGAATCCGGATCGTTCTGTCGTTTCTCATCTTCGGCCTGTGCAGCGCGCATGCGATGTTCGTCGCCAGCCCCTCTCCCGGAGACCTTTCGTCGGCTCATGCAGCCCTCGACAGCAAAGACCGATGTGTGGAATGCCATAAAAACGATCTGTCCCTGTCTCCGGATCTCTGCCTGATGTGCCACTCGGGCATCCGGTCACAAATCGAGAGCAGGTCCGGTCTTCACGCAACCCTCGGCGACAAATGCGCCACGTGCCATCCTGAACACCGCGGTAAAAACGAACGACCTCTCCGGATCGATCGCTCGTTCGATCACTCCATCACCGGTTTTGCCCTGACAGGTCGCCATGCCGAACTCGACGACTGCACAGCCTGCCATCCCGACGATCACTATTCGGCGACCGATCGAATCTGCACGAGCTGTCATGCGGATCCGCACAAAGGTCGGCTGGGAGTTCAATGCCAGTATTGCCACCAGACAGACACATGGAAACTGCCGCTGAGCGCGCAGGTGTCTCACGCAGCCGATTTCACCCTGACCGGGAAACACCTCGTGACTCCATGCGAAGAGTGTCACCTGGGAGGGGATACACAACACACACCAAGGGACTGTGAGGCCTGTCACTGGATGCGCAGGCAGGATGATCCATACCGGACTCGACTCGGCCTGGAATGCGGGCGCTGCCACTCTCCACTCGGTTGGTCTCCTGCCAACTGGAATCACAACGCCGAAACCGGATTTCGCTTGTCCGGCGCTCATCAGGCCATCGCCTGTGACCGGTGTCACCCGTCTCTCAATTTCCAGTCCGCTGTTTCCGAATGCTATGCCTGCCATGCCGGCGATTATCGGAATGCGACCGACCCCGAGCACAAGAGCGCGGGATTTCCGACAGACTGCCCCGCCTGCCATCGCTCGACGTCCTGGCACGATGCCTCGTTCACTCACGAGATCTATCCTCTGACAGGCGCGCATAAGACGGCAACCTGCGGTCAGTGCCACCCGAACGGCCGGTATCAGGGAACCCCGACCGATTGCTATGCCTGTCACAAGGAAGATTACGACCGCACGCAGGCACCAAACCATCCCGCATCGGGTTTTCCGACGGCGTGTGAGCAATGTCACTCGACAACGGACTGGAAAACCGGGACATTCGATCACAATTCCACCGGATTCCCGTTGACCGGTGCTCATCGTACCGTCGACTGCGCGCTCTGCCACCCAAACGGCCGGTACCAGGGTACACCGACCGACTGTTTTGCCTGTCATCAGGCGGATTTCAACAACGCGAAAAATCCGGATCATCGCGCAGCCGGTTTCTCGACGCAATGCGCGGATTGCCACAATACGACCGCCTGGACTGGGTCGCCGTTCGATCACAACTCCACGGGGTATCCGCTTATGGGCCCACATCGGAATCTCGATTGCGCGCAATGCCACCCGAACGGACGCTATCAGGGCACCCCAACGGAATGCTATGGCTGCCATCAGCCCGATTACGAGAATGCTAAAAACCCCGATCATAAGGCGGCCGGTTTCCCCACGGATTGCCTGGTCTGCCACTCCAATACCGATATGACCTGGAACCAGGGACGTTTCGATCATCCGGGATTCCCGATCACCACATTCCCGCACTCAGCATACTCGTGTTCAGACTGCCACCCGAATCCCTCGAATTACACGCAATTCGTCTGCACGACCTGTCATTACAAGAGCAAGATGGATTCCGAGCATAACGGTGTGCCGGGATACCGGTTCGATGACTCATTCTGTTATGCGTGTCATCCGGATGGGAGGTAATGAGCGATGAAACGTTCGATTGCGATCCTGATTGGATGCATAGCGGTGCTCACCCTTGCGGATTCAATCGTTTCGGCTTCCTACTTCGGACGATTCGATATCGGAGCCTTTTCCGTCATACCCGACGATCCGGAAATCGATGCGCGAGCATCCGGAACCGCCCGGTTCACCGCCGGATGGAGCGCTCCCGGGGATTCCTGGGCGGTCTATGCCGACATGCGGTTTCGCGGTGAGTCCGGAGCGGAAACCGGCCCGCATTATCTGGTACACGATCTCCGGGCTGACTACGGATTGGGGAAGTCCCTCCTGGCCGGTTCGATCGGGTTCTGTCGGATGGGCGAGGTTACCGGAATTGGCGGTGTCGCGGGTGGTCAGATTCAACTCAATCCGATCGCTGGATTGCGCATCGGCGCGTTCGGCGGAGGGAATCCCTTCACGCTGGAAGGACACACGGATATCGATGGAACGAAGTTCGGCGCGTATGCGACGTTCAGATCCACCGCGGATCTACAAATGGGAATCGCCTTTTCCTCGATTCGAAATACGGATCAAACGATCGACGAGCGCGATATCATCGTGTTTGACTCGCAGCTTTCACTTGCCTCGCGTCTGTATTTCACTCATTTCGGCGAAATCACGTTATCCGACGACGATGAATCGGCGCGTCTGAGCTACTACTATGCCAACGCCCGCCTGGATGCGACGAAAAAACTCCGTTTGAGTTTGGCCTACAATCATTTTAAGTATCTTCCCTACATTCAATTCAGGGACGAAATCGAATTTTATGATCAGGACGGGCCACCGGCCTATTCGCGCATCGCGGAATACGCAACCGATGCCCTGTCACCCCGAATCGAATACAAAGTCACTTCGGAGTGGCGTGTGTATGCCCGATATCGGCACCAGACAACGGATTATTTCTCGGGATCGGACACGGATCAATGGACAGGCGGTGTTTCGTGCAGCGACTTGTTCCGGTCGGGTATCGCGTTCAACGGTTCCTTCGGGAGCACGGACCGGGGCGATCGCGACTATAGCAATGCCTATGTGTCGTTCAGCCGCGATCTCGGACGCACCATGAACCTGACCGTCGGATATGCCATCGATCGATTCAACCGCCCGGAATCGTTGTTCGTCTCACGGCACCAGGAATCCACCCAGCGCGTGTCGGCATCGTTCTGGTACAGACTCAACCAGTCGGTCAATCTGCTCGTGGATTACGAAAAATCCTTTGCCGATTCGGATGAGGGGGATCACCAGATCCTGTTCAATGTCCAATATCGACTCCGTTGAGTCGACTTCAGGCGAGACCGTCGGGGATCAGACCGGTCAGATTGACGGCATCCGGGGCGAGTGTCTTGTCGTATGCAGCTCGATAATTCCGGACGGCGACCGCAAGCCCTTCGTGGGGATCCCGGAGCGGCGGCGTATACTCGGCATAGTGGAGCGGTTCGCCGACGAAGATCGACATCTGGGTCTCGAAATTGGCATGTTCGATTTTCGGTGCGAGAGCAAACACCTCCAGAAGGAAGTGATGGGAGCGTGTCCGGTCGAGTGTGATCGAGAGCACATAGAAGCCGTCACTGAATACCCGAGTGTCGAATTCGCGCAGTGTTTCGATATGCTCGGTTACATCGACGTTGATGATGACGACCATCAGCGGATCGGCACCTTTTTCGATCCCTGTTTTGGATTCATGGCAGGCAATGACGATGTGCGTCAGGTTCGGATTGTCGGTTTGCAGCAGGTTTGGGGCATGCGAGATCGTCACGGCCTGGGTCCGCCGAAGAAACTTGCTCATCGAGTTGAAACCGTGCATATCTTCGGGGCCGCACGTGATCTCGATCGATCCGAATGGCTCGGCATCGGAGCCTTCGGCCTGGCTCAGACAGACGATCCCCATGCTGCCGTATTCAGGGAAGATGTACATCGTGTTGCGTTTGCGGGTCATTCACCCCTCCTCACGACACTATACTCTTCAGGCATGCCGCATCGCAATATTCCATTGACGGGATCATTCTATGTTCGGTATGCCGGAGGTGGGAATCGAACCCACACGTTCCGTAAGGAACACGGGATTTTGAGTCCCGCACGTCTGCCAGTTCCATCACTCCGGCGCGTCCCCCTGGACGATTCACCGATTAAACACGAATCGTTCCGGCAGGTCAAGATCAAATGAACGATCGACACCCGTTGGACTCGATGTATCGCCCGAGAGCGAACTCTGTTTTCAGTTCGATGAATATGATAGAATACGTCTTGTCCGGCTCGTTGGACCATTCACCTGCCTGATGAGGAGTTCACCCCATGAAAACATGCTGTGCGATCGCCCTGGTCTGTTTCTCGATCCTGATGCCGTATTCCATGACGGCATCTTCATGCGAGGTTTCCTGCCGGTCGGTGACACTGACCGACACGCCTCATGGATCTCACCTGCAAAAAGCACCACCTGCCGCGGTTCCCCGGACAACGGTGGCGATGGAATTTTCCGAGACGCCGCCCGCGGATCCCCTCACCCAGATGGCCAGACAGGCGATTGCACATGCACCGGCCCGTTTCCGGAACGACCTGACGGATAACCTGAGTCTGCTCGATGCGACGCATCAGGATGTCTACGCCGACATGATCCTCAATCCACCCGATGCCCGCTACACGGACGAACTCGCGTTCTGTATCGCCCAGTTGTCCGCCGAGAACCTGTCGGATCCCGATTTCATCCCCGGACTGCTCGTCGAAAACGTCCAATATATTTACGAGCACGACCCGCTTCTCGATTACGTCCGCCTCGTCGATACCGGCACTCCCGGTGTCGATGACGATTACTTCACGACGACATTTTACCGGGTCGAGGAAAGCGGTGAGGTGACGGAATACGAACTGCCCGCCGAGCACTATTACAACTACATCGTTCATCCGAAGATCGAGGACGAACCGGTGGATTATGTCAATCCCGACACATCAGGCGCACCGCATGCCGATCCGCCGACGGGCGTCTTCTGGCGCAACTGGCTCTTCACATTCACCGAAGCGATGCCGGAGGGCCGTGTCGATTACCCGATCCTTCGCGACCGGATGGCCGGAGTCGACCTGCTGTGGAAGAACAAGGTGAACGATATCGATAACGGCGCAGTCGGCGTCATCACCCAATGGGTCCTCGATGTGCTCGATTTCACCTCCGGCGCCGAACGACCGATCCAGCCGGTGCGCGTCTATAAACTGCATGTCGGGCGATGCGGCGAGCATCAGGACATCACGACGGCCGCCTCCCGCGCCTGCCTCATCCCGTGCCTCAATTCGCAGGCGATCGCCGAAGATCACGTCTGGAACGAATTCTGGGAGCGGCGGTTCATTCACTGGGAACCGGTCAATGTATACATCGATTCACCCCTCACCTACGAAAACGGCTGGGGCAAGAAATTCGCCTCGGTCATGAACGTCAACGGCGACGGATACTGCTGGAACGTCACGGACCGCTACTCCGAAGGCACCTGTTCGGTTGAGGTGTCCGTCCGGGACAGCATGGGTCTGCCCGTGGACGGTGCCGAGGTCGTTTTCCGGAAATCCGGAGGGTTTGTCGGCGGTTGGGGATTCACAGGCTCGGACGGCCGAGTCCAGACGATCTACGGCGACGAAGTCGGTTGCTATGCACGGGTCATGACTCCATGGGGATCGAAATTCCCCTCAGATACGTTCTATGGCATCAAGTCGAATACCGTAAACGGCGAATCCTATTCCTGGGAGGCGCAGTTGCCCGAGACACTGCCGCAGATCCCGATCACACAGTCGGCCCCTGGCACGATGCTCCGCCAGACGCGTGTGCATGTGACCTGGGAGAGCGACGGTGAGGTATTGAAGGGATTCTACAATTACGACAAGGCGAACCACTTCACCCAACGTCTGGAAACCGGTTCGCTGGATCTCTTCACCGTTGATCAGCCGAATTTTAACCTGTACGCCGCCGGCCAGCCTTTCGAAGGCACAACGCTCGGCTGGGCATCCGAAAACGGAGATCAAACGGTCAGCATTCCATCCGCCGGGGTCCGGCATTTCGTCTTCAGCGCGGAACGAAAACTGAACTGCACGCAGCTCGCACACGCCAGCCTGACACTCGAAACCTTCGACGGTGCGGCATGGAATCCCGTCGATCAACTCGATACCCAGATCCGCCTCGCCCCCGGCCAGCGGCATGTCGTGTCCGTCGAGATCGCCCCGGAACTCGGAGTGCGCCTCGCCATGCCATCTCATCTCTTCATGGAAGGCGATCCATGCAATCTGATCTGTACAATCGGCAATCCGGGTTCCCCGATCCCTTCCACACCGCTCTTTGTCATTTTGGATGCCTACGGCTCGTATTTCTTCGCACCGGGCTGGACGCAGACCGCCGATTGGTACACCCGCACGATCGCGACCGGTGAGGAAACCGAGACGATCCTGCCCGATTTCGCCTGGCCGGGCGGCGTCGGAGCCGCTGAAAATCTCGTTTTCTATGCCGCCATGACGGATCCCGGCATCACGACACTCCTGGGGTATCTGGATTCCTGGACTTTCGGCTGGCAATAGACCGGCTCGATCCGCCGGTCAATCGTCGGTGTTCCTGAGCGCCTGCCGGCCCGATTTGATTCGGCTGCGCAGGCGCTTCTCGTCCACCCTCTTCCGCTTTTCATCCGACGGCACCTTCGTTTTCACGCGCTTGCGTTCGACCCTGAGCGCATTCCGGATGAGCTGAACAAACCGTTCGATGACATCCCGGCGATTTTCAGCCTGAGAGCGGAATCGGTTGGATACGACCAGAAGCACACCGTCCTGGGTCATCCGGTTTCCCAGTTTTTCCTCGATCCGCCGCTTCTGCTCATCCGTAAACGCAGGGCTCCGTCGCAGATCGAACCGGATCATGACGCGGGTGCTGACCTTGTTGACGTTCTGCCCGCCCGGCCCGCCGCTGTGCGATATCTGAAACTCAAGTGCCTCTTCGGGAATGGATACCGATTCCGTAATCTCGATCACCTCACCACCCTCCGTTCACGCGTTCCCGACCCACTGCCCATACAATTCCTCGATCCTTTCGTTCAACCGTGCGAGCTTTGCCGACAGATTCCGCCCCTCCCGGTAATCGCTCTTCTGAAACGACCCGTTGATCAGGCGTTCCAACTCCATCTTCTCCTGTTCCGCCTCGTGAATCAATGCCTCGATCCGTGTCTGATCCCCGGTGTTCGCTTCCTTCTTCAGCTTCTTCTGTGAGGTGTTCTCAGCCGCGCCGATGCGCTGCTTTCTCCTCGTTTGCACCCGGCCGTCCACACGCCCCATCCGCCGCTGCTTCTCATACCAGAACTCCGAAAAAGATCCGATGAACGATTCAAACCGGCGTTCCGTGATTTCGATGACCCGTGTGGTGATCTTGTCGAGCAGATACCGGTCGTGCGACACGACCAGCACAGTTGCATCGAGTTCCGCGAGGGCTTCTTCAACAGCCTCTCGAGCGGGGATGTCGAGATGATTCGTCGGCTCATCCAGTATCAGAAAATTGGGTTTCCGGAGCATCATGATGGCCAGTTGCATCCGGTTGCGCTCCCCGCCCGACAACACCCGGATCGGTTTGAGGAGATCATCCCAGACGAACTGGAACCGACGCATGTACCGTGCCGCACCGTCATGGGTCATCGGTGCCGCAAGCCGGAGTTCCTCGATGATGGTCCGGTCCGGATTGAGGATTTCCTGTTCCTGCGCACAATAAAACACGTTCAGACTCGGACCGATCCGGATATCATCGGATTCCCAGTTTCCACGTTCCGCAATGTCGCGTAACAGGGTCGTTTTACCGCACCCGTTCGGCCCGATCAGCGCGACTCGCTCCCCGCACCGAATCTCGAGGTCGGCTTGATCGAACAGAGCCGTGTTGCCGATCGACTTCGAGTATTTCCTGAGCTGCAGGGCGATATTGGCCCGTGACTGCTGCGTCTCGAAGTTCAATCTCAGTCCCTCGCGTTCCCCACGCGGTTTCTCGACGGCATGCTGCTTCTCGTGCTCGAGTTGCGACCGTCGTGCCCTGAGACGTTTACCCCAGGCCGGATCCGAATTGACCCGCGCGATCTGCTCGAATTTCTTCACCAGCGCTTCGAGCTGTTCGAGCCGTTTCTGATTCGCGACATAATCCGCCTGCTGCGCCAGCAGATCCCTCAGGCGGGTCTCCCGATAGGCTGAATAGCCGCCGTCATAGTATTTCAGAGTGCCGCCTTCGAGATGAAAGATGCCGTCGACGACCCGATCGAGCAGATAACGGTTGTGCGAAATGATCAGTACGGCACCCCGGAACCGGTTCAGAAATGCCTCGAGCCACGCGACTCCGTTGAAGTCGAGATGATTATCCGGTTCATCCAGAATGAGCAGGTCGGGATCTGTCAGCAGAGCGCGCGCGAGAGACAGAATGTTTTTCTCGCCGCCGGACAGCGTTCGGACACGTTGAGCGGACTTCCCGTGAAGTCCCAGCGAATCCAAAGTCGATTCGGCCCGCTCGATCAGCGAGTCTCCCTGAATCCGATCATATTGCTCACGGGCGGCCTGATATGCCGCGATCGCCGCGTCCATCGCCGCTCCCTCGATCGACTCCCCAAGCTTCTTTTCGGCCACCCCGAGCGCATCGATGATCGAACGCGATTCCCCGAGTGCGTAGTCGAGCACCGTGTAGTCCGTGTCCGGTTCGACATGCTGCCGCACATGGCCGATCCGGGCATCCGGCGCGCGATACACTGTCCCGGAATCCGCGTCGATTTCCCCGCAGATCAACCGAATGACGGTCGTCTTCCCGGATCCGTTCGGCCCGATCAATCCCCGCTTTTCGCCGGTGCTGATGTTGAATGACACGTCGGAAAGAACCGGGAACGGACCGAACGATTTTTCGACTTTCTGCATGCTGACGAGGCGCATGGGTGCATACTCCCATCCGATCATATACGAATGAACGAACAATCGGTTCGACCTGGAT
>Ga0302253_1001735_pt1 | contig 12268 bp, 9 predicted proteins | sample AAG_RA_Trp_MG_FD_193537 | JGI IMG/M metagenome (GOLD analysis project Ga0302253, IMG submission 193537) | Enriched activated sludge microbial communities from anaerobic digester in WTTP, New Holstein, Wisconsin, United States - AAG_RA_Trp | ecosystem: Engineered > Bioreactor > Anaerobic >... | reverse complement strand
CTCCTTTTCGGTCTCGTAGACCATGCAAAATGCCGAACAGTAACCTAGATTTCCTGTCCCGCTCTCGCGGTCAGTGTATCACTACCCACCACGTCCCGGTTGGACTTTTTTATCAGACCTCCTTTCTTTCTATGCAATTCTGACATGATTGTAATTCGATAGTATCATATAATGGATTTGCTGCAAGCGGCGCAGAGCAAAAGCTATCGGGAACGGCATATGCAAGGTTCGTGACAGTATAAGCGGCTTGCAGTGCGCGGGCCTTTTCGTTCATTATCAATTCAAAATCATGAGTGAACCGGCATTCCTTTTTCGAATGTTTTCTCTTCCCATGGTAGGCTCGACTATGGACGAAGCCCGGCGCATTGCCGAAGAAGGTTTTCCTGGCGCAGCGCTGGTGCGCGCCGATACACAGAGCGCGGGTCGCGGCCGCCTTGCGGGAAGGCAGTGGGTCGATGCTCCTGGCAGCTCGCTTCTTGTGACAATGCTCATGCCTTCGGATTTCCGTACAGTAGAGGCGCTTCCGCTCCGCGCGGGCTTGGGCATTCTGCGCGCGATTGAATCAGACACCGGAAAAAGCTTGTTGCTGAAATGGCCGAACGATGTGCTTGCGCCCCCTCGATGGGGCAAGCTTTGTGGCATCCTCTGCGAGAATTCCAAAGGAAGGGTTCTGATCGGCTTTGGAATTAATATAAAAAAAAGCGCACATGCACGGGCAAATCCCTCATTCCCCGCCGCAAGCATCGAAGAACTGTGCGGCTTTGTCCCTTCGGCATTTTCTGATCTGGATGCAGCGGCACAGCGGGTGGCTCGCTCAATTATGAAAGCCTTGCAGGACTCCGGTTGGCATGAAGCGTATGAATCCTGTTTATGGGCGCGAGGCTCGTCTGTGCAATTCGATGCCGGGCACCCCGATGCTCCAAAACGAATCGAGGGCATCCTTGAAGGAGTCGATAACGAAGGCAAGCTCATTCTGCGCGTCGCCGGGCAGCGGAAGACGTTCGCTTCCGGAGAACTGTCTCACCTAAGAAGCATATGACTCCTCAAGCGCGCATATCGCCTGATATAGCATTTCATTGTAGGGACAGCGGATACCTGCTTCTTTCGAAAGGCGCACCATGGTTCCGGCAAATGCCTCGACTTCAGTTCTCCTGCCTGCCTCCACATCCTGCAGCATAGAAGTGCGCCCGAATGATGGCAGGCCATCCAGAATCGAAAGCATCCTTGCGATATCGTCATCAGAAAGCCCGGTGCCAAATTTTTTCGAGAGATTGACGACTTCGGCCATTGTCTGTTCCAGCAATGCGCGCGCATGCCGACTTCGATGGAACAGCGAATACGAAGCTCTCAAAAGCGCTGACCACTGGTTGACCGCAACATTCATCATGAACTTGAACCAGACCTCTTTGACAATATCTTCCGGAATTCGATATGGCACATTGCAAACGCCAAGGAAATCGCCGAGCACGCGCAACTTTGATTCGCCAGCCGCAATCCGCTCTTTTTCAAAACCGAAAAAGATCTGGCCTTTTGAGGTAAACTGGACTTCATTCGCATGACGATGCGCATCGATGCCTAGAATCATCGCAAAAGGAACCTTGTCCGCCCCAAACTCCTCGCGAAGCCGGGGAACCGCGGTAATGCCATTCAACAGCGACAGGATTATTGTGTCGTTACCAACAAAGGGCTTCATTTCGTCGATCGCTTCATCGAGGCTGTAATTCTTGACAGCCAGAATGACAAGATCAGCTTTGCGGCTTGTGTCTTTTTCTGCGAGCGGGAAAAAATACCGCGTGCCGTTCACAACAAATCCTTCCTTTCTGTACCGCTCCTGCCGCTCTCCGCTCGCGCATACCTGAACTTCCGCATGACCGGAATCGCTCAGCATTGCTGCCACAGAAGCACCTATGGCTCCAGCACCCACAATGACCACTGAAGAAATCCTGTCCATTTCTCACTCCCCTTCTGATTCACGGGCTTTCCCTACTTCGGGATCCTCCGCGGCAATGTATTGCAGAATTTTGGATTCCATGCGCTGGGGCACTCTGCATCGCAGCCATGTGTATGCATCGTCGCTGCGCTCTTCCAGAACCGTTCCCTCCCGCATCACGAGGCTCACGATCCAGTAGTCAGCGTGCGGAATGCGGAGCGTGCACGTTTTCATGTCCTTCGTAAGCGATTCCTGAATCGCTTCTATAAGCGCATCGAGGCCCTCTCCGGTCTTTGCTGATACCGCAAGGCTGCCGGGGTATCGCGCCAGAAAGGACTGCACGACATCGGGCTCTGCGAGATCGATTTTGTTGAGCACGAGAATGCGCGGCACATCCTGGGCGCCGATTTCAGAGAGCACCTGAATTGTCGTCGCAATATGGGCATCCACCCGCGAATCGGATGCATCCGCGACATGTATGAGAATATCCGCCTGCGAGGCTTCCTCCAATGTAGAATGAAAAGCTTCGACAAGCCCATGCGGCAAGTTCCGGATAAAGCCTACGGTATCGGTTAAAAGAAGGGTCTGACCCCTTGTTAACATAAGCCGCCGTGTTGTCGGATCGAGCGTGGCAAAGAGCTTGTCTTCCGCTCGCACGCTTGCAGCGGTGAGCGCGTTTAGGAGGCTCGACTTGCCGGCATTGGTGTAGCCGACTATGGCCGCGCGCGGCACAGACGCTCGTTCTCTCCTCCTCCGCTGGACTGCCCGCTCTTTCCGTACTGCTTCGAGTTCGCTCTGTATCTCATGAATGCGGCGCTCGATTTCGCGGCGGTCAAGCTCTATTTTCTGTTCGCCCGAGCCTTTGGTGCCATATCGCCCGCCTCGCTGACGCATAAGATCATCGTAGGAGTGAGCAAGGCGCGGCAGTGCATATTGAAGCTGGGCAAGCTCGACCTGGAGGCTGGCCTCTTTTGTGAGTGCCCGCGATGCAAATATCTTGATAATGAGTTCAGCGCGATCGTACACCTTTTTCGAGGACAGCTTTTCCCAGTTGCGCTGCTGGACGGGGCTCAGAATGTGGTCGAAAATAATGGAATCCGCGTGCGCTTCCTCGGCCGCCGCAGCGATTTCATCCGCTTTGCCGGAACCAACCAGAAGCGAAGGTGTCGGATCTCTCAGCTGAATGAGCATTTCGCCCGCTATATCGAGGCCAAGGGTCCGCGCCAATCCATGCAGTTCATCGAGCAGCTCGCGCGCTTCTGCCTTGCGAATTTTATCTGTGGCCATGCCGACAAGAAAGGCTCGCTCGACGCTCTCGTTCTGATTCTTTTGCGCTGTATTCGAAGTCATTCTCTTATAGTACACATATATTGCGTTCTTGGCACTATGCTCGACCGCCCTGCGCTCGACTGCCCTGCTCGCCGCATGGTACAATGCGTTTATCAATATTGGGAGGGTATATGCCGCTTCAGATTTCCGACCTCAGCGATGCTGTTCTCCATACCCATTATGCAGTACGTGGACCAATTGTCGCGCGCGCCCAGGAACTCGAGAATCTTGGCAGAGAAATAATCTATTGCAATATCGGAAATCCTCAGGCGCTGGGGCAGAAACCCCTTACCTACGTGCGCGATGTGCTGGCGCTATGCGAACAGCCTGCCCTTTTAGAAAGCGCGCCGCACGCCTTCCCCGAAGATGTGATTGAAGCCGCGCGCACCATTCTCGGCCAGTCAAAATACGGCCTCGGCGCCTATTCGGAATCCAAAGGCATGCGTTTTGTCCGCAAGGCGATTGCCGACTTCATAGCTGCGCGCGATAGCACAAGCGGTGTCATGCAGGCTTCCAACCCCGAACACATCTATCTCACCGATGGCGCATCCAAAGGCGTGCAGACCGCGCTGCGCCTTCTCATCGCCTCGGAAAAGGACGGCATTCTCATCCCTATTCCTCAGTATCCGCTCTATTCAGCCACAATCACACTCTATGGAGGCCGCCAGATAGGCTATTATCTCGACGAGGATTCCGGCTGGAGCCTGAGCGAACAGATGCTGGAAGAGGCGATGCACGAGGCAATAAAAGAAGGCATCCGCGCCCGGGCAATTGTTGTCATCAATCCGGGGAACCCCACGGGCGCCGTGCTTACCGAAGAAAACATCGAAATGGTCATCCGCTTTGCGAAGCGCCACAACCTCGCAATCCTCGCGGACGAAGTATACCAGGAAAATATCTACAAGCCAGGGGCTCGCTTTCTGTCCTTTGCCCATGTCATGACCAAGTTGTCCGAGCATGATGTGAGCCTCTTTAGTTTCCACTCCACATCCAAGGGCTTTTTCGGCGAGTGCGGCCAGCGTGGCGGCTATATGGAAGTGCGCAATGTTCCCGAAGAAGTTATCGCCCAAATTACCAAACTGCAGTCAGTGGCGCTCTGTGCAAACCTTCCCGGCCAGGTGATGACCTACCTTATGGTCAATCCGCCGAAACCCGCCGATCCGAGCTACAAACGCTACGTCGAAGAGCGGAGCCATATCCTCTCGGAGCTCGCACAGCGCGCAAAAATCCTCGAAGAAGGCCTCAACCGAATTCCCGGCATCCATTGCCAGCCCATCCAGGGAGCAATGTATGCCTATCCTTCGATTTCGTTGCCCGCAGGCAAAACCGATGAAGAATATTGCATGGCCCTGCTTGAGCAAACAGGCGTCTGCGTCGTGCCGGGCACGGGTTTCGGCCAAAAACCAGGCACCGCACATTTCCGCACGACAATTCTGCCGCCGACACGACAGATCGAGGCGGTAATCGATGCAGTCGATGCATTCCAGAGACAATGGGGGTGAGCGCATGGAAAAGGGGGAGCGGTCGGCATTTTCGATGGGCGAGAGAGATATCCAGGCGCAATAGGTTCCTTTTGGCCTCTTGATGTTCGACATCGACCATTTCAAAAAAGTGAACGACACCTATGGGCATCTGGCCGGCGATATCGTACTCAAAATGGTAGCCGGCACAATTTCAGGCGCACTCAGGCTTCTCGACACCGCTGCCCGCTTTGGCGGCGAAGAATTTGTGGTGCTCGTGCCCAACTGCAATAAAGAATATCTCTTTTTGCAAGGCGGCTCTTTCTGACGCAATGAGCGCGGCCAGAGGGCACGCGGCACTCAGATTGCCCGCAATTTTCGAAGCTGATTCAGGGCTGCCCTGAAATCGCGCGGCAGCGGTGCTTCAATTTCGAGCCGCATGCCGCTTGTCGGGTGCAGAAACGTGACTTTGGATGCGTGCAGTGCCGATCGGGCTATGACAGGCTTTTCCTCGAACGCATCGCCTTTCCATCGTCGTTTGAGCTTGGAAAGCATAAGCGGCCCGGCATCCCCGTACAGTGCATCCGCAAGAATCGGCAGGCGGGATGCCACAAGGTGAACCCGAATCTGGTGCGTTCGCCCAGTTTCCGGCAATGCGCGCACAAGCGCAAATCCGCGGAAGCGCTCGACCACTTCAAATCTGGTAAGGGCCGGCTTTCCCTTGGACATATCAATTATGGTCCTATGCATCCGGTCACCATCGGGGCGCAAAGGTGCGTCAATCTCCCATTCATCGTGTTCAGGTTCGCCTGAAACAATTGCAAGATAGACCTTTTCGACCTGGCGAGTGGAAAAGCGCTCATTGAGGGCGCGGTGCGCATTCTGGGTCCGGGCATAGAGGAGCACGCCGGTAGTATCCTTGTCGATGCGATGGACAGGCAAAAGCGTGCCGTATTCTTTTGCAAGTATCTGCTGGGCTACCGGCACCTCGGGATCCCAATGATCGGGGATGGCAAGTACTCCTGCCGGCTTGTCGATCGCAATGATCGAATCATCGAGGTACAGAATCGGAAATTGTGCTTTCACATGCCTACTGTAGCATAAAGCAGCATATGCGGATACTCTGGAGGGGCCGAGATTATACTACGCAGGATGCGGAATTCGTCTTCCACTTGCCGAATTTTCTCATTTTTTATATCTTTGTTGAGGCCTTTCAAAGCCGTTCCAATATAGAACATCCGGTTCCGCGGCATCTCAAATCGATGCACATGTCGGCATCCGGAAAAACACTGCCATTTACAGGAGAGCAAAGGTATGGCGAAACAATTGTTGTTCAGCGAAGATGCGCGACGGAAACTGCTCGTCGGCGTCGAGACTATCTCCAAAGCTGTCAAGGTAACGCTTGGTCCGAAGGGCCGGAACGTACTTCTTGACAAGAAGTTCGGTGCTCCTACAGTGACCAAGGACGGCGTTTCGGTCGCCAAGGAAGTAGAGCTTGAGGATCCGTACGAGAACATGGGTGCCCAGCTGCTCAAGGAAGTGGCCACCAAGACAAACGACATCGCCGGCGATGGCACAACCACCGCAACCGTGCTTGCCTATTCCATCGTGAAGGAAGGGCTCAAGTCCGTTGCTGCCGGTATCGATCCGATGGCGCTCAAACGCGGCATCGACCAGGCAGTCACAATTGCTGTTGAAGAAATCCGCAAGAATTCTAAAGAAATCAAAGAAAAAGAAGAAATCGCCCATGTTGCATCTGTTTCCGCGAACAACGACATCGAAATTGGCAACCAGATCGCCGATGCGATGGAGAAAGTCGGAAAAGATGGCGTAATCACCGTCGAAGAATCCAAGACCATGGATACCACCATCGAGTATGTGGAAGGCATGCAGTTCGATCGCGGCTATACGTCCCCCTACTTTGTGACCAACCGCGATTCCATGACCACTGTATTCGAGAATCCGCTCATCCTTATCCATGACAAGAAAATCTCCAACATGAAGGATCTTCTCCCTGTCCTCGAGAAGATTGCCCAGACCGGCAAGCCCCTTCTCATCATTGCAGAGGATGTCGAAGGCGAAGCCCTTGCTACCCTCATTGTGAACCACCTGCGCGGCACGTTGAATGTCTGCGCGGTCAAGGCTCCCGGCTTCGGCGACAGGCGCAAAGCCATGCTCGAGGATATTGCCATCCTCACCGGTGGCGAAGTCATCTCCGACGAGCTCGGTCTCAAGCTCGAAAATACTTCGCTAGGCCAGCTCGGAACCGCCAAAACCGTCAAGGTCGACAAGGATAATACCACCATCATCAATGGCGGCGGCAAGCAGAAAGATATCCAGGACCGCATCGCCCAGATCAAGAAGCAGATCGAAGAGACCACCAGCGATTATGACCGCGAAAAACTCCAGGAGCGCCTTGCCAAGCTCGCCGGCGGCGTAGCAGTCATCAATGTCGGTGCAGCCACCGAAGTCGAAATGAAAGAGAAGAAGCACAGAGTCGAGGATGCGCTCTCCGCAACCCGCGCTGCAATCGAAGAAGGCATTGTGTCCGGCGGCGGCATTGCACTTATCCAGGCTGCGCTCGCTCTCGACAAGGCGGACATTTCCAAGCTGAGCGATGACGAGAAAGTTGGATATAAGATTGTCAAACGCGCCCTCGAGGAGCCCATCCGCCAGATCGCCGAGAATGCAGGCATCGATGGTTCCATCATTGCCGACAAAGCCAAGCACGAAAAGAAAGGCATTGGTTTCGATGCAGCGAAGATGGAATGGACCGACATGATGAAGGCTGGAATTATCGACCCGGCCAAGGTCACTCGCAGCGCGCTGCAGAACGCAGCCTCCGTTGCCGCACTCCTTCTTACCACCGAGTGCGCCATCACCGATCTGCCCGAGAAAGAAAAGCCCATGGCAAATCCCGGCGGCGGAATGGGTGGTATGGGCGGAATGGATTATTGATCTCCTAAGAGCAGGCTTTTATCGAAAAATTAAAAGCCAGCTCTTGCAGAAAAAACCAGTAAATCAAAAAAACGCGGTGCTATTTAGCGCCGCTTTTTTTTGTTCTATTTAAGCTTATACTTCAAACTCAAGCTTGCGAATCCATAATAAAGGAGGCGACGCTCACGAGCACGCCACCTGTGCCTCGCCCGTCTCATCAAACTGGCTGTTGTAGAGCTCGGCATAGAATCCACACTTGGCAAGGAGCTCTTCGTGGGTGCCCTGCTCTACGATATCTCCGTGGTCCATGACAAGAATGAGGTCAGCGTCGCGGATGGTCGAGAGCCGATGCGCGATCACAAAGCTGGTGCGCCCTTGCATGAGCGTGTTCATGGCTTTTTGAATCAGAAGCTCGGTGTGCGTGTCGACATTGCTCGTCGCCTCGTCGAGGATAAGCATGGGCGGATGCGCGAGCATGGCCCTCGCGATGGTCAGAAGCTGCTTCTGCCCTTGGGAAATATTGGTCGTTTCTTCATTCAAAACAAGGTTATAGCCCTCAGGGAAGGCGCGCACAAAGTGGTCGACATGCGCCGCTTTTGCCGATTCGACAAGTTCCTCTTCAGCTGCATCGTGCTTCCCGTATGCAATATTTTCTTTTACGGTTCCCGAGAACAGCCAGGTATCCTGCAGAACCATGCCGAACCATGAACGCACGACCGAGCGCGGCAGGTTCCGAATCGGTATTTCATCGACGAGAATCTCGCAACTGTCCGGTTCATAGAACCGCATGAGCAATTTGACAAGCGTCGTCTTGCCCGCACCTGTCGGGCCGACAATGGCGACCTTCTGCCCTGGCAGCACGGTCGCGCTGAAGTCCTTGATAATAGGCTCACCGGGCACATACCCAAAATGCACATGCCTAAATTCGACCTTGCCTTCGATGCGCGCGGGGACAAGCGTCGCAGATGCCTCGGAATCGGGGCTCTCTTCCTCTCTGGCCAAAAACTCGAAGATGCGCTCGGCGGCCGCCGCTGTCTGTTGCAGCACATTCGAGATATTCGCTACCTGTGTGATGGGCTGGGTGAACGAGCGCACATACTGCAAGAAAGCTTGTATATCGCCCACTGTCACCATCTTCTTCGCCGCAAGGTAGCCGCCGGATACCGCGACCGCGACATAGCCCAGATTGCCGACAAAATTCATGAGCGGCATCATGATGCTCGACAAAAACTGGCTTTTCCAGGCCGACTGGTACAGTGTCGAATTCAGCGAGTCGAAGGTCTTGATGGCCCTGGACTCGCCGCCATACGCCTTTACCACCGTATGCGCACCGAAATTTTCCTCGATATGCCCGTTCAGGTGTCCGAGATATTCTTGCTGTGTCTTGAAATACTTCTGGGAACGAATGACAATAAAGCGCACCAGCACGAGCGAAAGCGGAATCATCACCATTGCGACAAGCGTCATCTGCCAGCTTATGGTGAGCATCATCACGAGCGCGCCGATAAGCGTCATCACCGAGGTAATCATCTGCGAAAGGCTCTGGCTCAATGTCTGGTTGACGGTGTCGACATCGTTCGTCATGCGGGAGAGTATTTCTCCATGGTTGGTGTTGTCGAATGCGCGGAAGGGCATGCGATTGATCTTTGCAAGTATATCTTTCCGCAAATTATACGTGATTTTTATCGCGATGCCGGATACGACCCATCCCTGTATATATTGAAGAATTGCCGAGGACAGATACAGACCGAGTACCGTCAGCAAAATGCTTCCGATTTTGGCAAAATCGATATCGCCTGTGCGAGAGAGTTTTTTAACGACGCCATCGAACAGCGTCGTGGTCGCGGTGCCGAGGACTTTCGGTCCCATAATTCCAAGAATCGTTGCAATAGTCGCAAGAATCATGACCGCAAGTATTGCCCAGCGATACGGGCCTAGGTATGCGATGAGTTTTTTCATCGTGCCCTTGAAGTCCTTGGATTTCTCGCCGGGCATGAGAGCTCCGGGGCCGCCGCGCCCCATCATGGCGCCAGGGCGGATTTTGGCTGTTCCCTGGGTGGAGCTGGGGGCACTTGAGGGTGCGCCTCCCTTGGCTGGCTCCATGCCACTGTTGGCATGGCTGGTTTGGGCCGGGCTTGCAGACTTCTGTATATTTTCAGGTTTTTGTGCGCCGTTCATGCAAGTTCCTCCTGCTTGAGCTGCGAGAGTGCGATATCGAGATACACATCGCAGGTTTTCATAAGTTCTTCGTGCTTCCCGATTCCTACTACATGCCCATCATCGAGGACAATGATCTGTTCAGCATGGCGAATAGGAGCCACACGCTGGGAGACCAGGAAAACGGTGCTGTCCTTGGCGTAGGTCTTCAATGCCGCACGGATTGCCCGCTCGGTACGGTAATCGAGCGCTGAAAAGCTTTCATCGAAAATGTAGACCGGCGCTCGGCGCACGAGCGCGCGGGCGATAGCGAGGCGCTGCCGCTGGCCGCCGGAAACATTCATGCCCCCTTGAGAAATCTGGCGCTCAAGCCCTTCCGGGCTTTCTTCAACCAGGCTCCATATCTGGGACAATTCAAGCGCTTCTTTGACTTCTTCTTCTGCCGCGCTGTCTTTTCCATAACGAACATTGTCTGCAATGCTGCCGCTGAAAAGCATGCTCTTCTGGGGCACGAAACCGATCGCGCCCCGCAAATCCGAAAGCGCCAGCGTTCTGATATCAGTACCATCAAGCAGGACAGCGCCTTCTGTTACGTCATACAGGCGCGGAATGAGGCTGACGAGCGTCGACTTGCCTGAACCTGTCGTGCCGATTATCGCCGTGGTTGTACCAGGCTTCGCGGTAAAGCTGATATCATGCAGGACATCTTCCTGCGCTCCCGGATAGCGGAAGCGGACATTGCGGAATTCAATTTCGCCGCGAGTCGGTTTCGGAAGCAGCTTCGGCGCTTCAGGATCCTTGATGCTCACCGGCGTATTGACAACTTCTGCGATGCGGTCGGCAGAGACGCTCGCTCGCGGCAGCATGATGAACATCATTGACATCATGAGGAATGCAAAGAAAATCTGCATCGAATACTGCATGAAAGCCATCATGTCGCCGACGCGGATCGAACCGGCCGAGACTTCGTGGGATCCGACCCATATGATAGAAACGCTGACCACATTCATGATCACGGTCATAATGGGCATCAGTACGACCATGACGCGCGTCACATAGAGCATTGTGCTGGTCAAATCGCGGTTTGCCTTGTCAAAGCGCTGTACTTCATGGTCCTGCCGGTTAAATGCGCGAATGACCATCATGCCGGAAAGATTTTCGCGCACAACGAGATTGAGCCTGTCGACCAGCTTCTGCACAGTGCGGAATCTCGGTACAACAAGGGCAAATACAAGACCAATAATGCCAATAAGCACGCCTACGGCTGCAGCGATAATCCACCACATTCCGGAGGCTTTCCCGAGCGCGCGTATGACACCCCCGATACCGATGATCGGCGCATAGAACAGCATCCGCGTGCCCATCATGATCATCATCTGAACCTGCGTCACATCGTTCGTGGAACGCGTAATCAGCGATGCCGTGGAGAACGAATCGAACTCCGCAAGCGAAAAATCCTCAACCTTGGTAAAAACTGCCCGCCTGAGGTCGCGCGCTGTTCCTGCTGCCACTCTCGACCCCAAAAAGCCGACCATAATGGTTGAAGCCACGGAAATGAGTGTAATGATGAGCATTATCGCGCCAATGCTCAGGATGTATCCTGTTTGGAGGGCTACTGTGTCGACGCCAAGCGCTTCAAATTCCTTCTGGAGTCCTCGAACAACTAGCTGCGATTTTGCGAGAGGGTCGAGGCTGTCGATCTGCGCAAGAATGGCTTGCGGGCCGAGAGCAGCCAGGGTTTCCGAGGCCTGGCCGCCTGGCATTTGGCCGCTCGGCGCGGGCATGCTCAGCGCTGCTGCGCCTGGCACCGCGCCAGCTGAAGGCAATGTGCCTGCAGACGGTCCTGCGCTTGGCACCGCCCCTCCAAGTGCCCCAGCGCCACCCATCGCAGCCGCATTCGGCAGCTGCGACATCACCACAAGCTTTGGATATTCTGCAAGGAAGACCTGGCGCGCTGCATCGACAGCAGCCTTGTCCGAAAGATCCAGCGACATAACCGGCTCGGAATTCGCGAGCGGCCATTTTTTCGAAAGCATTTTGGCCTGATCCGAGCCGGGCGTTACTTGCTTATAGACCTTTTGAAGCGCTGCAAATTTCTCGCCTGCGCCTTCGGCCTGCAAAAGCCTGCCGAGCGCCTCGAAACTGCTTATGCGGATAACCTGCGGGAGATCCGGCTCGATGCCGCCCTGCTGAATACCGATATTGACAATTTTGGAAAGATAGTCAGGCAATGACAGGTCAGCATTCGCCTGAATGAACAAAAGCACAATCACCAATACAATGCTGAGCCAATATGGTTTCAGATAACGGAATAACGTGCGCATTCAATTCTCCTATAAAAAGTCAACCGGGGCGCTGACGCTGAAATACATCAGCCAGCAACGCCGGCTATGCGGATTGTTCTATGGATGTCCGCATTGCATCCGCTTTCTCCCATATTCGTCGGTCCCTCATA
>Ga0302253_1001734_pt1 | contig 12274 bp, 12 predicted proteins | sample AAG_RA_Trp_MG_FD_193537 | JGI IMG/M metagenome (GOLD analysis project Ga0302253, IMG submission 193537) | Enriched activated sludge microbial communities from anaerobic digester in WTTP, New Holstein, Wisconsin, United States - AAG_RA_Trp | ecosystem: Engineered > Bioreactor > Anaerobic >... | reverse complement strand
GTCCCGCGGCCAACATGCCGCTCGCCCCGGCCCCGACAACGATAACATCGTATGCTTTTTCTTTTCTTCCCGCCCCGGCCATAATTTTGCCTGCTCACAACCCCTTGTCTTGAGGAAATGCCGTCCCTGTGTTACAAAATTTTAGTTGATCTATTTGACCAATACCATAAAGGGAGAAAAAGTGAACCGTGAATGTTCCTCAATCCCTGGTCGTGATGACTTCCCGGATTTTTCTTCAGGTCCGCCCCCTTGTCCATCGCCATCTGGCGGCGTGGGCAGCAAAAGCCGCAACGATTCCCGATGCGGAACTGCGGCGGCAGGCCCTGTTGAGCATCCGGAGTAAAACCTTCCACTGTGAAGGCGGGTCGATTTATGCACTTCTGGCGGGCGACCGTTATGCAGAGGCGATCCGGTTCATTATTGCCTACCAGACTATCAGCGACTATCTGGACAATCTCTGCGACCGAAGTACCTCATGTGATCCCGAAGATTTCGCCCTCCTCCATCAATCGATGTGTCATGCCCTGTCGCCAGCGGAATCTATCATCCCTTATTACAAAAAACATCCGGAACAGGAGGATGGGGGTTATCTGGTTGCTCTCGTGGAAACCTGCCGGGATGCACTGAAAGCGCTGCCGCAATACCATATTATCGCATCGACGCTTCGCGATCTGGCTGATTATTACTGCCAGCTTCAAATCCATAAACACGTCCGGAAAGAGGAACGGGAACCCCGTCTGGAAACATGGTTCACTGCGTATCAGCGCCATCTCCCCGAGATGACCTGGTACGAGTTTTCCGCCTGCACCGGTTCCACCCTGGGAATCTTCTGCCTCGTTTCATATGCCTTCGCCAACCGCCTGACCCCTTCCCTGGTTCAACAGATCAGGGAAGCCTATTTCCCTTGGGTACAGGGACTCCACATCCTGCTCGACTATTTAATTGATCAGGAAGAAGATCGCCTGAGCGGCGACTTGAATTTCTGCGCCTATTATCCATCCGAAAAACGGCTGACCAGCCGTCTAACCCATTTTTACCGTCAGGCCGCTCTTCGTATCGGCGAACTCCCCGACGCCCGTTTCCATCGGATGATCAACAAGGGTCTCCTCGGCATGTACCTGGCGGACCGTAAAGTTTCTGCGCAACGGGAAATCCGTCGCGTCGCCCGGAAAATGATCCACCTGGGCGGAGGCATGGCCTGGTTTTTCTTCATCCACTGCTGGGTATACCGTCGTCTGAGAAAACCTCTCTGAAGAAAAATTCCCCAGCTTTGGGGAAAAAAGAATCCATCAGGCGGGTCGGTGTCTCGTACCATGGCGGAAATGTTTTTGTAACTGATCAATATTAAACGCTTTATCGCACACGCTCTTTTTGCTGCCGGCATGGCATGTAAGCTGCTTTATCTGGCCAAATTCAACTTGGAGGTGTCATGGATGAAACGTTTTATGGTGTGTGTGATCGGTTTTGTCTTTCTCTTTACCCTGACAGCCATGGCGATGGGTCAGGCGAAAGCCGCCACGGCAAAAACGGACCCGGTGAAAGAAAAAATTGCGAAAAAGCAAAAAACCGGTACCGTGATCAATCTGACGGACACGAAAATCAAAATTGAATTCAAGAAGAAGGGCAAGGTGGAAACGATGGAATTCGCCCTGCTCAAGCCGGTCAAGGCCGAGGTCGGCGAAAGGGTTACCGTTTATTATACCGACAAGGACGGTCAGAAAGAGGCCATTAAAGTCAAGGTCAAGAAAGGTTCCGCGAAAAAACCTACGAAAGCTAAAACCGTTTCGTAAAAATTAACCGAAAACGGTCCCTCCCCAAAAAGGTACGGAAATAACTTCTTCCGTACCTTTTTTTGTATCCACAAAGGAATCGCGAAATGAGTGAAGCAAGGTCCAGCGGCATTTTCTCTTTGACATTGCCGGTCTTTTGCGTTATCCCATTCAGCGAAAAAGATTGCGGTTTCACGGCTTGCTTTCGCTGTGAAATCAAAAAGATGATTCATCATACATAGGACAGGCTTGAAGGGTGTCCATGTTCATTTTCAACAGAGAAAGAAAGGAAGGTTTTTATGGTGCGGATCGGCATTAATGGTTTCGGACGCGTAGGCAGGCAGGTATTGAAAGCCGTCATCGAGAAATACAGCGAAAAATTGGAAGTGGTTGCCGTCAATGATCTTTTTGACGTGAAAACCAATGCCCATCTCTTCAAATACGATTCAAACTACGGCAGTTTCTGCGGAGATGTCGCGACAGCTGAAAATACCCTAATCATCAACGGCAAACCCATTAAAAGTTTTGCCTGTAAAGATCCAGCGGCAATTCCCTGGAAAGATGAAGGGGTAGACATTGTCGTAGAAAGCACGGGGCTTTTTACGGAGGGACCTAAGGCAGCGGTCCATCTGGCCGGCGGCGCCAAGAAAGTCATCATTTCCGCACCGGCGAAGCAGGAAGACCTGACAGTTGTCATGGGCGTAAATGAAAACGCCTATGATCCTGGAAAACACCATATTCTCTCTAATGCTTCCTGTACAACGAACTGCCTGGCGCCCCCCGTTTCGGTAATCCACAAGACTTTCGGAATCGAAAAGGGCATGATGACCACCATTCACGCCTACACCAACGACCAGCGCATTCTTGACCTGCCGCACAAGGATCTTCGCCGGGCTCGCGCCGCAGCACTCAGCATTATCCCGACGACAACCGGCGCTGCCAAGGCGATTTCTCTGGTCATTCCGGACTTGAAGGGCCGTTTCGACGGCTATGCCCTGCGGGTACCCACTCCGACGGTTTCCGTCGTCGATTTCGTGGCGGAACTCAAAACCAAAACCACAACCGACGCTGTGCGTACCGCCCTGAAGCAGGCCGCAGCCGGAGAGTTGAAAGGAATCATGTGTTGTGAGGAAACGCCCCTGGTGTCGATGGACTTCAAGGGAAACAGCCACTCCTCAATCGTGGATGTGGAGTTTACCACAGTATTGAACGAAAATATGGTTAAGGTCGTCGCCTGGTACGACAACGAGTGGGGATATTCCTGCCGTGTCGCCGACCTGGCGGCTTACATTGCGCAGAAAGGATTGTAATCTCTTTCCGGCGCTGTAATTTTTCATCATCCGGGGGGATGAAAAATGGCAACGCGTATTCTGGTCATCGCCCATGACCATACCGCTTGTTTTATACGGGAGGCATTACAAGCCTCCGGGACCGTTATCAATTCATGCTCAGGCCCGCCGATTTTCAAACCGGCGGGCCGGTTGCATTATGATCTCATTATCGCTGAAATTCAATCAGTACGTCAGGACAGCTTCAAACCTCTACGTGCCGCCATGCCGGAGGTTCCCTTGATCCTGATTTTACCTGCCGGAGTACTGGAAAGCGCCCGTGACACCATAAACTGGGGAGCCTGGGACTATATCCACCAACCTTTCTCGACGGATGCGGTCCAAGCCGCCGTAAGACACGTTAGACAAGTCCAAGAAGTCTATAGGAAACGGATCGACCCGTTGCCTCATGCTGATGATACGCCTCCCCGCTTTACCGGAACATCGCGCGCCATGATGACCTTTTACCGGCAGGTGGCCCGTGTGGCCGACTCCGGCGCCAGTGTGTTGATTGAAGGAGAAAGCGGAACAGGGAAAGAATTGACCGCGCGTGCGCTCCATGACCTCAGTGTGCGCCGGGAAAACCCCTTCCGGATCATCCACTGCGGCGCAATTCCTGAGGCGCTGCTGGAATCCGAACTGTTCGGTTATGAAAAAGGGGCCTTTACCGGAGCGGATCGCTCCCATCCCGGCCTGATCGAAACGGCTCAAGGCGGCACGCTTTTCCTCGATGAAATTACAGAAATGGCGCCTGCTCTCCAGGGTAAACTGCTGCGATTTCTGCAAAACGGAGAAGTGCGGCGTCTGGGTAACCATATAATCCGGCATCCGGCCGTTCGGGTCATCGCCTCGACCAACCGCGATATGGACCAGGAAGTTGTCAAACAACGCTTTCGGGCCGATCTGATGTTCCGCTTTGTCGTTCGCTTGAAGACGCCGCCGCTTCGCGAACACAAGGAAGATCTCCCCCAACTGGCCGAAGCCTTTCTCCAGAGGTTCAAGATGCCGGGGATATGCGTGTCTTCCCAAGCGATGGCGCTGCTACATGCCTATGACTGGCCGGGCAATGTCCGGGAACTGGAAAATGTGCTCCACCAGACCCATTTACTTTCTCCCTACCCGGTCATCCGGCCGGAACATCTTCCTGAACGTTTTCGGCATCCGTTGATCACGCAGCCATCGCTCTTAACACCTTTGCAATCGGCGGAACGGAAGCAGATCTTGCAGACGATTCAAAATCAGGGGTGGAACCGGAGTCGGACGGCTCGGATTCTGGGAATCGATCGAAAAACTCTCCGGTTGAAAATGCATTTCTACGGCTTGGATAATGAAGATGGTTGAGCCGGCGGCAATTCATTCTGTCTCCTTTAAGTGCCTTTTCTTCGCGGCTTGAAGGCCTCAACGAGGCCGTCCATATGTTCACCTTTCCGGAGAAGGGTGATCTGATGAAAACCCGCCTGCTCAAGTCCCGTTCTAATCTCACCAAAGGTGTAGGTCGCACCGTCGTCGGTGGCGACAAGCATGTTTACGGCAAAAACGGCGCCTTCTTGCGGTTCCGTACGATTCGCTTCCATGATGTGGTCCCGAATCACAACTCGGCCTCCGGGAACCAGGGCACGAAAAACCTTCCGGTAGAGGTCAAGGTTCTGTGCTGGATTGTTCTGGTGGATGATGGCGGAAATAAAGGCCAGATCGTGTCCCGGGGGCAGGTCATCACGATAGAAGTCACCAGGTATAAGCGTCACCCGCGCCAACAGGCCCTCATTTGACAGACGCTCCCGGGCCATCTCCATCACCGCAGGTTGATCGAATAACGTCGCTTTCATTTCAGGGACGGCCCGGAGAAAAGCGATGATATAAGTCCCCGAAGCCCCGCCGACATCCAGGAGGTTTCGTGCGTTGTTCGCGTTGATCCCGGCAACAATTTCCTCTGCCCGATTCTTCCCCACAACATGCATGGCTCCGATAAATGCCCGCAGGTTCGCTTCACTTTTTGCATCCGAGTCCAGATCGCGGACGGAAGGGACGCCCTGCACCATATTCGTCAACCCGGCCCACCGGTGCCAGAGATGGGCCATGTGTAGGACCATCGGCAAAACCGAGTCCGGAGCATCCTCTGCCAGAAACCTGGAAACAGGCGGGGTACAGTGATAGCGGCCTTCCTCCTTTTTCAGCAACGCCAGAGCTGTGAGGGCATCCAGAAGAATCACCAGCGGCCGGAGTGCCATGTCTGACTGCTCCGCAATCTCCTGAGCGGTCATGGATCGGTTTTGCAGCAGCGTGAAAAGATTTAACTCCGCACCCGTCAGTAGAATCCGGGCGCCCATAAAACCGCAGGCCAGTTTTAAAATCTCCTCCGGATCAGGGTACTCCATGACTGCACACCTCCTGTTCATTTGAACATCAAGAGACTTTACTTCGAATAATTATATTCCGGATCCATTCTTGGCGACGATCAAACAGAACCCCCTTACATCCTCAACCCGGATGGGTTCATCTTGATTAACCTGTACCGTTTTGTCGGATACTTCCGCTTTCCACAGCTCCCCGTTGACCCGCACGACTCCCTGGGGATGCAGCGGTTCGACGACTACGCCTTTCTTCCCGATCAACTGATGCAATCGCTTTGCATCGCGGCTGTCATAAGCGCGCCAGACGAAGGGAAAGATCGCAATATTCTTGACAAGCAGGAAAAAAAGGAAGCCCCAGAAAAACCACGGTGGTATGGTCATCCAGCGCCCGGCTACCGTCAGAGCCGCGGCAAATAAAAGCACCTCGGGCATTTGAAACAGCGTATATTTGAGAATAATCCTGATTGTAATGCGCTTAATCACTGGTCCCACCATCGGCACCTTTGTCGCCTCTCCAGTAATGAGTATCGCAAGAAAGGTTTGCTGAATGAAGAAAAATATTCATCCCGTGTCTTTTTTTATAAGAAGTTCGCCCCGTTTACAACAAAAGGGTGGGATTGTTCATCTTGTTCCTGCTTTTCCCGGTTCTTCTGTGAACTTTGTCACAGTTTTTTATCAGTTTCATCGTTTTAGCTCATGATCGGCATGTATCTGCCCGATAAAGAGAATAAAGAAACTTTTTTGCAACACGGGGGACAGGTTTATGACCATTTCGACATATCAGGTAGATAACGTATTAAAGGCCTATAACAAACAGATCAGGCTGAACAGACATGCGTCTGCATCCCGTGGTGCATTAAGGGGCACGGAGCATTACGTGGACGTGGTATCCCTGTCAAACGATCCGGACAAAAAGGATGCATACCAGAAGATATCCTACAGCCTCCTGGAAGTTATATTAAAGGGCCGCGTTTAAAAAAGCCAATCTTTCCCTGCCATACAGCGCCTCTTTCCTCTTACGCAAAAAACGCTTTTCATCCACAGCAAGACGCTAAGCACCCATTATCTATTATTTATTCTGGCGTTTGTCTTCTGATTCACGTCGGATTCGCTTTGTAAAAGATTATTAAGGTGGCCATTTCAAAAAATTTTTTATGCGTATGGGACAAATAGCATTGATAATTCGTCTAATTTGTGCGATTTAAAAATTTCATAAATCGTTTTTTAGATATCATTTTCGTTGCTGAAGGGACTTTTGTTTCATGCCCAGGAATGGAAAGTCCTAATTTTCATCATGTTGTTGTGGGTTGCCGGACGCATAAACAGGCAACTCCTTAAGGAATTTCAAAGTATTTGTTTACTATGGATGGAGGAGGAAGAAGATGAAGAGAAAATTGTTGTTTATGTTGTTCGGAATGTTGGCTGTGTTAATCCTGTGTACACCTTCAACGGCGGCAAACCTTGCCAAAGCCTGGTCTATCACTCCTTATGCCGGCGGTTATGCTTTCGACGATGACGAAAACCTGGATCCCGCCTTGGTGTATGGGGTGAGAGTCGGTTACAACATCACCCAGGAATGGTCAATCGAGGCCGCGATCGACTATGCGGAAGCAGATGGAGACGATCGAATCTTTAGACCTAACGGAACCTCTTACAAAAACGATGCGGATATGCTGGGTTACCGCGTGGAAGCCCTCTACAATTTCCTGCCCGACACCGACGTTGTGCTGTTCGTTGCCGCCGGTATCGGAGGAAGAGACCTTGATTATGACGAAGGAAGTGAAAACAGCGCCGACGGCCACGACTTTGCGGTCGATTACGGTCTTGGCTTCAAGTGGTTTTTCGCGGAAAACTTCGCGTTGCGCGGTGATGCACGGCACATTTATGTCACGGATGTGAACAACAACAACTTTGAATTCACCCTGGGCCTGTCGTTCGTCTTCGGCGGTGAAAAACCGAAAGCCGAACTGCCTCCGCCTCCCCCTCCGGCGCCCGCTCCGGTTGTCGAACCCGAACCGGATACGGACGGTGACGGCGTTATCGATAAACTGGATCAGTGCCCCGATACGCCGGCCGGTGTCAAGGTTGACGAAGTAGGATGCCCCCTCGACACGGATAAAGACGGTGTTTACGACTATCTGGACAAGTGCCCCGATACCCCTATCGAATTGAAGGTGGACAAGGACGGTTGTCCCATGAAGGTCACCATCAATCTCAATGTGCTCTTTGATTTCGACAAGTCCGACGTGAAACCGAAATATCACGATGAAATCAAGAGAGTGGCGGATTACATGAACGCTTACCCCTGGGAGAAGGCCACCCTGGAAGGTCATACGGACAGCAAGGGCACGGATGCCTACAATGAGAAACTCTCCCAGCGCAGAGTGGATGCCATCAAAAAATATCTGGTGGAGAAATTCGGAATCAGCGCGGATCGTCTGAAGGCCGTCGGTTATGGCGAATCGAAACCCATCGCCACCAACGATACGGACGAAGGCCGTCAGTTGAACCGGCGCGTCCAGGCCGTCATGGAAACCTATATCAGAAAATAACCGGTTTTTTCTTGAGTAAAAAAAGCCCCGGAGCACTCACATCCGGGGCTTTTTTATTTTAAAACGCTTTCACCCAACCCCTCTTTTATTCAAAATTTTCTGTCATGAGTGACTTCCGTCACACATATTGCACCTAAACACACCGCGATTTAAAGATTTTACCCGATCTTGCCGATATTAAGATCGAAAGGTCTTTCCCTTTCCGGTTGGTTTAAGCGACGAATTTAGTCAACCCATTCAAGAAACCATAACGCGGAATTTGGCCGTGTAAAACAGCAAACGATCCGATCAACCCTCTCTCCAACGGGGAGGCCTCGAAGCCTCCCCTCCCTCCTTATTTTACAGAAATGTTCACCATTGTATTCATGGAATTTTACCGTTTTGTTCCAGGCGAATTTCCCATCTCGTCGCTTAAATAGAATATGTAAACAACGCTAAGTTAACTCACAGCTAAGGTTAAACGTTTTTATGATTGCCATCTCACCTCAATTTGCTATAGTTTGGCAAAAATGTGGAGTTGAGCCATTCAGAACCCAGACGCATTTATCCCCTTTGCAATCCCGCAGCTGAAATCTCGAAACATGAGAATCGGTAAACAGGGTCTTTTACGCCGTTCTTTCTCCGTTGTGCCCGATGATTTTTTCCGTCTTTACCAAAATGACGAGCTTCGCCTGGACGTTGAATTTCTGAAAGAGGCTGCATCAGCAAAAGTGTTCTTGCACACCAACATCGACTGTCCGCAGAACAGGTGGCGGGAAATCGAATTTCAAAAGGGAATCGATGGTTACCATCTGTCCTATCCGATCAAACAATGCGGTAACTATCAATTCAAGCTGAAATACTCCCTTGATAACGGGAAAACCTGGTATTGGGACCGCGTACCCTTCAGCCGGGTTATCGTTGATCCGGAACCCCTGAAGGACATCAGGATGTACACGCTGATCCCGCCGATTTCCGGAACGATCCGGGACTGGATCGATCTTCTTCCCCGGATTGCCGGTCTGGGCTTTAATGCCGTGCATCTGCTCCCCTTAACCAGTCTCGACGACACGGAAAGCCCCTATGCCGCGTTTGATCTTTTTTCCATCGACTGTGCCTACATCAATAATGAAAACGATTCCGGATTTGCGCTATTTCAGGAATTCACTGAAAAGGCAAGGGCCCTGGGCATCCGCCTGTGTTTCGATCTCGTCCTGAATCACATCGGAACCGGCAGCAGAATGGCGCGCATGTGCCCGGAATGGATTGTCCCGGACAAGACCGAAAAAGACGGGCTCAAGCGTTCCGGTTGCTGGCACATGAACGCCTGGCTTAAATGGGAGGACTTGGTCAAAATCTACTATGATCACCCCCATCCCGACATCCGTAAAGACATCTGGAGTTACATGAAAAAGTACGCCTTGTTCTGGTCTTACTTTGCGGATCTGACAGGCGGCATGATTCGCCTGGACAACCTCCATTCCAGCCATGAAGGTTTTATCACGGAACTGCTGGAAGAAATGCGCCGGACCTACCCGAACCTGGCTGTCACGGCGGAATTTTTCACCGATTCCAACACCATCCTGAAGAAAGCAGCTGAATGGCAGATCAATCTCTTTCTGGCAAACCAGTGGGAATATCCCTACGCCGAGAACCTGAGGAATTATATTCGTTACATTCACGACATCGGGAGAAAGGTCCGGTTCTATCTCCCCTTGACCACCCATGACACGGGCGCTCCGGCCCAGCTTTTTGGCAAAGCCGAGGCCGCTGTCAGCCGCTACGCTGTAACCGCCCTTATGGGAACAGGGCAGACGGGCATCGTCCAGGGCACCGAAAACGGATGTCCGGAAAAAATAAACTTCATGGGTCGCAAGAATAAATACCGATTCCCTGAAAACACCGGAATCGCGGAAGGGATCAGAATCATCAACCGACTCCTTCTCTCATCTCCTGTGTTTCATCAGGCAGGTAATCTCGAATGGATCGACAACGGGCACGGCGCCGTCCTGGGTGCATTGCGCCGATCGGATAAACCAAGCGATCGGGGCTATCTGATTTTTGCTAATCTGGATATTCAAAATCCATATGCTTTCGCCGTTGATCTTTCCTCCCTGATCAAAGGCAGGGATTCCCTGGCGTTGGAGGACTGCATCAGCGGCCTATGCACCGTGGTCAAAACGGACCACATACCCTTTAATATTGAGCCATGCGGCATCCGAGTTTTCTCGATTGCAGCATTCGGATAAACGACAGGACGTGATCGGGGGCCCCGGGTGCCCGCTATTCTTTCACGGCGTCGGGTTACAGGCGGCTTCGTACAACCCGTAGATCATAATATTGTCCGACAAAACATCTTCCCAGTTCGGCTGCTCGATGGAACTGTTTCGAAACAGTTCCTTGCCGTTTATGTCAATGTCCGCCGTGGATAACGCCTTGTATTTCTTTTCTTTGCAGTTAATTACGAATAACACGATGTGGTGTGACAATTTATCGTATCCCGCCGTCGGGAACCCCTGTGCCTTCATTCGTTTAATCAATATCTCCCGGCTTTGATCAGATACTTCCCTTTTAAACCAGATCTGTTTGATATGCCGGGTTCTGTTCGCGATGCTGTCCTTGTCATAGGAAAGGACGCTGCCGTCCCGGATCACCTCATATTTGAGCCAATTTTCACAGCCGGCGGTTTCCGGATAAGCAAACAGCAGGGGAAAAAGAGTCAAGAAGATCAGCCTTTTGAATAATTTCATTTCATTACTCCTACTTCCTGGAAAGCATAAAAAAACAAAAATTTCAATCCTTACAGATGGAGGGAAAGATACCCTTAATGAGAATTGATCGTCTTCTGACAGATCTTTTTTCGTAAAACATCAAGGGGCGTATCCGGAGGAATGGCAGACCAGGCCGCCCTATCATTTGCACCGCCGAACAATTTTTCACCTTTGGCGTTGTAATCCAGAAGCGAAATAATCCTCTGTCTGTTGTTCTGACAATTGATTTCTCTAATAAACAGGGTTGTCTTAACATTATCCTGCACATTTTGGTCTGCGAAGACGATTCTTTCCCACAGACGGAAGATTTGTGTCTTAACCTCTCTGACGCTTTTCTCATCGTAGGACAATTCATTCCCGTCAAGGGTTGTCGACAACAGGGTCCATTCGATGCCCCAGGCGGGTGTATCACAAAGAAGAAGAAACAAAAATAACACCCGTACAAAATACTTGACGACTCTCATGGCTGCTTGGTCCTTGTCATTGAATTAGGTAAATGGATAGTCATTTTTCCGTAAAAATCAACTGATTTTAGGCCGGTCGTTTGTTTTGTCTCATCATGTCCTGCTTTTCCTTTTTTTGCAAGGATTCCGGAAAAAACGGGTGGGGTTATCTCCTGCTCGGGGAAAATCTGAAACGGCCCTGGTTCATCATCAAGCGGCAACGGCCAGAATTTTCAGATCGCATCAATCCCTTTCCTTGGATGAACATGATCATTTCAGAGGCGTGAAATGGTCTCCTGATTATGAAAAATAATCACCCATCAGGTTTTTTGACCGTAAAAAACTGTGCCACGGAAAGTCAGCCTATCTTTGACAGCGAGTTTTAGTCTCATAGCAAAGGAGTTTGATATGAATACAAAATCAATTGATGCAGCAAAATATTGGGTATCCACCGCCGTTTCATATTGCAGAGCACAGGGAAAAGAGAAATCCCCGGTGGAGTTTTCAAACCCAAAAGGATATTTCAGTTCCGGGGATATGCATGTTTTTGCACTGACTCTTGATGGCAGCGTCATCGCACATGGTGCGGACAAGCGATATAGCGGGCGTAATTTTACGGAAATATCCAATTCTCAGGGTGAAAAATATTTTCAAGATGTTATCTCAACAGCCAATCAAAAAGGCCAAGGGATCGTGGAATATTGGTGGACCAATCCATCCACCCAACGTGTGGAACCCCCAAACGTATATTTTGAAAAAATTGACGACATCACCATCTGCAGCGGGATTTATCAATAAAGCTATCCCGTTGTGACGAACACGATTAACAAAAAAGGGCTTCATTTCCGGAAGAAAATGAAGCCCTTTCTCTTACTTGTTTACCTGACTAAATTTCCTCAATATTAAGCTTTGTGACGCCTTTCCGGACGAAATCCAATTGCCTGGCAATGGCATAGGAGACATCGACTTCACGGCCTCGGACATAGGGTCCCCGGTCATTGATGACCCCTTCGACGGAGCGGCCGTTTTCCGGATTGATCAGGCGGACTTTGGTCCCCAGAGGTAATGTTTTATGGGCCAG
>Ga0302253_1001731_pt1 | contig 12293 bp, 11 predicted proteins | sample AAG_RA_Trp_MG_FD_193537 | JGI IMG/M metagenome (GOLD analysis project Ga0302253, IMG submission 193537) | Enriched activated sludge microbial communities from anaerobic digester in WTTP, New Holstein, Wisconsin, United States - AAG_RA_Trp | ecosystem: Engineered > Bioreactor > Anaerobic >... | reverse complement strand
GGTCTGCGATGGCAAAGAGGTCCTGATCGGCGGCATCATGGAACATATCGAGCAGGCCGGCATCCACTCGGGGGATTCGGCCTGTGTCATACCCACCCAGTCCCTCCCGCCCGACGTCATTGACAAGGTCAGGGAATACACCCGGAAACTCGCGCTGGGACTCGGGGTCATCGGCCTTGTCAATCTCCAGATGGCTGTCAAGGACAATATTGTGTACATCCTCGAGGCCAATCCGCGGGCAAGCCGCACGGTGCCCTTTGTCTCGAAGGCAACCGGCATCCCCATTGCGAAGATTGCGGCGAAGGTCATGATCGGCAGGAGGCTTAAAGATCTCGGGTACAGCGAACGGGAGATAGAACACGTTGCCGTAAAGGAAGTCCTGCTGCCGTTCAACAAGCTTGCCGGTGTCGACACCATGCTCGGCCCCGAGATGAAGAGCACCGGGGAGGTCATGGGCATCGACTACGATTTCGGGCTTGCATTCTACAAGGCCTGCATCTCGGCAGACAACGAGCTTCCGCTCAAAGGCAACATCTTCATCTCCGTCAACATGGAGCAGAAAAATGATGTCATCCCCATCGCGCGGAAACTGCGGGATCTCGGGCTCATCCTGTACGGCACGGAGGGTACGGTCGACTACCTGCACGAGGCCGGGATCGAAGCAAACCTTGTCCGCAAGGTGCAGGAAGGTTCCCCCAATGTCCTCGACATGATGCGGCACGGCGAGATCCGGCTCATCATCAACACACCCCAGGACAAGAAGTCGAGGGAGGATCACTACCAGATCATGCGTGCGGCAGTTGACTTCCAGATCCCCTATATTACGACCCTTCAGGCAGCGCGGGCAGCAGCGCTTGCCATTGACGCAGTGAAGCGCGAGAAGATGACGCTTGAGCCAATCAGCCATTATCTGAAGTGATTACGACGGAAAAACCGATTATTACCCGTTTTCCCGGCCCGGAACCATCCGCGGGCCGGGATTGCTGGACCGTTTATCCAGTGATTCCGGACCAAAAAAATTGAATATGCTTATATACCGAAATAACAAAAAAAGATGCATGAAGAAATTTTTTGTTGTTCTCGCAATCCTGTTTGTCGGGATCCTGCTCGCGGGATGCACATCCCAGCCTGCAGCACCTGTGGCCACACCAACACCCACACCTGTTCCGACAGCCGTCGTGACGACGGTTGCCCCGACAACGGTCCCGACCACAGAAATCGTTGTGGTTGTCGTCAATGAAACCCCGAATGCAACCCCGACCCCCACCCCGACTCCCAGACCGACGTTCACGTTCACCTTCAACAACGACCTGACCATCACCCCCGATCCGTCGATCGTCTATGTCAAGGAAGGAACGAAGGTCATCTGGGTCAACGCTGACGAGTTCAAGCCCCATGGCGTCCAGGCAATCAACATGCAGACCGGAGCATACTTCGGCGGTATGGACACGGTGACTGTTGAATTCGGCAAACCCCTGGAAGTCATCTTTGACAAAGAGGGTGCCTACGACTACAAGACCGTCTTCCAGCAGGAAATGGACTGTAAACTTATCGTAACCAAGTAAACAGGCAATATCCGGTGGTTCAGGATCCATTGCCTGAACAACTATTTTTTGTTCTTTGATTATCGGGAAGTTCTGAGTCAGGACACCGGCGTTCCGCACCTTCGCGGGCCCATCTCCCACCCTGAACATATATGCCAAAACCGCTTAGTAGTACTGGAAAAATCAACCGGAGAACCATCATGGGAAAAGGTACAATCGTTCTTGCATATTCCGGAGGCCTCGATACCTCCATCTGTATCCCGCTCCTGAAGGAACGGTACGGGTACGACCGTGTCGTGACCGTTGCGGTGCATGTCGGCCAGCGCGATGAAGAGATCGATGTCGCGACAGCGAAAGGAAAGAAGCTGGCTGACCGCCACTATACCATCGATGCCCGGGAGAAATTCGTAAGGGAGCATATCTTCCCGGCCATAAAGGCCAACGGATCGTACGAAGGCTACCCGATGGGGACGTCTCTTGCACGACCCCTTATCGCTGAAGAGGTCGTGAAGATTGCAAAAAAGGAGGGTGCAAAAGCGATAGGCCACGGTTGCACCGGGAAGGGAAACGACCAGCTCCGGTTCGACTTCATCATCCGGGGGGCCGGGCTCGAGGTCGTTGCGCCGATCCGGGAACTGAACCTCACGCGTGACTGGGAGATCGATTACGCAAAGAAGCATAACATACCGGTCCCGGTGAAGAAGGACAAACCGTGGAGCATGGATGAGAACTGCTGGAGCCGGAGCATCGAGGGAGGGGAACTGGAGGATCCGGCATATCACCCCCCGGAAGAGATCTACCTGTGGACGGTTTCACCGGAGAAAGCCCCGGCAAAGCCGGAGAAACTGACACTCGCCTTCAAGGCAGGGATTCCTGTTGCGATCAACGGGAAGAAGATGGCTGGGTACGCACTGATCCAGAAACTGAACCAGGTAGCCGGGAAGCACGGGATCGGGCGCAACGACATGATCGAGGACCGCATCCTCGGCCTGAAAGCACGGGAGAACTACGAACATCCCGCTGCAACCGTCATCCTTGCCGCACACCGCGATCTCGAGGCCCTGGTTCTCACCCGGCAGGAGCTGGTCTTCAAGCGGATGGTCGATGACAAGTGGTCCGAGCTTGCCTACAAGGGGCTTGTGTACGAACCGCTGTATGCTGACCTGAACGCATTTATCGATACCACCCAGAAGCGGGTGAACGGCATGGTTGACCTGGAACTCTATAAAGGAACGGTCCGGGTCCTTGGCAGGAGTTCCCCGTGTGCAGTCTATTCAAGCGATATGGTCTCCTTCGACAGTGCATCCATTGACCAGTGCCATGCAATCGGTGTCTCCCATTACTTCGGCATCCAGGCCCGCATGGTCAGGAAACTGCAGGAGAAGAAACGGAAATAACCTTTTTTCTGCATGGGCAGTCCCTGACGGCAACCATTCGCCCGGCAGTCTCATATCGGTGACACCGGCAGATCCGGGTAATGAATAGAAAGCGTTAAGGATTGTCAGACGTACAATCCGGGTATAATGTTGCAGGGCTTCTTCTCACGGTTCACGAAACCGAAACCCCATATTGTTGAAAGTCCCCCCCCTCCTTCGCTGATACACGGGCCCGGGATGAACATACCCGAATATAAAAACAAACCCTATTTCATCGTCGGATCAGTCGAGATGGGGAACACGACAACGAAGTGCATCCTCACCGGTGTCGATCTCGAGACCGGCATGTCCTATGTCATCAACAAAACGGTGAGCATGAGCCGGGATATCCGCCCGCCGAAACCCGGCGAGACCATCTTTGGAGCGACCCTGGACGGAACCGAACTGACCCGGGAGGCCGTGACCGAGCTTGTCCGTGATACCCTGTTAAAAGCCCACCGCGACGCCCACCTCGATGTCGTAAAGGAACTGGATTTCGTGGTCCGGAGTACCGGGGTCGTTGCCGAGATGGATTCACCGGACCAGGTGGGGGACTTTGTCATCGCTCTTGCCAACGGATGTCTCATTGCGGGCGTTCCTCCCCGGAAGATGACACCCCCGATGTCCAAGGAGAACCAGCCGGAGAAACTCCAGCCGTACAGTTTTGCCGACAAGGTCGTGTTTGTCGGAGCTGTTGCGGGAGTCATCCCGCCGGTTGGATCAACCGGTGTGGAGATGGTAGCAAACGAGATGGAAGGCGAGCTTGCCATGGCAGGGATCAAGGAGGGAGCCAAGTGGACACCGGTCGACTTCCGCAATCCCTGTGTCTCAATCGACTTCGGTACAACCCTTGACGGGAGGATCACAAGCGATGTACCAAAGGATGCTCCCAACCCGTTCGCAAAGACAGTCGGTAACTTCTGCGGGCTTGCCGGGGCGGTTCCGGACGCGATCGTCAGGGGAACCGGCCTTGTCAAAGCGCGGACCGGCACTGCGCTCGATATCTTTGGCGAGCACAGCGTGAGGGGCGGCTTTTTCTCCGGAGGGAACCGCAGGGTCATCGACGATTTCGTCAACCGGGCCCATGAACTGATCGATATCCGGATCGTTCCTCCGGATCGCGACCGTTTCGGCCGGGTGCCGGTCAATGCAAAACTGGCAATGGAATCCGGTGTCGCCATGATCGGGTGTGACGTGGGTGTGAACAGCAGCAGGCTTGAGGATCTCCTTGCGATCGGAACAGAGATCCACAAGGGCTACAACCTCGCCACCCTGAACGAGGTCGTAGACCGGGTCTGCGCCCGGATGGCGTTGCGCCTGATCGATGTTGCCGTCGAACAGAACCTCGTGTTCCGGAACTCTTCCATCGGCTTCACCGGCAGGGCTGCCATCTCCGGGAGGAAACCGGAGTACATCCTTGACGGAATCATCGAACGGAACCTCTTCGATGACCCGGTCGACCACGTGGTTTTCGTTGACGACGGGCTCGCCCGGGGCGCGGCACTCATGGGGAGGTGCATGAACTCGCTTGGCAAGCCGAAGAATCCCATCGGCGGCGTACGCGGGGGCCCATGTATTATGAGCAGGCGCATCAAAATAGGAAAGTAATAATGGTGCATCCATCATGACCGATACGAACGATACCGAAGAGCAGCTGTACGACGTCCTCGTCCCGCCTGGTGTGCCACAGAAGATCATCATCGACATTTCAAAAAAATTCAAGGTCAAGGTTGTCGATCGCAAGGAGAGGCTCTACTTCGCCAACATGAACGGCGACGAGCGTAACCTTATCGCATTCCGGGGAAAACTTGAGGTCGTGCAGGAAGTCGAGAAATACATGAAAGAGCAGCTCAGGAAGTTTATTGATGAGTAAACCGGGGCGGGTTCTGTTTTTTCGCTGTTTGTTCAATGATTTTTTTGCTGTGTTATTCTTTCCCGACATTTATCGTGGCTGATACCCGGATACAATCCTGCAGATTACCCTCTCAAATCCCCGTTTCCGGACGGATGTCAATCCGGATATTTCGGTAAATACAGAAAAGAGATACGTTATTTCTTCAGCAGCCGCACAAGCAGCGCCTTCTGGGCATGGAGCCGGTTTTCCGCCTCGTCCCAGACAAGGCTCTGGCCGCCTTCCATGACCTCGTCAGAGATCTCCTGGCCCCGGTGGGCGGGGAGGCAGTGGAGGACACGTGCATCCGGGGATGCAAGGCGCATGAGGGGGGCGTCGACCGTATAGTTCCTGAATACCTTCATCCGCTGGTCTTTCTCGGCATCATCGCCCATGGAGATCCACGTGTCGGTGACGATGACATCCGCATCCTTCACGGCGTCTTCCGGTTTTCTGACAAGGGTAACGGTTCCGCCTTCCGCTTTCGCCCTCTTGACAAACGCATCCTCGGGTTCGTAGCCTTTCGGCGTTGCAACGGTAACACTGTATCCCGTAAGGACCGTGGAGAGGATCAGGGAGTTGCACACGTTATTCCCGTCCCCCACCCATGCCACGTTCAGATCGCCAAGGGAACCGAAGTGCTCCTTCATGGTCATGATGTCGGCCAGCAGCTGGCAGGGATGCTCCAGATCCGAGAGCCCGTTGATGACCGGAATGGTTGCAAATTTTGCGAATTCTTCGATTGTGCTGTGCTTGTACGCCCGGATCATGATGGCCGAGACGTACCGCGATGCTGCACGTGCGGTGTCCCGGATCTCTTCGCCGCGCCAGATCTGCATGTCACGGGCGTTGAGGAAGAGGGCGTGGCCGCCCAGTTCGTTCATCCCGACCTCGAACGAGATGTGGGTTCGGGTGGATGCTTTCTCAAAGATCATGGCCAGCGTCTTTCCGGCCAGGAGCGCGTGGGGGACGCCGGCTTTCTTCTGCCGTTTCAGTTTCTCGGCCTCGGTAATGATGCGCTCCAGCTCAGTTTTGCCGATATCGAGGATCGAAATAAAGTCTTTTTTCATCGTAATTCCTTCATGTGGGCAATACGCCGGTCAAGCAGCGTGCGGGTGCCGATGTCCCGCCGGTACCGCACTTCGCCCCTGACACCGGCAGCTGCCTGTTCGGCATTCTGTTCCGCTTCCTCAAGGGTCTCTCCCATCCCGACGTAGGCAAGCGTACGCGAGGTCAGGGTTGTGAGCGCGCCTGATGCACTCTTCTCGATGTTGGCATAGTACAGGAGGGCGCGGGGGTTCTCCGGAAGCATGACGGGATCGCCGGCATGCGGGGCATCCGGGTAGCCCATGGGCACCAGGTACTTGCAGACTGTTGCCCGTGATTTGAAGACCGCATGCGACGGTGCAAGCGTTCCTTCGGTAATCCTGCAGACGATCTCCGTCAGGTCCGAGGAGAGGAGGGAGAGGACGTTCATCGCTTCCGGGTCACCGAACCGGGCATTGAACTCGATCACCCTGGGGCCCTGCAGGGTGTTCATGAACTGGCCGTACAGGATCCCCTTGTAAGGGCTTCCCATCCGGTCCATCGCAGCAACGACCGACTGCATGATGGCAAGGGCCCGGGTATAATCTTTCTTCGTCACAAACGGGAGCATATGATCCGGCATCGTGTACGACCCCATCCCGCCGGTGTTCGGGCCGGTGTCCCCCTCGAATGCCCGCTTGTGGTCCTGGACAAGGGGCATGGGGACGATATGGTTGCCGTCGACAAAGGCCTGCAGGGTGAACTCCTCACCCAGCAGGCGTTCCTCGAGCACCACATTGCCGCCGAGCGATCGGGCATACGCGATAGCGCCGGCACGATCCACCTGCTCGCCCATGATACGGACGCCTTTTCCCCCGGTCAGGCCGATCGGCTTGACGACGAGATCCCCTTCATACGATTCGATGAAACGGGTCGCATCATCAGCCGAGTGGAATACCCGGTACAGCGGGCAACCATCGAGGCGGTTTTTGTCCATCATCTCCCGGCAGAAGGCCTTGTCAGTCTCCAGCCTGGCGGCAGCTTTTGTCGGTCCGATGCACGGGATACCGGCAGCCGTGAGGGCATCGACAACACCTGCCTCGAGCGGCGCCTCCGGCCCGATGAACGCGTAATCAACCCCGGCTTCCTGTGCAAAGCTGACAACGCCTCTGATATCCGTCTCTTTGCAGAGGCAGACCTTCCTTGCAAGGGCATCGATGCCGGGGTTGCGCTTTGCCATGACTGAATAGATGGCTGTCGACGGATTGCGGCCCAGGGCAGCGGCTATCGCATGCTCCCGTCCCCCTCCGCCGACAACCAGTATCTTCATCATTCCACCTATTGGACGCGTGTCCTAAAAATCTCTGCCTTTTAAAAGCTCGCTGACCCTGACAAGCGGGAAGATCTCAATGCCGTGCTCGTTCAGGTGCTGCCCGGCACCCTGTTCGCGATCAACAACGGTTACGACCCGGTCTGCCCGCGCTCCCGCTGCCCGGAGGGTCTCGATCCCGTATAACGCCGATCCGCCGGATGTGGTGACATCCTCGATCAGGAGGACGTTTCTGCCCCGGACATCCCCGATGACGGGATCTTTCTTGCCATGCCCCTTCTCCGACGACCGGATGATGGCATACGGCTTTTTCGCGGCAAGCGATACCGCGACAGCAAGCGGAACCCCGCCTACTGCAACACCGGCAATCACCTCGAAGCCGTAATCCTGCACGACCAGATCAGCAATGGCAGCAAGGAGATCCGGATGGGTAACCGCAGATTTCACATCGATATAATAGCTGCTCTTTGCCCCGGACGCAAGCGTGAAATCCCCGAACTCGATGGCTTTGTACCTGACCAGCAGGTCCTGAAGTGTTGGCGTTACCATGGAACCTCCTTGACCCTGAAGACATACCCGATGATATTGGTTGCCCGGTGCAGGACCGGGGTGATGATGAGGATAACGACAAGCACCGGGACCGTGACGGTGGCAAAGAGCCATGCAGGATCCCCGATGAGCAGGAGGAGGAACGCGCCGGCAACCAGGTCGTACTGGTCAGCGACCGGCCATGGCGATCCCCGCTCCCGGTTGAACCGCCGTTTGAAGAAGCTCTTGACAAGATCCCCCATGAGTGCACCGGTTGCAAGGAGGATAACCGAAAGGAGCGTGTGTTGTGGCAGGCCGGCAGCCGGGAACCACCCGTCGACCCTGATCAGGATAACCCCGGTGAAGATACCGGCGATAATCCCGACGACAAGACCCCGCCAGGTCTTCCCGTCGCCGAAGATCCGCCTGCCATCGGAATACTTCCTGCCGAAGTCGACCGGGGTACCCCCGCCGGCGAGTGCTGCCACCGGGTTCGGGACGTACGCAGGAAGCATGATCCAGAACGCCCCTATCAGGGGAGTTGTGATGAACTCAATACTAATAACAAAGCACTCCCAATACCTGTAATAAAGAGCAGATAGAAAGATTAAGGTTACTCAATATCGATTATTTTTGTCATTCGTGGGTGGTCATCGATGCTGATAAAACGGACCCGCAGTCTCTGTCCTGTGTGCAACACTGTTGTCGATGCCGAAGTGACAGAAGAGGATGGGAAGATCTGGCTGGAACGGTCCTGCCCGGAACACGGGAAATTCACCAACCTGTACTGGTCCGATGCGGCGATGTATCACCGCTTCGACCTGTATGATGCGGTCGGCAACGGGATATCAAACCCCCAGAATCCCGCGGTACCTCCCGACAGCTGCCCGGCCTCCTGCGGATTGTGCAGCAACCACCATTCCCAGACGCTCCTTGCCAATATCGACGTGACCAACCGGTGCAACCTGGACTGCGATTTCTGTTTTGCCAATGCCCGTGCCTGCGGGTTTGTCTATGAGCCGTCGTTCGATCAAATCGTCGGGATGCTGAAACTGCTCAGGTCGGAAAAACCGGTCCCGGCCCCTGCAGTCCAGTTCTCCGGGGGCGAACCGACCATGCGGGACGACATCATTGATATCATCAGGACTGCCAAGGAAATGGGGTTCAAGCAGGTCCAGATCGCGACGAACGGGATCAAGCTGGCGAATGAGAACGCATACGCAGAACAACTCAAGAACGCAGGACTGAACACGGTCTACCTACACTTCGACGGTGTATCGCATGAGACGAACCCGTTTTTGAAAAAGCATCTGAAAGCCATCGAACACTTAAGAAGTGTCCGTCTCGGTACGGTGCTTGTCCCGACCCTGATCAGGGGCCGCAACGACCACGAGATTGGCGAGATCATCCGCTTTGCTGCAAACAACGTCGCCACGATCCGTGGCGTAAACTTCCAGCCCGTGGCATTCACCGGGGCAGCCAGTGACGACGACATCAGGAATGCCCGGATCACGATCCCCGATGTAATCGATAAAATAGAGGAGCAGATGGGCGGTATCCTGCGAAAGGATGATTTCTACCCGGTTCCGTGTGTCCTGCCATTCTCCGACCTTGTTGAGGCATACACCGGCAAGCCCCAGGTGCGCTTCACTGCCCACCAGCATTGCGGCGCGGCGACCTATGTCTTCATTCAGGAAGACGGGATTGTTCCTGTCAACCGCATGGTGAACGTTGAGAGTTTCTTTGAGACAATCGGGCAGATGGCGGACCAGATGAAACAGGGAGGGACCATCAACAAGTACAAGACGCTCCTCGAGGGCGTCAAGAACATGCACAATTCGGTGAAGCAGGGAGAGCAGGCTGCAACAACCGAGTTCTGGAAGATTATCGGAAAGACGCTGATCGGCCAGAACTTCGAGGCACTCAGAGAGTTCCACTGGAATGCGCTCTTCATCGGCATGATGCATTTCATGGACCGGTACAATTACGATCTCGACCGGGTCAGCCGCTGCTGCATCCACTATGCCACGCCCGACGGGAAACTTATCCCCTTCTGCACCTACAACAGCGGGCCGGTATACCGCGAGCAGGTCTGGAAGAAGCACGCGAAAGCGAAGTGAGGATTCTTTTTCCGAAGGATTCTTCGCGAGGCGAGGGGCAAGAGTCCCCCGGGCGCCCGTGGCTCCATCCCACTCTGACGCTCAACCTCGGGAGGTTTCCTCAAAAGCCCGTTTTTTTCTGATCCGAATGTTTACTCAATCACATTTTAAACACAACAACACCCGCAAAATAATTTCATCGCGAAAAATGGTGGTACATTTCGCTCCTTATTGCCGGGTTAGTACTTGAATCACTAAGAGATTTCTTTACAACTTTTCCCGTTCTCCGGCGTAAGGATTCCGGCTCATCAATCGGATCCCGATTGAAAAAATCCGGGCAGGGGTCGGGGGGTCGATGAAAAATTTTTCCGGAAAGGGGGGGGGTATGATGGTAAATACAAAAATGGAGGCCCGGGGGTCTCTGCCAGACCCGCTTGCCGGGTACTGAAAACCTACGGGAACGGCAGCTCGAACTTCCGGCCGTGCTGCATTGCGATCTTCGCAATGGCAAGGTCCTGGATGGCAAGACCCGTTGAATCGAAGATGGTGATTGCATCCGGGGACGACCGCTTCTTCTTCCCGATTACGACCTCTCCTAGCGTCCCGGCAATCTCTTCCGGCCGGTACAGCCCCCTGCTGATCGGGACGTTAATCTCACCCGAGTGAATCGCCTGTGCAGGATCGTCGACAAAGACCTGTGCCCGCCGGAGCAGGGCCGGGTCGAGCTCCTCTTTGCCGGGGGCATCAGCTCCGATGGCGTTGATGTGGGTCCCTTCATGGATCCACTCGCTCCTCACGACCGGGGCTGTCGATGGCGTCGTGGTCACCAGCACGTCGCAGTCGCAGGCCTTTTCGGCAGGCATTGCATGGCACGGGAACTCCATGAAGCGGTCGGCGAACCTCCTGACATGCACCGGGTTCCGCCCGTGGACACGTATCTCCGTAATCTTCAGTTCCCGGGAAATTGCTGCCACCTGCGCCTCCGCCTGCCGCCCGGTCCCGATCACGCCCAATACAATCTCCTTCTTCGCGCTGAGGTGCTTAGCGGCAACAGCACCGGCCGCGCCGGTCCTCATGTCCGTGAGACGTGTTGCGTTGATGACAGCCAACGGCTGGCCGGTTGCAAGATCGAGAATGATCGTGAGGGCCATGACGGTTGGGAGCCCCCGGGGAGGATTATTCGGGTGGACATTGACGATCTTGACACCCGCGATGGCAAGCGAAGGGAGATACGCGGGCATGGTGCGGAAATCCCCCTCCGGCAGGGTGATATACACCTTCGGGGGCATCTGCACAAGACCCTTCCCGTGATCCGCGAATGCCGATTCCACGCCCAGGTTGACCTCGGACAGGTCAAGACCCATATCGGTATCGGTCAGGTACTGCATGAGCGAAGATCCATACTCATCAGTCTTGAAGTTATCGAGTCCCGCGTAAGCGGGATGAGATTGGAGAAGACCGTAGGTCTTTGACATATCGAACCCTGCGCCAGCAGGGTGAGATAGGAGAAGATCGAAGGTCTTCGATATATCGAACCCTGCGCCAGCAGGGTGAGATAGGAGAAGATCGAAGGTCTTCGATATATCGAACCCTGCGCCAGCAGGGTGAGATAGGAGAAGATCGAAGGTCTTCGATATATCGAACCCTGCACCAGCAGGGTGAGGTAGGAGAAGATCGAAGGTCTTCGATATATCGAACCCTGCGCCAGCAGGGTGAGATAGGAGAAGACCGTAGGTCTTCGATATATCGAACGCTGCGCCAGCAGGGTGAGATAGGAGAAGACCGTAGGTCTTCGATATATTGAATCCACGAAAACCAGAATCATTGAATCCTGTATCCGGGATATGAGGACGGAAAAAGACCGTATGTCTGAACGGTAGCTAAAACAGGAATGGTCCCTTACGCAATGGTTCAGCGGAAGGCGGATTACTGGGTGTCCATCTCTTTTAATGTCTTGTCGGCGAGCTCCTTCATCCGTGCCGAGATCCTGCTCGATGACGTGTAGTCCACTTCCTTCATGGCATTGGCAATCTCGGTACCGAGCACAAAGATCGCGTATTTGTGCTCCATCTTGCTCTTGTGCTGCTGGGAAGGAGTGATCTTCAGCGCCGTATACTGGGAGAACTTGAGGTCAGGGTTGATCTCTTCGAAGTAGTCTTTCACTTCGGACAGCATCTGGTGAAGGTTGATCAGTTCGTCCTTATGCATACATCCAACTCCCGGACTGAAGAATGGATTTGTGCAGCATAAATAAATTTGTGTAACCGAGGGGTCCGTCAGGACCCCGAGGTGGAGAAGACAAAGTCTTCGACTTACGAGGGGTCCGTCAGGATCCCGAGGTGGAGAAGACAAAGTCTTCGACTTACGAGGGGTCCGTCAGGATCCCGAGGTGGAGAAGACAAAGTCTTCGACTTACGAGGGGTCCGTCAGGATCCCGAGGTGGAGAAGACAAAGTCTTCG
>Ga0302253_1001730_pt1 | contig 12299 bp, 12 predicted proteins | sample AAG_RA_Trp_MG_FD_193537 | JGI IMG/M metagenome (GOLD analysis project Ga0302253, IMG submission 193537) | Enriched activated sludge microbial communities from anaerobic digester in WTTP, New Holstein, Wisconsin, United States - AAG_RA_Trp | ecosystem: Engineered > Bioreactor > Anaerobic >... | reverse complement strand
TCACCGCCGCGACATCCTGCGTTACGGGCTTGCCGGACTCCTTTCTCTCGCAACGCATCCTCTTGCCTGGGCGGTCGCATCCGAACGCCTCCCCGTCACCGGATTCGGGGCACGCACCTTCGACACCCCTGTCCCCTTGCACGGTACACCCGACGGGCCTGCCATGCTCGAAGCCTGCCAGCCGCTTGCCGTCTCCATCGGCCCCGGGGCCCCGGGCGGCAACGCAGCGCCCTTCGCCTTCACGATGGCCCGCAACACTGCCGCGGCCCTTGAAGGGAGCAGTCATCCGGGCTCTCCGCTTCTGCGTCTCCAGTCCGGCTGCACATTCCGCGCCCGTGTCAGCAACAAACTCACCACACCCTGCACCCCCCTCTGGCGGGGCCTGTTGGCAGACTGGCAGACGCCCCTGCCCGCCAGTCCTCTCGAATCCGGCGCAGAGCATACCTATGCCGCCACCGTGCGGAACAGGGCGGGTACGCTTCTCTATCAGGCACTGACCCCCGGCATGGCCGCCCCGCAAGTACAACTGGGGCTGTGCGGCCTGATGCTCGTCGAAGACGCCACCGAACGCCTTTTCGCCCGCCAGTACGACCTGCACCTCGGCACTACCGACCTCCCGCTGCTCATCCACGACTGCACTCTGGACGGGCTGGGCGCATACGCGACGACGCAAGCGGCCTTCGGCAACGCCCTGCTGGTCAACGGAGTCATAGGCGGAGTCATCGACGTACCTGCCGCCTTCGTCCGGCTACGGCTTGCCAACGGCTGCGCGTCACGCATTCTCGATGTCGCCCTGCAACATGCCGGAAAAGACCTGCCGGTGACGCTCATCGGCACGGACTGCGGACTGCTTCCCTTCACTGAACGAGTCGAAGGATCGTTTCTCGGCCCCGGAGAAAGGGTTGAATACCTCGCAGACCTCAGGGACATCCCTGCCGGGACCGACATCTACATCGTCAGTCGCGCCTTTCCGTCCTCCTATTTTCCTGGCAGGACAGCCATACCGCCTGAAGGGACACCCTTCGCGCTCTTGCGCCTCCGGGTCGGCGCACCGACCGGGTCCCGCATCACCACGCCAGCACCGATGCGACTTGCGGAACCCTTCGCCCCTCTACCGGCCCTAAGCGGCCCGGCCCGCAGGGCCTCCATCGTCTGGCCCCACGGCCTTCATGCCATCGACGGTCAGGCATGGACCGACACTCCCCTGCAGCTGCCCCATCGGCAGCGCGAAACATGGGAGTTCAGCAACGCCGCAGACGGCGTTCCCTACCCGCTGTACTGCGGCGGCCTTGCCTTCCGTGTCCTGACGCGTCGCGGCGGACCACCAGCGGTACAGGCGCGTGCCACGCACCCGGAAGGGAGACACCCTGCGGATGAGGGACTCAAGGACACCGTCATCATATGGCCCGGCGAAACGGTCCGCATCTCGCTCGATTTCAGCGTCCGCCGTGCGCCGGCGGCCATTCCCCTCGTCTTCGGGGCAGCACGCCTCGACGCATTCGACGCAGGGCAACGGCGCACCATCGTCCTGCCGCCTCTCACTCGTTGACAGCACGAACACTGCCCCCTACTCTCATGAGATACCTACATGTGCCACATGCCGCCGCAGGCATCACCTCCAGCAAGACGGAGAAGCGGCCCCCCTCGCCGGAGACAGGACGGCCAGACACTGCGCGCCGATTCAAGAAAGACATCGTGGAACACCACAACAGGCAGAGTATCATGCGCCGTGCGTTCACCCTGATCATCATGACCTTCGTACTGACGATGCCCCGTACAGGCGTCGCTCAGCCGCTTGTGTTCTTCGACACGGTGAACCCACCCTTCATGTACGAATACAATGGCACGGTCACAGGCATCTACCCTCGTCTCATCGGGGAGGCCTTCTCCATCATCGGGGTCACACCGAAAGTGGCCGCACTCCCATGGGGCAGACTATATGCAGAACTCACGGCTGGCCGGGGCTGCGTCGGCGGTCTCTACTACACCCGCGAACGTGACAGCCGCTTCCTGCTGACCAAGGCCTATTTCCACGAAGAACTGCTGGCGGTCTTTTCCGCCGAATCCGGACGTGAAGCCAGGACCATGGAAGACCTTGCGGGGCTTCGCGTCGGGCTGGTCAGCAACTGGAGTTACGGCGACCTTTTCGATGAAGCGAGACGTCGCGGGCTGTTCCGGCCCGAATTCGCAGGAAGCGAAGAACAGAACCTGCTGAAGGTGGCTGGCGGCAGGCTCGATTGTACCATCGTGGCGCGCGCTTCGGCCATCTGGCTAGGAGAACGACTGGGCATAACGCGCAAGCTGCTCATCGGCCCGACGCTGGACCGACGTGCCATTCACATGGCCCTGCCCCGCAGCATAGAGAACGTGCACCTTCGAGACCGTCTTAATGACGCCATCGACCTCCTCTTCAAGGCCAACCGTCAGGACGCCATCGCCGCCGAAGAGGTCATGCGCTGACGGGCGACGCACCGCCGCACGGGCTCAACACCGGAGTGTCGCCACCAGCCTGCCGTGCTCAAGCAGCAGGTCGAGCCCATCGTTGATGTCACGAACAGCGACCTGTGCGGCGACCAACGTGCCTACGGCAACACCTTCATCCCCCATCACAGCCACGGACAGGGCGGCGTCGCGCAGCATGAGTTCGTCGTTGCGCCCGTTGCCCATGGCGACACACGTGCCAGCCCCGCACCGCATGAGGGCTTCGAGCTTGGCCTTGTCCTGTGCCCCTTCACACCCTTCGAGGACCTCCACGTCAACGGGCAGTGCCGCCATCTCCCTGCGCACGGTCCCGTGTGTGTCCGCGGTGAGCACCACAACGCGCAAGTCCCCGGCAAGACGGCCGATACGTTCGGCGACGCCGGGCACAAGCCGTCCGTCGCGTGCAATGGTGCCGTTATAGTCGAGGAGCAGTGTCTCAAGGCGTAACGTTTTCACACCGGGAATGACATATTCAAGCATCTTCAATCCTCAAGATGGTGTTCGAGTTCAGCCACATCAGGAAGTCCCGCACCGTGACGGTTCCAAACACGGACGACACGCCCCGCATCGACGAGGACAAGATTGTCCGCAAGGCGCAACGCCTGCCGCAACCCGTGGGAGACCATGACCACGGTGCGCGTGTGACCGAGAGACGTGATGCGCTCCTCGATCGCCCGTGCAGACGCGATGTCCAGAGACGCCGTAGGTTCGTCAAGCAGCAGAAAGGCCGGTCGAAGTGCCAGCGCCCGTGCGAGGCACAGCCGTTGCTGCTGCCCGCCAGACAGGCCAAGGGCGTTCTCGTCCAGCCTGTCATGCACCTCATCCCATAATGCCGCCTCGCGCAACGCCTCCTCCATGCGAGGGGCGACCTCCGTCTCGGGAAGGCAGAGGACATGACGCAAGGTCATGTCCATGTTGCGCCGGATGGAAAGCGGCAGCACATCGGGGGACTGGAAGACCATCCCCATACGCGCACGCAGCCATGACGGGTCGCCCACGGCACCGGAATAGGCGTCGACAACCCGCCCGTCCAGCCGTAGCAGGACACGCCCCGTCGTCGTGCATCCCGGCAGGCATTCGTTGAGACGTTGCAACACCCGGAGAAGGGTCGACTTGCCGGACCCGGAACGCCCGATGAGCACCGTGGTCATGCCGGACGGCACGTCGAGGTGCACATCATGCAACACCTGCCGCGTACCGAACGCCACCCGCACCCCGGCGAGTCGTGCCGCGAGGCCTTCCGGCAGCGCACACGCCGCAGACTGTTCCGCGGGGCTGCGTCCATTGACACGCCCAGAGGTCGCCCGATGCAGAACACCTCGAACGGCACGCATGATGCTATCCTTCATGGCCTACCTTCCCCTGATACTCGCCTGATACTCACCTGATGTCCTCTGATGTTCCCTGACAGTGTGACACAGGGAGCACGCCCCGCCATTTCCGTTCAAGAACCCGCTGCAACAGCCATGCACCTGCCAGCAACGTCAGCGACAGCACGAGCAGCACCGTTGCCGCCCCGAAACCTCGCTGGAGTTCGACGGCATCACGGTACTGCGACGACAGATAGAAGATGGTGAAGGGCAGGGCCTCAAAACGCTCCCCAAGACCGGCGGGCAAGCCCACGCTGGCGACCACCCCCGTGAGCATGATGACGGCGGTGTCTTCGGCAGCGCGCCCGGCAGCCAGCAGCACGCCCCCCAGGATGCCCCGCCCGGCGGCGGGCAGCAGCAGATGCCGCAGCCTCCCCCACGTATCGAGCCCAAGCGCCGCCCCGGTGAGTCTCAACTGCGCAGGCAACGCCTCCAGTGCGCCTCGCGTGGTCACCACCAGCACAGGCAACACCAAGAGCGCCAGACACACCGAGGCAAGCAGGAGGCCTGTCGAGGCGTCAGGCGCGACAGTGCGCCGCAAGGCAAGCAACAACGTGAATCCGAACAGCCCCATGACGATGGATGGCACCCCCGCCAGCAGGTCGACGGCAAGTCCCAGCAGGACTCGCGTGCGAGGGCTTGCAAACAGCGCGAGGTGGATGCCGCAGCCTATTCCCGGCAACACGGCAAGGCCAAGTGCCACCATGAGCAGGGCGAAGGTTCCGGCACATGCGGGCCAGATGCCATCCCATACCGGAACGGCCCCGGTCATCGCAGCCAGCGGCGACACGTCACCGAACAGCAATGCCGGCCCCAGTGCAGGCAGGCCACGCATGAGTACGACGCCCAGCAAGGCCGCAACGCCCACCAGCGTGACAGTCATGGATACCATCACGAAGATGCGCCATAACGCAAGATTCGCGCAACGCCTCAAGTTCGCCCCCTGAATTGCGCTCCCGATCGCGCAAGAACACGCAAGACGAGCTGCACGGCAAGATTCAGAAGCAACAGAAGACACCCGGCCACGAACAACGAACCGTAGGTTCCACTGCGGCTATCCGTCGCAAGGACGAGTGCGATATGGGCGGTAAGTGTCCGGACGCTTTCCAGAGGTGACCCCGGTGACTGCACCGCGTTACCGGCAAGCATGAGAGGCAGCAGCGTGTCCCCCATCGCCCTGCCAAAGCCAAGCGCCGCCGCACCAGCCATATGCCGCCAGCACAGAGGCAGCACCATGTGCACCATGACCTGTCCGCGATTGAGCCCCATGGCCGCCCCCGTGAGACGCACCCGTTCAACTGTCGGCCCCATGCCCGCCTCCATGACAAGCACCATGGTCGGCACCACCAGCAGGGCAAGCACCAGAGAAGCCGTAAGCCAGCATAGCCCCGTACCGCGTCCCGCAGCCTCGCGCACGAGTGGCACAAGAAGGAACAGGGCGGCGAAACCGTAGACGACGGTCGGGACGGCGGTCAGGCAACGCACCAGCCCCCTGAACATCTGCCCCACACCACTGGGGGCAAGACCGTTCATGCCGCAGCAGATTCCCAATGAAAGCGGGAATCCGAGGACAAGAGCGATTCCGGCCACCCCCATCGAAGCCTGAAGCATGGGGAGAACGCCATAGGAGCCTGTGGCGGGCTTCCAGTCACCCGCTATGACGGCAAAACCCTGCCCGTCCATGAAGACGGGCAGGGCGAAGAGACACAGGAAGGCGAAGATGGCGACAAGAGCCAGTGCGACCGAGGCGGCGCAGAGCGCACACACGGTCGTGACCACGCCGCCCTTCCAGCGGCGGAGCATCACCGGCCTGTGGGGATGTAGCCGCTGGCGCGGATGATATCGGCACCTTCGTCGGTGAACAGATAGTCGATGAAGGCGCGGACAAGTCCGGTGGGCTGACCCTTGGTGTTCATGTAGAGCTTGCGGGTGACCGTATAACTGCCGTTGGCGGCGTTCTCCTGCGTAGCCACCATGCCGTCGAGCACCGGGGCCTTCACCGAAGTGTCGATGTGGCCGATGCCCACATAGCCTATGGCCCCGGCATCCTGCGCCACGGCGGTCTTCATCGCGCCATTGGAGGGCACGACATTGGCCGAGGCTGCGACGGCGCCCTTGGCAAGCAGCTTGCCGTCGAACACCTCGCGCGTGCCGCTGGCCTCGTCACGCGTATAGAGGGTGATGGCCCTGTCCGCACCGCCGAGTGCCTTCCAGTTGGTCACCTTGCCCGCGTAGATGTCGCGCACCTGTGCCGCAGTGAGCGCGCCGACAGGGTTGGCGGGGTTCACAACCACGGCCACGCCGTCGATGGCGAAGGGGAACGAGACGAGACCGTACTTGGCGACCTCGGCCTCCGAAAGCGCACGCCCGGTGTTGCCGATGGCCACAAGGCCCTCGCCCACCTGCTGGACCCCGACGCCGGACCCGCCGCCCGCGACGGAAATCCGGATGGCGGCATTCTGCGTCATGATGCGCTTCGCGGCCTCTTTCATGACGGGGATGTGCGCCGTACCTCCGGCGATATCGAGATTGCCGGACATGCCCTTGAAGGCTTCCAGCGGCGAGGCGGCATGCGCAACCTGCGCAAGGACGACGAAGGCGCAGACGACGAAGGCGTGGCCCGCGGCACGAACGAGACGGTCGCGGTACGTGGAGAGACGGGTGGAGATGACGCGTGACATGACGACTCCTTATCGCGTTACAGCCCTGCGGGCAGCTTTGATGATGGGTACAGGCAGGGACAGTACCCGCTCACCGACAGCATGGACAAATCGAAAGACTCTATGATCGAAGCGGCCAACGATAGTCACGGGCTATAAGGCGCGCCGAAAGCGCACGGGGTGCCGTCACGCGGGACGGCCAAGGCGCCCCGGCGCCTCCTCGGCGTGCGACCTCACCCCGATCTCTTCGCAGTGCATACAGGCCGTGCCTCGCCGGGCTAGAGCCCCCGGCCTTCTCACGCCCCATCAGGAGGGGGCAGGCAGTGTCGTGCATCTGGACAGCGGCCCCGTCGGGGGATAGTGTGCGACCACCCGCCAAGGCTCGCCATTACTGGTGTAGCGGCGAACAGGCCCTCCCCCCCCGCGGGGCAACGGGCGAACAACATCCCTCATCCGGAGGCATCATGGCGTCAACGACAGGCGCTCTCATACTGGCAGCGGGCAAAGGCACCCGCATGCATTCCGACAAGCCGAAGGTCTTGCAGACTATCCTTGGCGAACCGATGCTTCGCTTCGTCATGGATGCACTGGCCCCCGTTTTCGGCGACCGGGTCTGGACGGTGGTCGGCCATCGGGCCGACATGATATACGCGGCATTCGCAGGCGAAGACGCGCGCTTCGTGGTGCAGGAACAGCAGCTTGGCACGGGCCACGCCCTGCAGATGGCTTGGGAGTCGCTGCGCGCAGCCGGTCTCGACCGCGTCGTGGTCGTCAACGGCGACACGCCGCTGCTTGCCACCGAGACCATCGACTTCTTCCTCAAGGAAAGCGCCGAGGCGGACATCGCCTTCATGACGCTCACCCTGCCCGACCCGGGTGCCTATGGTCGAGTGGTGCGCCACAACGGCCACGTCGCTGCCATCGTCGAGGCCAAGGATTACGACGAGGCCCTCTACGGCCCCGAACCCAGTGAGATCAACACCGGCATCTACGCCCTCAGGCTCGACGCCGTCGAATCGCTCCTGCCGCGTCTCACCAACGCCAACCGCAGTGGCGAATACTACATCACCGACCTTGTGGGACTGGCTGTGGCAGGGCGCATGAACGTGCTCGGCATCCAGTGCGGTGAAGACCCCAACCTGCTTGGCGTGAACAACCCCGCCGAACTCATCCGTTCCGAGGCGTTGCTCCGCACCCGCCTCGTCATCGGACACATCGAGGGAGGCGTACTCATCCACGCCCCCGAGACGGTACGCATCAGCCCCCGCGCCACCATCGAACCCGGTGCGGAGATATACGGCCCATGTGAAGTCTACGGCACCAGCCGCATCGCCCGCGGTGCCGTGGTGCATTCGCACTGCTGGCTGCGCAATGCCGAGGTGGAATCAGGCAGCGAGGTCAAGTCGTTCAGCCACCTTGAAGGCGCCACGGTGGGAAAGGGTTGCAGCGTGGGCCCCTTCGCACGGCTTCGGCCCGGTGCCGTCCTCGACGAAGAGGCGCGCGTGGGCAACTTCGTGGAGATGAAGAAGGCACGCCTGCACAAGGGTGCCAAGGCCGGACACCTCACCTACCTCGGCGATGCCGACGTGGGGGCGGGGGCCAACATCGGCGCAGGGACCATCACCTGCAACTATGACGGAAAGAACAAGCATCGCACGGTGATAGGCGCAGGCGCCTTCATCGGCAGCAATACGGCACTGGTTGCCCCGGTCACGGTGGGCGACGGCAGTCTCGTGGGGGCCGGGTCGGTCATCACCAAGGACGTTCCCGAAGCCAGCCTCGCCATTGCCAGAGGCCGCCAGACCAACCTTCCGCGCAAGCCCAAAGCTTGATTTCGCGCCCTGAAAGGGCTAGGGAATACTCATGGAACTGCTAGACCTGCTAGAAAACCGCGTCACGTCGCTTCTTGCGCAGCTCGAATCCCTGCGCGAGGAAAACCGCACCCTCCGAGAAGAGGTTGACAATGGCCTTGCGGCGTTGGCCGAAGAGAATCGTACCCTCAAGGAAGCCCTTGAGCAGGAACGCAGCGTCAAGGATGCCGTCCTCGGACGCATCGACTCGTTGCTGACAACGCTCAAGGACAAAACTGGCGACGCCTAGGGCGCGCCAGCGGGTCCGAATGCGCAGCTTCAACCTCACCGTTCTGGGGCTAGAGGTCTCCTTCAAGGCGGAGGCCGACCCCAAGCGCGTTGAAAGCGCCAAGGCCCTTGTTGAAGAACGGTTCGACAGGCTCAAGTTTCATGGAAGACAGCTGAGCAAGGAGAAGCTGCTGACCTTTCTGGTTCTGGGACTGGCCGACGACCTGTTGCAAGCTAACCGGCGCAACGACGAGACGCGCGAGCGCATCGCCGCTGTGCTGGCCAAGATAGAAGAATTGGCGTGATTCCCGTCGCGCCTTGGCATCAGTACCCCTGGAGTGTGCGTGATAGATATGCCATCGCTGACCTCACAAGCTTGAAATAGGGCATCGGTACGGTGGACCGGTGTGCACGCCCGGCATGACCGGGTAGCCTGAAGGCCCGCCCGAGAAGCCCCCCTGGTCAACACCAGGTCCTGCTTTGGTATGTCACACGGCTCTCCGGGGCCACTGGCCCCTTCGCCGCAGGTCACGACGCCCGACAGCATCCGCGTTTGCATATGAGTGCGCGGAGCGGCCCGGAGCGACGCGGCAGCACCTTGCCTGAATCCCGTCTTCCGTCTTCGGGGTACGGTCGGCATATTGCCGGTCGACTTCAACCGGACGCACGTCCGACACCATAACGGGAGTTCGAGGTATGGGGCTCATGATTTTCGCATATATCGCCATCGGCGCGGTGCTTGGCGCAGGTACGGGTTACCTGCTGCACAGGTATGTCAGCGCAAAGCGCATCGGTGACGCCAACGAACTGGCAAAGCGCATCGTCGAAGAGGCCCGCAAGGAGGCCCAGGCCCAGAAGAAGGAGATACTCCTTCAGGGGCAGGACGAGATATTCAACCAGAAGCGCGAGCTGGAGAACGAGTTCAAGGAACGCGAACGCGAGCTCAAGGCCCGCGACCGCAAACTCGAAGAGCAGGGCGAACGCCTTGAGGAGAAGCTCGAAAAGGCCACCCAGAAGGAACATGAGGTGCTGGCCATAGAAAAGGAGCTCACCCGCAAGGAGCGTCGTCTCGCCACGCTCGAAGAGGAACTCGAAGGCAAGATCGCCGAACAGGACCACCGCCTCGAAGAAGTCTCCGGCCTCACCGCCGAAGAGGCACGGGCGCGCATCATGGAGGAGGTCGAGGCCCGTACACGCCACGAATCCGCCAAGATGATACGCGTCATCGAGATGGAAGCCCGCGAGACCGCAGACCGCAAGGCCAAGGAAATCCTCGCCAGCGCCATCCAGCGCTACGCGGGCGACTACGTCGGTGAACAGACCGTCACCGCCGTGACCCTGCCCAGCGAGGACATGAAGGGCCGCATCATCGGTCGCGAAGGGCGCAACATCCGCGCGCTGGAAGCCGCCACCGGGGTCGACCTCATCATCGACGACACCCCCGAGACGGTCATCCTCTCCGCATACAGCCCCCTGCGCCGTCAGGTCGCCAAGATGGCCCTCGAACGCCTCATCCAGGACGGACGCATCCACCCTGCCCGCATCGAGGACATCGTCCGCAAATGTGAGCAGGAACTCGAAGTGCAGGTTCGCGAAGTCGGCGAACAGGCCACCTTCGACGCGGGTGTGCACGGCATCCACCCCGATATCATCAAGCTGCTCGGCCAGTTGCGCTACCGCACAAGCTTCTCGCAGAACGTCCTGCAACACTCCCTCGAAGTGTCGGCCCTGTGCGGCATGATGGCCGCCGAACTTGGCATGGACATCAAGAAGGCCAAGCGCGCAGGTCTGCTGCATGACATCGGCAAGGCCGTCGACCATGAGGTCGAAGGTCCGCACGCCCTCATCGGCGCCGACATCGCCAAGAAGTACGGCGAAGGCAAGGACATCATCCACGCCATCGCCGCGCACCATGAGGACCAGCCCCCCAAGACCGCGCTGGCGGTTCTGGTCCAGGCCGCCGACTCCATCTCCGGAGCGCGTCCCGGGGCCCGCAAGGAACTGCTCGAGAACTACGTGAAGCGTCTCGAAGACCTCGAGAACATCGCCACGGGCTTCGAAGGCGTCTCCAAGGTCTACGCCATTCAGGCGGGCCGCGAGATACGGGTCATGGTCAACTCCGAGAACGTCGACGACGACCAGACCTACATGCTCTGCAAGGACATCGCCGCCAAGATAGAGAAGAACCTCACCTACCCCGGCCAGATACGCGTCACGGTCATCCGCGAACGCAGGGCCGTGGGGTACGCCAAGTAACGGCCGTCCCTGAGAATGCGCGACAAGAGCCCGGCCATCAGGCCGGGCTCTTTCCATAACGAAGCCCCAACAGCCCCCGACGGCAGACGGATAGCCCATGCAGGACATGCTGTACGCCCTTGACATCTTCGGTACGTTCGCCTTCGCCGTGGCAGGGGCGCTGAAGGCAGCACGCCACGAACTCGACGCACTGGGCGTCCTTGTGCTGGCCACGGTCACAGGGGTGGGCGGAGGCATGGTACGCGACATGATGCTCGCCTACGGCCCTCCGGCGGTGTTCCACAACGACGCCTACCTGCTGGTGTGCCTCGCCGGGGGACTGCTGGTGTTCTTCTTCGCGCGCGGTGTCGCGGCACGGCGCAACCTCGTGCGTTATGCCGACGCGGTGGGGCTTGGCGTCTTCACCGCCATCGGTGGTGCGAAGGCCATGGCCTTCGGCCTCGGCGGACTCCCCGTGGTCTTTCTCGCCGTGCTCACCGCCACGGGCGGCGGCGTCATCCGTGATGTGCTCGTGGGAGAAGTGCCCGCCGTGTTGCGCACGGATTTCTATGCCACGGCGTCCATCCTCGGCGCAGTGGCGCTGCTTGGGCTGGCAGCACTGGGCAGACCCCCTCTGGAACAACTCGCCGGAAGCGCCGCTGTCACGACCGGGCTGCGACTCATGGCCATATGGCTGCGCATGAGGCTTCCGCGCATCCCGCGCGTCGATGACGACGACTGACCGGCACCACACGCCGCTGCCTCCCCAAACGGGGACGACGCGCGGCACATTCCAGACACCACCGTCCCATGTCAGCCCTCTCCCCCGCCACCATCACCCCGCCGTGGCACATGGGTGCAGCCTCCGGTGTCGCAAGTGCAGACAGCCCGACCCGCGCGAGGCCCGACGACTGGCACCATTTCCGGTGAGCCTGGGGTCACCGCAGTATCCTGTGGGCCGGGGCACCTCCTCCACTCGCCACCCTGCACGCACCTCCGACACACGGCTTTCATCGCACGGCATTCGGACATACACCGGCGTCGCGCACAGCGCCGCGTACGCCTCCGTTTTTCATGCAACGGACACAGCTTGCAGCGTCCCTACTACGCCCCTTGCCCCCTCGCCACCTCGTCGACGCAGCATCACCGCACGTTCAGTGCCGGGCCATCACATGCCGGGGTACGCGGTGGGCATCTACGCCAGCAGCCGCACAACATACCGTCCGGTTTCATCTTCCTGTGGCGATGCCCGCCCCGCCGTGGTAGAAGGTCCTAAATCATCCATGGAGTCTTACGCATGGAACATATCGCCATCATAGGCGGTGGTGGCACTGCCGCCGCCCTCGCACACGACCTCGTGCTGCGGGGCTTCGCCGTCAGTCTCTTCGAACGTGGGGAGTTCTTCTCCGGGGCCACCGGCAGGCATCATGGCCTGCTGCACAGCGGAGGCCGCTATGCCGTCAACGACAAGGAAG
>Ga0302253_1001726_pt1 | contig 12340 bp, 6 predicted proteins | sample AAG_RA_Trp_MG_FD_193537 | JGI IMG/M metagenome (GOLD analysis project Ga0302253, IMG submission 193537) | Enriched activated sludge microbial communities from anaerobic digester in WTTP, New Holstein, Wisconsin, United States - AAG_RA_Trp | ecosystem: Engineered > Bioreactor > Anaerobic >... | reverse complement strand
CTATCAGCAACGAGATCCCGAGCATCAGAAGCACGGATCCTGCCGGACTTGTGGTCGGCACTGGAAGCGGTGTTGGCGTCGGTGTCGGGCTGGGTGGATCGCCCCACCCCTGCAGCTCGTATAAAAATGCATGCGTATAATAGTAACTTCCACCTCCTGTGTAGTATGACCACCCATCTATTGTGGCTCGTAGCCCCTCAACGTTCGCAATCGGGACAGAGAATTCCACTATCCCTGTGTCATACCCCGTAACAATGTTGCCATCCCCGGATCCGGAAAACGATGATCCGGGAAGAATGTTCCAGGTGCCACCCATCTTATACTCCACCTTCATAGACCAACTGTAATGTTTTTCGTAATCGCTATACCCGCCTACTGTCGCTGCCATTCTGTAGGCGATCCGATTCAGATCAACCGGTTCCGCGAATTCAGCCTGGAAAAACAGACCATGCGTTGCGGCACCATCGCCACTCGAATAGGGGGACCCGTAGTATGTCTCGAAGTCGTTGTCGTACGCCAGTGCCGGATCGCCACCCTGTTCATCACCATTCACCCGATTCCAATAGGTGTAGGTCGTAAACGGCGGGCCCAAAGCAATGTAGTTTATCTCTGCGAAACATACACTGGAGCAAACCGAGACACATAAAGAGAGGAACAAAACAAAACGAAAGGCAATAGATACATCCTGCACTGCAAGCCTCCTTTGAAAGAATGTTGACACTCTTCATATCCGAAAGCCAGCAGGATGTCAAGATTCATACAGGTTTAAGAATTTGCGATGCTGTCACAAGGGTCGGGGCTCGTGTTCGATACCGATGCCGATGCCGCCCCCGATCCGCACCCCTTCACCAATTTTTTCCGGCGAGTCTACAGCGTGTCGATCACCCTCTTCAGTTTTGCCTGGACCTGCACGGCGATACCCCCGAGCGCTTCGTTCCTTATCGCCATCATCGACGCCACGGGATCCACGGCCGATACCTCGATGCGACCGTCCGCCGTTTCCTGTACGATCACATTGCACGGCAACATGGTCCCGATCTTGTCCTCATGCAGCAACGCCTGATACGCCATCGGCGGATTGCAGGCCCCCAGTATCCGGTAATTCCGGAACTCAACCCCCAGCTTCTCCCGCATCTTCGCCCGCACGTCAATCTCAGTCAGTATGCCGAAACCCTCCATCTTCAGAACCTCGACAACACGCACCAGCGCCTCCTCAAAGCTCATCTCAACACACTTCGTAAAATGATAACTCATGGACAATCCTCCTGTGGCATGTCCATCATGAACCAAGATACGATCCGGATCAAAAGAAATCGAATCGGGTCGTGGGCGAACGGATCATCCCTTCCGAAATCGATGCTCTCCTCACCCCGTTCATCCTGAGCCTGTCGAAGGATCGGACGGGATTGCGGCCCGGGTTTTCCGCTCAGGAAAAAAATCGGTGAAATCGGCGTAATCGGTGGATGGGTGGAGTTCTTGCGCGTGTATGGGCCGATGGGCGCGGAGGCCCGCAAAGTTCTTGCGCGTGTATGGGCCGATGGGCACGGAGGCCCATCGCTACTGGGTTAAAACTGTATTGGGTTGGTTGAGGGGTTTGACAGGTGGGGTGGCGGGTGGTATTTCCTTTTTAAAGGAGATCAAACATGAAGGGATGCATGCTTCGATTGGCACTATACGTCCCGTTCCTCGCCCTGTTCCTCATCCTGTTCTCCATCCGCCAGCCATTCCCCACACTCGTGATCAACCCGGAAGCCGATGGTCTGGCCCTCGCCCCCGTCGCAGCCTTCTTCTTCTGGTTCGCCACCCTGTTCCTGCTCGACGCCCGCCAGGCTCGAATCAACCTCGAAACGGCCCGCGAGTCTCTCGGAAGACGCCTCCGGGACGGCGAACGCGCCGTCGTGTTCGGATCGGTCGAACCGCGCGGCGAACTGCTCGAAGCCCCCTTCACGGGCGAAGCATGCGTCGGCTACCTGTACATCATCCAGCACAACACGGGCGGAAAAACCGGAACGGTGATCGATTACGAAGGCTACGCACTCACACAAATCGCCATCCAATGCTCCCAGGGCACCCTGGCCGTCCTCGCCCCACCCGACAAGGAACTTTTCTACGAAATCCCCTTCAAAATGCTGACCGGCGACGACGCATTCTCACGCGCCACTCTGTACCTGCAGAATACCGATTTCGGTGCGCCGCGGGGAACGCCCGGACACGCGAACCGACGCGATACCACAGACGGGCCGGGCAGTTTCCGGACCGACGTCAACAACAATCTCAACACGGATCTCCGTGCTTGCATTCTCAGACAGAAAGTCCTGCTCCCGGGCGACACCGTCCATATCGCCGGCATTCATTCCGAGGCGAAACAGGCGATCGTACCGGATCCGGACACGATCATGAAACCGTTCCACATCGTGCCGGGCGGCGAAGCCAGTCTCGCCGGCAAGCTCCGCGGCAAACTCAGAGGCGCTGTCATCTCAACGGCCCTCGGTCTGTCGGTCGTCGCGGTCTACTTCTTCGCCTTCCTGCTCCGGGCGAACTGATGCATCGGGTCGTTTCTCTGAAGGCCTGACGCCTTCATGTAAGGAGGCTATTATGAGAAGTTTGGAATGTTTCCGCGGGGTGCTGCTCGGGTGTCTGATCTTCGTCGTATCCGCGTTCTTCTGCCCCTCCGCGCGCCCGGCCGATGTCGATGTCGACGTGCGACTGAACAACGGCGGCTTCATCTCTTTCGATCACTTCAAAGCCGCTCTTTATCTGAACAACCATGCGGCCGCACTCTCCGGGACCGCAATCTTCGGCATTCTGGAAATTTCAGGCGCATACTACTTCTGGCCTGATTTTTCCCAAGACGTCAATTTCCTGCAGGCGGACGTCAGCACCGGTGAATCGAACTGGATTTATCTCGAGTTCGACTTCCCCGACATCGATGCGTACGTCCCGTTCGGACCGATGCAATTCTGGGGTGCATGGTTTCTGGACATGGAACAATATGGCTATGATGTCCAGGAATTCTGGCTGGATAGCGCACATAAATGGACGCCGACTCCGGTTGCTCCGACACCGACTCCTCAACCACCAGCCCTGGCCATGATCTCGCCGGGTTCATTCACCATGGGATCGCCTTCAGACGAGGCATGCAGGCAGGCGGATGAAATCGAGCATCCCGTCACGTTGACACGCGAGATCGGCATGATGACGACAGAGGTGACACGCCAGATGTGGGCGGCGCTGAAAGCGGCACACCCCGGATTACCCGACGACCCAAGCAATACAGCCTTCAGCCCGACGATGTCGCATCCCGTGCAGATGTGCACGTGGCACGAAGCCGTGCTGTTCGCCAATCTGCTGTCGGTGCAGATGGGTTATGCACGCTGCTACTTCAAAGATGCCGGTTACACCGTGCCGGTCGATTCGGACAATTATACGACGGAACCGGTCTATTGCGATTTCACGGCGTCAGGTTACCGGTTGCCGACGGAATCGGAATGGGAGTATGCCACACGCGCCGGAACGACAGCGCCGTTTTCATGCAATGAACCGAATTTCAACGCGGGGGTATGCGCCAACTGCGATCCGGGCATACTGCCGACTCTCGAACTGTATTGCGTCTATTGTGCGAACTGCCCTTACGCAACGCTCCCGGCGGGTACCAAGCTTCCGAATCCATGGGGTCTGCACGATATGCACGGAAACGTGATGGAGTGGTGCTGGGATGTGTATAGTGCCTATCCAACGACAGGAGTCACCGACCCGACAGGACCCGCTTCCGGATCGATTCGCGCGGTTCGCGGCGGTTCCTGGGATACCTACGTGTGGCTCCACCGATCGGCGTGCCGATGGAATTACAGCCCAAACGAGCGGTTCAGTTACCTGGGATTCCGGCTCGTCCGGTCCACGTGATTCGTCAGGGTTCTCATCCATCGATCCCCAGCGCTTCACGGACCGCCCCATCCGCCAGTACGGCGCTCGTGACTCCATCCGCCAGGATTCCTCCGCGGTCCAGCACGATCACCCGCTCACAGGCGGCCCGCACGAGTTCCAGATCGTGAGTCGCCAGGATCTTCGTGTGCCGGAACCCCCTCAATAACTCGATCAGCCGCCGCCGCGCCCGCGGATCGAGATTCGCCGAGGGTTCGTCCATCACGAGCACGTCCGGCGTCATCGACAAAACGGTCGCAATCGCCGCAGCACGCTTCTCACCGGCGCTCAACCGATACGGCGGCCGATCGGCAAGATGCCCGATCCGGACCTGTTCGAGCGCATCCCGGACTCGCCGCTCCACATCCTCAGCCGGCACCCCCATGTTCACCGGCCCGAACGCGACATCCTCCCGTACGGTCGGCATGAACAACTGGTCGTCCGGATCCTGAAACACATACCCGACGGCCCGACGCACCTGCGGCAGCGTCGCCTCAATGACCGGCACATCTCCAACACGAACCTCACCCCGCACAGGCCTCAGGATGCCGATCAGATGCAGCAGAAGCGTCGATTTACCCGCACCGTTACCTCCCACGAGCGCAACGGATTCGCCATGGGTGATCCGGAACGAAACACCCCGCAATGCTTCTGTACCATCCGGATATCCGAACCATACATCTCGCATTTCGACAAGATGATGACTCATCGGCCACCCGCAATCACCCCGCCGAGCCACTGTGCGGGATCCGCCCAGCGAAGGGCGATCAGAACCGCCGAACAACTCCCGAGAAACACCCAGTCCATGCCCCGGAACCGCAATACCCCGGCATGCCGCACGGCACCCGTAAATCCCCTCGCACGCATGGCCCGATGCACCCGGACGGCACGATCGAGCGACCGCACGAGAAGGTTTCCCAGCAGCGATCCGTAGAGGCGCATGGGCAATCCGCGCGACAGACCCGGGCGATTCCCGGCCGAGCGCAGATCGACGGCCCGCCGCATCGATACGGCTTCATCCGAAATGACGAACAGATACCTCACGAGAAACAAGACCTGCGTTACGAAGATCCCGGGAACACCCATCATGGCCAGCCCGGCCCCGATCCGATGCATCCCCGTGACCGAAACGAGCAGCAGCGCGGCACTCACGGTCAGAACAGCCCGGATCAGAATCGATGCGAACGAAATCACCCCGCCGGTCAACCCGATGCCGACGATGGTCCCCGCAATTTCACGGTCCACCACCAGATTCAACGCGCCGATCATCGCAGCGAAGGGCAGGGCGATCGCCAGTCTGCGGATGATCGGCGTCACCGGAATTCCCGCGATCCCAAGCCCCAGCGACGGGAACAGCACAAACGGCATCAGTGCGGCGATCCGGTCGGGCGAAACCGACATCACGACTACGATATACAGCGCGGTCACGAGAATCTTGGCGCGCGGATCGAGCCGGTGGACCGGGGAGTCGATCCGTGCCAGTTCGTCGAGTTCCCCCGGATCGATCCAGTGCCGGCCGTTCATCCCCGGATCTCCGTGAGCCTCACGCGGTTTTCCGGGCCGACCCGATGCGGGAGGCGAACCCCGCGAACACGGCGACCAGCAGGACCACGGCGCCTCCGATCACTCCGGCTGCGGATGTTCCCGCATCGACTGCAGGCCACATCGGTTCCCCGGCATCCCCCTCACCCGTTGCCGCTCTGCCATGACGGAAACTGTAGTCGGGCATCACGGCCGTGGTCTCCTGAATCTCCGAAAGGCCGGCATGCCAACCGCTCCGACTGCCGCCCAATTCCCCCGCCACTCGCTCGATCGCCCACTCCAGACCGTCGGGATGCGCCGATGCGAACCAGCTTCCGATCCCGCCCAGAAGGAGCGCGCCTGCGAGCAATCCCAGGGCGAGGGGTTTGAAGGATGCTTCCGGAGACGGAACCATTTCAGGGCGGGCGGCGGAGACGAAGAGGACGACGGCGGCCGTCGCGAGACCCTCGATGATGCCGATCGCAAGATGAATCGGGAGCATCAGCGCCAGAAAGGTCGGCACGGGAAGTTCCGAGATGCCGGAGAGGCTGGTTTGAAGGACCACGGCGGCCGCACCAGGTAAAAGTCCCGCCGATGCGGCGATGACCGATGCCCGGAAAATCCGCGCCCGGGGTGCGGCGCCGGGGCCGGCAATTCTGCGGTACACGAAGGGGTATGCGAGAAATGCGGGGAAAAATCCGAGATTGAAGATGTTGCATCCCAGCGCGAGCAGGCCGCCGTCGGCGAAGAACAGGGCCTGGACCGTGAGCACCGAGGCGATGGTCAGGAACGCCGCGTGCGGACCCAGCAGGATCGACAGCAACAAGCCTCCGCCGATGTGCCCGCTGGACCCGGTCCCGGGAATCGTGAAGTTGATCATCTGCGCCGCGAACACGAACGCGCCCAGAACGCCCATGAGGGGTGTCAGGTCGTCCCGTGTGTCGCGCCGGAGCGACCGGGCGCTGTGAACGAGCAAGCTTCCTGAGACCAGCCACATCGTCCCGCCGACCGCGGGGGAAATCAAAGCATCCGCCATGTGCATCGAGTCATCCTCCCGGGGCCACTATAATGGATTTTCGCGTCTGCGCAACCCGGAGACGCAGGGCGCATCTCCCTTGAATTCCTGAGCAGGAAGGATTATACAAAACAATCTGATTCGTTCGTCTCCATTTCGTGAAGAAAGGTGTTGGTCATGATCAATCGACGCATTCAATTCCTGGTCTGTCTGATGGCACTTCTATTTTCCGCCCATACAATGCTTGCGGACTCCTTCCAGCTCAACCCGGCCCAGGGGCTGATCGGCACGACCGTCGCCTTCTCGGGACACTGCGACTCGGCCCGGAACGCTACAGTCTCGGTGCTCTGGCCCTCCCTGATCATGTCCAACCCCCCAGCGGTGATCGCCGGCGCGTTCATCGATGCCAGCGGGGATTTCGCAGGCAGTTTTTCCGTCCCTTACGGATACTCCAACGGAACCTACACGGTCACGCTCCGGACGGGTAACTGGACGATCGGCTCGACGACCTTCAAGATCGGCCTGTCGGATGGCGGCGATGCGCTCCCCCCCGCGATCACCGCGCCATCCCGCTGGGAGCTGAATCAGGAAGACGACGGAGGGCGGGATCTCTGTATGATCTCCGATGACGTCGGATTCGCGATCGATTACAACGGCGAGGTCACCCGGTTCAACGGTTTCGCGTGGATCCACCAGGCGCAGATCACCTCGGATGACTCGCTCCGGTGTATCGAAATGATCTCGGAAACGGACGGTTGGGTCGGTGGCACGGGTGGCCGACTCTGGCACTTCAACGGCTCGACCTGGACGCAGGCGGCGCAGACGATGCCGGACACGGTGAGGGCTCTCAGCGCGGTCAGTCCCAACAATGTATGGGGCCTCTGCGGCGTGGAATCCTCGTCAAGCAGCGGCACCAACTACATCATCCATTACAACGGTTCGACCTGGACCTCCCAGACGGTCACGGGCAACGCCATGCACTGGGAAGACATCAAAATGGTGTCGGCGAACAACGGCTGGGCGATCGGCGTGGGCTTCGTCGACATGGGGTTCACATACGGCACCTACATGTTCCGCTATTCCGGCGGCGCCTGGTCGTATCACTCGACGCAGGCAGCGAATCTGACGGACATGGCGGTGATCGGCCCCAATGCGGTCTGGGCGGTCGGCATGAACGCCAACCGCTACAACCGCACATTCTCATACGCCTTCTGGAATGGCTCGGCCTGGACGGTCTCGAACGATACCCACATGGTGTCGACGCAGCTCGACGAGGTCACCTGCGATTTCCCGGACGCGGATCACGGTTTTGTCTCAGGCGGCCGTTTCTACGACTTCAGCGCGCGATACGAAAACGGTACATGGTATTATGATTCATTCACCTCCGACATCGCTCTCGCTATCGACATGACCTCGGCGACACAAGGCTGGATGCGCAGCGCGCTCGGATATCAACGCTATTACGGCAACGAACACCTCCATCTGATTCCGGCGACGGGTGCGCCGGGCCAGCGCTTGACCGCTCGCGTCGCCAACATGCCGCCTTCGACGGATTTCTGGATCAGCTGGGAGGAGACGCCAACCTGGAGCTCCGTGCCGTTTCTTACACCGATCCGGACGGATTCAAGCGGACGCTTCGAAACCGATGTCTATATTCCGATGACCGCCGAGCCCGGCGACCACGCGTTCGTGCTCTCGACGCTGCAGAATGTCGAAAACCGTGGTGTCGAGCCGGTCGCCGTGTCGGAGGGGTCCATCACGGTGCGATCCTGTGTGTTTTACTCGATTGCGGTCCCCGATACGCTCTATGTCCGGCTCGGAGGCTGGGGAGGCAAAGCGGGACGGGATCCGCAGATCGAGGTCACGGCGCGGGTCAGTTCCCTGCTGCCGCCTCAACCCGCGGCCCATGTCCCGATGACCGTAACCGTTGCCTCGGCGGGGCAGGGTTGCACGATCGACGCGGATGCGCAGACCGACGGGAGCGGATTCTTCCATGTCACGGTGCAACCTGCAGAAGGCGACAATCTGATCGCTCTGCATCCCACCAGCAGCCCGTTGGACGTGTATATGGTCCGCGTCATTGGCTACATGCAACCGCCCCCTCCCGATGATTTGCCTCCGGGATTCACCGCGGTTGCATGGGTGGGGGATGGTGCATTGCGCGAGATCACGCTGAGCCCGAACTGGGGGCCGGAAACGTCCGAGTTTACGATCCGCGGCCGGGGTTTTTCGCCGAATCAGTTCGCCTACGCCTACTGGGACAACGCGGTGCTGCTTGGCCAGGTCAACACCAAAACGGGCGATTTCGCGCTGGAAGCCTCCCCGCAGGACAGTTCGGGAACCCATACGGTCAGCGTCTATACGCATAACGGGGATTACGCCGTGGCGGCATTCACCTGCGGGTCGTCGGCGCCGGATCAGACTCCTCCAGCCGTCACGATCACCGCTCCTCCGGACGGCTCGACGCTCAGCGGCACCGTGATGATCTCGGCGTCCGCCACAGACACGGGCGGGATCCGGACGATGGACATTTTCCTGGACGAGATCCGGATCGCGCAGGCGCAGGACGATGCGATCACCACTGTGTGGAATACGACGCTGTCCGAAAACCGTGATTATCAGATCATCGTCGCGGCGACGGACGTCTCCGGTAACAGAGGTATCGGAGCGATCCATGTCACGGTGGACAACACGGGAGGCGATCAGCTCGCGCCGATGGTGACCTTCGTGAGTCCCTCACAGGGAGCGCCGGTTTCCGGGATGGTCGATGTCGAGGTAACGGCGGTGGACAATGTGGATGTCGCATCAATCGCAGTCTATCTCGATGGACATCAACTTCTGGGCAACTCGCAGGGTAGCCCCTGCACGTTTTCGTTCGATTCGAACCGCTTTGCATCCGGCACGCATACGCTCCGGGGCGTCGCATACGATTCGGCGCGGAATCCGGGTGAAGAGACCATTTCGGTGCAGATCGTGTCGTCCGACTACGATCCGGACAAGCCGGTCATCATCGTGAGCGCTCCGAGCAAATGGGACACGTTGTCAGGAACGGCCCAGATTGCGGCGACCGCCACGGACAACTCCGGAACGCCGCCCACGATGACCGCCTGGCTGGACGGTGAGCGGATCGCGGGCCCCGTGGCCGGCCAGATCAATGCTTCGATCGACACGACGGAATACGAGTCCGACATTCACAATCTGCAGTTTTTCGCCGAAGATGCCCGGAACAATTGCTCGGTCACGAGCATTCCGGTCGGCTTCTGCAACGCTCCCGATCGCGATTCCGGCCGTGCCCGCCCGTTCTCGCACCGTTGCGCGCCGGTAGCGCCGGATATCAACATCATGATCCTGAGTCCTCAGGAAGGCGCGGACAATATCTTCTGGCAATGCGAGTTTCCGTTCAAAATCGTCGCATATTCGACTATTTCATCGATTTATGCCGTCGATGTCATGCTGCTGAACGAAACGACCGGCGTGGTCGATCTGTGGGACACCTTCGTCGATACCGACCATCACGGCATGAGCGTGATCGATCTGACGCATTCCTTCAGTGCCGGCGGTGACTACCTGCTGTCCGTCGACGCGGAAACGGTTTCCGGCGAGCACACTGTCATGGAGCGGCACTTCGAGGTGATTCAGATCAAGGAACGCGACTGGATCGGCTGCAGTTTCCCCCGCGTTGTCCTGCACGTGGAACCGGATCCGCTGCAGTTCCGCATCACCGTGACGCCCTTCCGGTCGCTCGAAGCCAATCTCAGCGCCACACGACTGGAAATGATCAACAGCGACACCCAGCAGCACTATCTTCTGGAGGAGAATTATGGCGATCCGATCGAGTATTATCTCGATGTCGACGCCTACACGACGGGCCGGTATACCCTGATCGCGACCGGCGAGTCGGCGACGAACGTGCCGGTTCTGGGTGACAGCGCGGATGTGATGCTGGATTCGTCGACTCAGATCGATATCAGCTCGATCTGGATGTATTGCTATAATCCGGTTGCCGAGGCCACGATGGCGTCTTCGGCCCGATTCCATTGCAGTCTGGGCATCACCAACGACAAGGGTTACACGGTTCCCTACCGGGATCTCATCACGATTTCGAGTTCCGATCCGACCGACGAGATCAGCATCGGGAGCCTCCGGTTCGATCTTCCGTATGTGTACGCCATGTCGGTCAATGACGAAGGTCGGATGGATTTCGGCATCCTCGCATCGACCAGTGGCACGCATGTCATTACCGCGTCAGCCGGGGGCAAATCCGGATCGACGAATCTGGAGGTGTCCTATTCCGACGGCACGATGCCGGGGTACCGGCTTGAGACGGGACTGGAACCCTATTCCGACGTGATTCTCGATGTCGAATTCAGCGATGAAAACGGGGATCTCGTGCCGTTCGACGCCCGATACACGCTCACGGCGCCGGACAACCGGGTCTTCACGGATGTTCTCACCGGCCAGCTCTTCCACTCGGCCTATACCTGGCCCGCCTCACGGTATGCCTTTCAGTATCTCGAGAACTACACCGTCGGCGTGGAGATCTACTGGCGGAACACCGCCGAGATTCTCGCGTCGAAAACCTACCACTTCACGTATCTCGCGTTCGACTCCCCGGAACTGCAGATCATGACGGATCTCTCGGCGCAACGCCCGCCCTGGCCGGTCAACGTCTGGATCGAACTCAGCATGGACCCGATCATCGCCGATCCGATCGAACATGTCGAAATCGACTGGCATCTCGAATACCCCGGCGGCGTGCAGCGCAGCGGTGTGGCGGTGACCAATGACCGGGGCAAGGCGCTGATTGACACGACCGACCTTCCTCCGGGAACGCCGAACGGTCCCGTGTCGCTGGAATACGCTCTCTACAAGCCGGGTTATCAACCCAAAGTCGGCGCGTTCTACCTGTATTATTCGGCGGCCGCGCGCGATCCCGTCCTGTCGTTCACGGGTTCCGCTCCCCTCATCCTGAGCGACGCGTCCGGCAACCAGATCGGGCGCAGACGCGACGGGATCATTCATCAGTTCGACGACAGCGTGTTTTTAGGAGGCATTCCTGACCGCGGATCGATCCCGGCGATTGCCGGTCAGACCTACCGGGCGGTCTCGGACGGCTCGCAGGTCAATCCCGGTTTCAACGGGACGCTCGATATGCGTCTGCAATCCGGCGATTCGATCGGCGCGATCGTCGTGCCGCATCCCGAGGCCCGCGATTACAGGATCGACATGACCATTGCCACAGAGAATGGCCGGTCGCGTCACGCGATTTCCCTGCCGGAGCCTGCGACACACCTCACCCGCGTCTATCCGGCGGATTCCGCCACCGACGTGCCGCTAGACGCTCCGATCGAAGTGGCTTTTTCGGAGGCGGTCCAGCCGGCCACACTTACCTGGCAGATCGCGCCGGATCCGGGCGGATGGAGTGTGTCCTGGAATCCCGCGCAGACGATCGCCGTGCTGTCGCACGATGATTTTGAGGCGGATACATACTACGTGATTCAGGTGACCGGAGCGCTGGATGCGGACGGACAGCCGCTGACCCGCGGCCATATTCCGATGCTCTGGACGTTCGCGACCCATACCGTCTGCCCGTCGATGGATTTCGACGAGGACGGGTATGATTCCGAACAATGCGGAGGAGCGGATTGCGACGACACGAATCCGGATGTGCACCCGAACGCCGTGGAAACGATGAACGGACGGGATGATGATTGCGATGGCGTGATTGACAACGGGTTCGACCGGATACCGCCGGCACCGGTCGGAGATCTGACAGCGTTTTACAACGAAGGCAATCAGACCGTGACGTTCACGTGGACCGCGACCGGCGAGGACGGCCTCGTGGGAACGGCCACGAGTTATGATATCCGATATGCCGTTCAG
>Ga0302253_1001725_pt1 | contig 12340 bp, 12 predicted proteins | sample AAG_RA_Trp_MG_FD_193537 | JGI IMG/M metagenome (GOLD analysis project Ga0302253, IMG submission 193537) | Enriched activated sludge microbial communities from anaerobic digester in WTTP, New Holstein, Wisconsin, United States - AAG_RA_Trp | ecosystem: Engineered > Bioreactor > Anaerobic >... | reverse complement strand
GACCGGGTAGGAAGGAAACGCGGGAGAAAGGCAGCCGCGGTCCGTTCTCGTTGAAAACCCGGTCGAATTCCCGCCGGATCTGGTTGAGTTCCCTGAACAAGTCCCAATGTCTGATCATGGTGTCCTCCTTTTCCTGAGGGTTACTGTCTCATCCGGGTCGTCCCGGACACCCCGTGAAAAAGCAACACCCATGCCAAGCCGACCCGGCTGGGTGGGAAAGCCTTGTAAAACAAGCGGTCAGGGCGGTTGTATGGGCGGATCGCGATCCGCCCATACCGCCCTGACGTGACCCTCCCTCAGCCGAGTGCGACGCCTGCGACGTCGCAGGTGACGCTAGCGGTCCTTGGCGAGGTCAAATTCTTTGTGTTGGTGGGTTTCTTCAAATCGTGCGAGAACAAAGCAGAGCGAAGACAGCCGGTTCAGGTACCGGATCACCAGCGGGTTGTTCAGCAACGCTTCGGCACTCAACCGGATCACCTTCCGCTCGGCTCGCCGCACCACCGTTCTGGCCACATCCAGCGCCGCGGACGACATCGTCCCGCCCGGCACGATGAACTCCCGAGGCATCTCGATCCGCTTTCCCACATCGTCGATACGCGCTTCGAGTGCCGTGATTACCTCAGGCGACACAAATCGATACTGATCCCTTACCTCGGGCGCTGCCGCCAGTTCCGACATCACCCTATACAACTCACGCTGGGTCTTCAGCAGAATCGCCCGGGTTTCATCCGATGCGGCGCAGGCACGTGCAAACCCCAGGAAAGAATTTGCTTCATCGAGTGTGCCGTAGGCATCGGGCTGAGGGTGGAACTTGGGGACACGGGCCCCTCCGAGCAGGCTCGTGTCGCCGCCGTCACCCGCGCCGCTGTACCAGGGGAATTCGTTTTCAGTCATGGTTGGTCCTTGGCTGTGTATGGGCGATCACGAGGATCGCCCTTGCATTCAGGTTCTAACGATTCATGATGTGGATGGCTTCACCGAGTGCTGCTCCGACGGATTCCAGCAGTCCTTCGCTCAGTGTCGGATGCGGATGGATGGTCTGAGACAGGTCGTCGAGTCGCGCACCCATCTCAATCGCCAGCGCCGCCTCCGATATCAGTTCGCTCGCGTCCGCCCCCACGATCGTCACGCCCAGGATCCTGAGCGTCTCCGCGTCGGCAATGGTCTTGACGAAACCTTCGACCGCATTCAGTGTCATCGCCCGTCCCGAAGCTCGGAAGGGGAAGTTTCCCGTCACGACCTGATACCCCTTGCTCCGGGCCTCCTTTTCTGACAACCCCGCCCAGGCGATCTCGGGATCGGTATACACAACCGCCGGAATCACCAGATTGTCGAACCCAGCCGGATTCCCCACAATGACTTCGGCGGCAACCTTCGCTTCCCGGTAGGCCTTGTGCGCGAGCAGCGGTCCGCCGACCACATCGCCCACGGCAAAAATCCCCGGCACACTGGTCTCCATTCGCGAATCGACCGGAATGAATCCCTCCCCATTGACCTTGACACCAGCCTTCTCAAGATCCAACCGATCTGAATTCGGAACGCGACCGATCGACACCATCACACAATCGGCTTCCATGATCTTCTCAGAGCTGTCCGGGCAAGCGATCGCGACCTTCGACACCTCCCCGCGCTCGATCCGGATCGGACAATGGCCGAAATGCAGCCGCACGCCTATTTCCTTCATGCGCCGGGCGATTGTTTTGCCGACTTCGGGGTCGTGGAACGCGAGCAGCGAATCGGCGCGCACAAGCAGATCCACCTCTGAACCGAACCGGCGGTAGACCGACCCGAGTTCCAGGGCGATATAGCCGCCGCCGATGATCACGATCCGCTTCGGGATGCTTCGCAGCGACAGCGCTTCGCGACTCCCGATCACACGCTCGCCGTCGAACTCGAAACCCTCCAGCGTTTTTGCTCGCGAACCCGTCGCGATCACCGCCTTTTCGAAATCGACCAGCACCGGGCCGGTTTCGGTGAAGACCTCCAGCCGCCGATCCCCGACGAACCGCGCCTGTCCCGTCAGGATTTCTGCGCCGTTACGCGTCGCGAGCATCCTGACGCCGTCCGTCAGTTTCCGGACGATCCCGTCCTTCCACTCCATGACCTTCGGCAGGTCAACCGCCGCCCCATCGATCCGGATGCCCATCTTCGAAGCGCTTTTCGCTTCTTCGAGCAGGTCCGCAGCATGGATCAATGCCTTGGAGGGGATACAGCCCTCGTTCAGACAGATGCCGCCGAGCGACGGGTTTTCGTCGACCAGAAGCACATCCTGTTTGAGCTGAGCCAGTCGGATCGCCGCGAGATACCCGCCGGGGCCTCCGCCGATCACCACGGTCTGACAGCCGCGCGTCGTTGTTCCAACTACCATTTACAGCAACCTCATCATCAGGAGATCCGGATTCTGGATCAGTTCGACAAAATCGGTCATGAACCGGGCGGCTTCGAGGCCGTCGACGATCCGATGATCGAACGACAACGAAATATACATCATCTTACGGATCACGATCTGTCCATCGACCACCGCAGGCCGGTCCTTGATCGCATGCATGCCCAGAATCGCCACTTCGGGCTGATGAATCACCGGCGTCGCAAACACACCTCCGATCGCACCGACATTCGTGATCGTGAACGTTCCGCCGCGCAGTTCATCGAGCGTCACCCGTCGCTCGCGCGCGCGCCCCGCCAGATCAACCAGCTCGCCTGCCAGCGCCACCATGTCCTTCCGGTCCACATGCTTGACGACCGGTACCATGAGCCCCTCCGGTGTATCGACGGCTATCCCGATGTGATAAAACTTTTTCAACAGGATTTTCCCGTTCGGTTCGTCAAACACGGCGTTCAGAAAGGGATGCGCCTTGAGAGCCGTGACGGCGGCCTTCATGAAAATCGGCAGGATCGTGAACTTCGTCCGGCCATCCGCCTCGATCCGCTGTTTCGCCTTCTTGTACCACGCGACCAGTTCCGTCACATCGGCCTCATCCACATGCGTCACATGCGCCGACGTGTGCTTGCTCTGGATCATCGCCTGCGCGATCACCTTCCGCAAATGCGTCAGCGGCACTTCCTCGATCTCCTGTCCCGCCCCATCGGACACAACAACCGGTGCGGGTGAGGGGGGAGACGCCGGACGCGCAGATGCGGCCGGAATTGCCGCAGGTGCCGGAGGCGGTTGAGGAGGCGCCGATGCCTGGTTCGAGGGCGCCGATGCGCTGATCACGTCTTCATCCGTGATCCGGCCGCCTTTGCCGCTCGGTGTGACCCGGGCCAGATCGACCCCGAGTTTCCTCGCGAGCGACCGCGTATGCGGCGTGGCCACGGCACGCCCCGGGAACGCGGCCATCACCGGCGGCGCGGACCCGGGCGACGAAACGGCAGCAACCATCCCTGCAGCCGGAGATTTCCCGGCATCGACGGCCGATTTCCCGGAAACCGGAGCTGTAAGCGCTGCCGCCGTCGCGCCTCCATCACCGAACGTGATCATGGTCTGTCCGACCGCGATCACATCACCCGCCTTGAAATGCAGCGTCTGGACAGATCCGGAAACCGGGGACGGCAGTTCGACGATCGCCTTGTCCGTCTCGACCCGCGCAAACGGCTGATCGACGGCGATCGGATCGCCTGCCTTGACGAGCCACTCCACGAGTCGTCCCTCGTGAAGACCTTCTCCGACATCGGGTAACTTGAATTCAAACGCCATAGCTGTTCCTTTCCCCTCGTCCTGCACCTGAATCAGAAATCCAGTGTTTTCCGGATTCCGGTGACTACGCGTTCACGGTCCGGGAGATAATGATGCTCCAACATGGCATACGGGAAGATAGTATCGTATCCCGTGACACGTTCGACGGGTGCAAGCAGATGCACCAGAGCTTTATCGTTCACCAGCGCGGTCAGTTCGGCGCCGAATCCGCAACTCCGCGGCGCTTCATGCACCACCACGAGCCGACCGGTCTTCGTGACCGATGCGATCAGTGTGTCGATGTCGAGTGGGACAAGAGACCGCAGATCGATGACCTCCACCGAGATGTTCTCGCGGGCCAGAAACTCCTGCGCTTCGAGACTCGGACGCATCATCGCCCCATAGGAGACCACCGTGACGTCCCTGCCTTCCTTCACAACTTTCGCCTTCCCGAGCGGCACATGGTAGACGCCCTCGGGCACATCCTCCCGAAACGACCGGTAGATTTTCTTCGGCTCCATGAAAATGACCGGGTCGTTGTTCTGAATCGCCGAAATGAGCAGCCCTTTCGCATCGTAAGGGGTTGAGGGGATCACGACCTGCAACCCGGGCGTATTCACCATCAACGCCTCGTAACTCTCAGAATGATGCTCGGGTGCATGTATCCCGCCGCCGTACGGCATGCGCACCACGAGCGGCACACTGTAGCGCCCGCGCGTCCGGTTCCGATACCGGGCCGCATGCGCAAAGATCTGATTGACCGCCGGATACACGAATCCCGTGAACTGGATTTCGGCAACCGGTCGGAAGCCTCCGATGGCGAGCCCGATGGCGGACCCGACGATTCCGTTTTCCGCCAGCGGCGTATCGATCACGCGATCCGCGCCGAATTCCTTGTACAACCCGTCGGTCGCCCGGAAGACGCCTCCATTGAGTCCGACGTCCTCGCCGAGCACAATAATCGAAGGATCCTCGCGCATGGCGCACTGGAGCGCATCCGTGACGGCCTGCACGAGCGTGAGTTTCTGGGTTTTATCCGTTGTCCGCGCGCTCATGTGCGATCTCCCTGTGCGAACGCATCGCGCTGTTCCCTGAGATTCCAGGGGAGATTTTCATACATGTGATCGAAGAACTCGACCGGAGTCGGCGCAGGCATGCTCTCGAGATTCTTCACTTCGTCTTCGACCAAGGCGGTCATCTCGGTCGCCAGCGCCGCATCGTTGTCGTCGGTCCACATTTTCTTCGACACGAGATACTTCCTGAAGCGGTCGATCGGATCGCGAGCCAGCCAGTAGGCGATCTCGTCCGGATCGCGATAGCGCTTCTGATCGTCCGCCGTCGTGTGGTCGCCCATGCGATAGGTCACGGCTTCGATCAGCGATGCCCCTTTTCCGCTGCGGGCATGTTCGACGGCGGCTTTCGAGGCGGCGTAGACCGCGAGCACATCGTTGCCGTCCACCTGGATGCCGGGGATCCCGTAGGCCAGAGCCTTCTGCGCGATCGATTCGGCTGCCGTCTGCCGTTTGCGCGGTACGGAAATGGCCCACTGATTGTTCTGGATGAAAAACACCGTGCGGGCATTGAAGACTCCTGCGAAATTGAGCGCTTCGTGGAAGTCCCCTTCGCTGGTCGCACCATCTCCCGCAAATCCGACAACCACCGACGGCTCGTCCCTCAGACGCATGGCCATGCCCAGCCCCGCAGCATGGACAAGCTGGCTGCCGACCGGAACCGATGCGGGCAGTATTCTCAGGTCCGGCGGGACAATGTTTCCACGCTCATCGCCTTTCCAGTAGGAATAGATCAGGTGCATGGGCAATCCGAGGGCCATCATGACGCCGTGTTCGCGGAAGGAGGGCACTACCCAATCCGTTTTCGTCAGATTGAATGCGATCCCCGCCTGAGCGGCTTCCTGTCCCCTCAACGAGCCATACGTGCCGATCCGTCCCTGCCGTTGCAGATTCAATGCCTTTTCATCGAACTTCCGCATCATGACCATCAGACGGTACATGCCGGTGAGTTGATCGCGCGTCAGTTTCGGTTCGAGTTTTTTATCGACCTGGCCGTCCTTGTCGAGAATACTCAGGTTCTCGATCCGGCCCTCAAAAATCACCTGTCTTGGCATTGCGCCTCCTTTCAGGGACGGTGTCTTCCGGCATCACAAAGGGATTGTCAGCCGATCGGCCAGAATCCCTGATCGTACCAGACACTCTCGCGGAGTTCCCGATCCAGGGTGACCAGGATATCCAGATGGGTTTTTTCCCAGTCCGACAGCCACTCATACAGCTTTTTCTCTCCGGGATCCGTCGCGGATTGCGCACGGGCACCGTAGTATTCGACGGCGTTCTTTTCCATGTTGAGCGCTGCGCCGATCGCCGCCGCCTCGTATCCCGCCCCGCTGATCTCCTTCCGGACATCCGCATTCAGAATCTTCGAGGCAAAATCACCGGCTTCGCCGTCAGGCACGATATTGTTCATGTGCCCGGTCTTTATCAGACTCACATACTGCGAACTGAGCATTTCGATATGCTTCTTTTCCTCGATCGCCATGCTCTGAAAAATCTCGCGAACCGCCACATGCGTCGCTGTCTTGGCGACCGTTTCGTAAAACGCCTTGCCCTGATGCTCCATCAGGATCGCACCCTTGATGATCTCAACCGATTTCGCATTCGCCATGGTTTTCTCCTTTTCCTTAATCGGATTGTATAATACACCTCACCGTGGAAACGTGATCCGCCCTCCGAAATAGCCCAGCGCAACGACCGTCGGCGCCAGCATGAAAACCGTCGCCCGATAGCCCCAGAGCGCCGCGGTGGAAGGCAAGCCGCTCATCATGAAAATACCCAGACCGACCGCCGCATCCGACAGGATCAGCAGGACGATCGACAGAAACAGTTTGCTCATGAAAATCGTATTCCAGTCATTCCCGTAATTATACCGGTGACTCAGGAATCCGAAGATGATCGATGCCGGCGTCACGAGCGCGCCCGCAGTCAGGTTGAAGAACGCCGCCTGGTGAAAGGATCCCAGCCCCGTGATCATCCCGAGCGCTTCGAAAACAGCCGCCGTCAGGAACAGCGCGATCGGGAAATGCACGGAAATCGGGTGTGGATGCAGAGACAGCATCCGGGCGATCAGCGGAGGAGGCGGCTCGACAGGCTCGCGATCGAATAAGGATTCCGCGCCGGGATGCGGCCTGTCGGAGTTCTCGCCGAGGTCTCCGACGCGTGTGAGCCGCTCCAGACGGGCCGTTCCGTGCGGCGACTGCCGGATCGCTTCGCTCAGATCCACCCCAGCCGTGTGCCGGTTCATGTGGCGACCGCCCGCCCAGAGCTGGCTGCCCGACACATCGTAGACTGCACCGTCCACCGCGACCAGATTCGGCGCGCCGTCTTGCGATTTCGAGTTTTTCAGGTCGTCGAGCGTCATCCGCTTCATTCCGTCCTCCCGGAATCAATTAGACCGCTCAAAGCGCCGGTCGTTACAGCAAAACTCATATCAGATGCCGACCGCCGTCCAGCGCGACGATTTCGCCCGTGATGTAGGCCGGGCCAAGGAGCAGAAACAGCGCAGTCTCGATCAGTTCCTCGATTGTCCCCCAGCGTTTCGCCGGAATCCGCCGGATCAGCACGGATTCGTCCACCGTGCCGGGTGGCGGAGGCAGAATGGTGCCCAGCGCGATGCCGTTGACGCGGATGTGGTCGGGATGGGCGCGCGCGAGGCTCTGAGTCATCGCTTGCAGCCCGGCCTTGGAGATCCCGTAGGCCATATGCTGCGGCTCGGGTCTCGACGCCCGGAAATCCAGCATGTTCAGGATCGATCCTGGCCGGCCTGCGCGCGCCCGGATGAACGCCTGCGACAGAAAGAAGGGGGCGGTCAGATTGACCGCGAGATGCCGGTTCCAAAGGGTGATATCGGTGTCGAGAACCGACGCGCGTTCGAAAACCGACGCGGAATTGACCAGAATCGCGATATCGGAAAAGTGATCGGCCGCGCGCTCGAACAGATGCGCCGTGGTGAGGGGATCTTCGAGATTCATCTTGAGAAGGAGACAGTCGCGGCCTCGGGAGGCGGCGTAATCGGCTGTGGCCCGAGCGCCGTCTTCCGAAGAGTTGTAATGCACGATCAGGTTGAATCCGCGATCGGCGAGAGCGCACGCGAGAGCGGCTCCGAGACGCCGACCGGCGCCGGTCACGAGAGCCGCCGGGGAGTCGCAGAGGGGGGATCGATCGGACTGGGTCATCGGATCGACGATATCAGAAGAGAGCGGATTCGATCAAGAGACCGAGCCAATCATGCGTGCGCGGGGGTGACAACTGCAGGCGGGCGATCACAAGGATCGCCCATACTGGTAGTACTGGTAGTTGCGTCTTCGTGGTAGTTGCGTCTTCGCGGTGGGTGGGACAGCCAGCAGGTCCGAAAAGAGGGTTCGTTTTCGCGGGGATGATAATCCATGATCGAGCATCTCCTCCCCGTTCATCCTGAGCCTGTCGAAGGATTGGACGGGTTTATACCGTCCCGGGCTTCGACCGGTCGGTCCTCACGATGCTCCGAAACGTTCCTTCTCTACGATCCGGGTTCGGACCTCCCGGGAAGAGGTCGGTCCTCACACCGCTCTGATACGTTCCTGCTCTACGATCCGGGTTCGGACCTCCCGGGAAGAGGTCGGTCCTCACGATGCTCCGAAACGTTCCTTCTCTACGATCCCGGTTCGGACCTCCCGGTCACCCCGAACGTTATGAGTTGCCAATTACTCGGAGTTTGCACGCGCTGTTGCAGGCGCGGAGGCCTGTCGCTTGGATATGAGGTTGGGACGGATAGTCGCTCGCGATTCAGAATTGACGACGGATCAGATCGAGATCCTCGGCGGTCGGCGCGAACGGGAAATTCCGGATATCGTCTCCCGGCAGGCTGTTCGCATACGGACGATTGCAGGCAACCTCACCGTCTAATCCAGGACACCCGCTCGTACGGAACGGCACACCTCCCGTAATCACCGCCTCCAGCACCTCCGCATCGATCTCGATCCGTTCGAGCCGCCCGGTGTCGTCGAAACCGAACCGATCGCGCGTCGCGAACCCCTCATCGATCAGATAGCGGGCGAGCTGCATCCGGCGGTACTGATCCATCGGAGGAGGCGCTCGATCTTCAAGCGCACTGCCGGATTCCGGAAAAAATGAAAAGAGATGCGTGACCCCGCCGAATTCGCGTGTGCGAAAAAACGCTGCAACCATCTCACGTTCAGTCTCGCCGAGTCCCACAATGAGATGCGAGCCGCACATGCCAGGACCAAACACCTCCACCGCGTCCCGAAAACAGTCCCAATAGCGATCCCACACGTGCGGACCACCGACGGCCCGGCCACGATAACGATCGAATACGAGCGGTGTCGCGCCGTCAACCGCAATGCCGACACGGTCGACGCCCAACCCGCGCATGCGCTCGAGGTCATTCCGATCGATGATGGTCGGCGAGAGCAGCACAGAAATCGGAATACCGAGTGCGCTTCGGAGGCGCGTGATGATCCGGTGAGCGTCCTGTGCAGCGCGGGGATGCGTGATCATCGACAGACAGATCCGCTTCACCCGGTCGGTGCGCTCGCGCATCCGGTCGATCAGCACCCCGAGATCCTCCAGTGGCCATTCGACGCGGATGAAACTCGCCTTCCCGTGCCCGGTCTTCCGGTGCCTCGACAGACCGCAATACGCGCAGTTCGCCCGGCAACCGTCCTCGTAATGCTGCAGCAGATTGATGCAGTAAAGCCGGGCGTTGCGATAAAACAGACCGTGCTTCAGCCCCAGCGTCATCGCAGCCGCCGTCGAAATTTTGACGTGATCAGGTGATTCCCTGCGGTCCATCCTGCCTCTTTCCGTGCTCCAGATACCGATCCGGCACCGAACAGCACACCCATTCGCGCCGAATGGTCAGACCCCTCTCCCGAGCATACGCCAGGGTTTCTTCCGATGCCAGCGCAATCCGGTTGACCCCGGCATCCACGGCGACACGCTCATACGCCCCGATGTGCCGCGGACGCGCACACCCGAGCGACAGCACGGCATCAGGGAAATGCATGCGCGCGGTCGCCAGAAACAGTCCGACATCATCCGGTTGAGGAGCGCTCAGACGCATCAGCGGCGTGTCCGCGAGCGGCATCCGGATGACGACGGCGAGTGCGGAAGGGCGGAAGTGGGCGTCGATCAGGTCCAGCGCGCCGTATTCCTCGCGGATGTCCGCCCCGTCCAGCCCCAGAATGATGTGCGGCGTCGTGTCGAGTCCTGCCGCGGCGAGAGCGTCCAGCGATTCCGCCATGACGGCCCGCCCGCCTTCGAGATGAAACACGCGACGGATCGTGGCATCCGAACCGGCAACATCCAGCAGCGCCTGATGGGCACCGGCGTCTTTCATTCGTTGTGCCGTGCCCCGGTCGATGACTCCGGCATGAAACGACAGGAACAGGGATGTACTGCGGCGGATGGCCTCGATCGCATCCGCAAAACGGGGCCAGGGGAGACGGCCGGAGCGATCGCAGCCGCCCGTGAGCAGTACACCCGGGAACCCCTCCGCATCGAGACGCCGGCAGCGGGCGATCAGGCCCTCCGGCGTTGTCTCGACAGGGAGCGTTTTCAACAGACGGCCGCGGCAGTGATCGCACTGGAGTTCACAGATCGGGCCCGTGACCGAAATCGCCGGATAACGGCCCCGGACGCCGTCCCAGCAGAACATGCCGGGAACATGCACGCTGAGCGTCGAACCGTGCCGTTGACGGGATAATTCGAAAGCCCTGTCGAGCAACCCGCGAGAAGTAGGGATCTCAGACGTCATCCGGTCGACTCCCCGCATGCTCGTAATAGCCGCGGCAGGCCACCCAGCAGCGTTCGAGGGTTGATTCGAGATCCTCCTGAGCGGCGTCGAGTTGGATACGGCGCGCGGCAGCCCGGCGAAGTTCCGTACCGAAGCGTGCATCGAATGCACGGGGATACTCCAGGAGCGCTTCAGGGGTGTTGGTCTGAGCAGCCTGTCCCGCGGCCGCTCCGGCCGCCTCGCCCGCAATGACCGCCTGCGGAATGCCGCCGCCCGTGATGGGATGCGTCTGCCCGGCGGCGTCTCCAACCAGAAGGATATGCGCATGAATCGGATTTTCACGACGCTCGATCGGAACCAACCCGCCCATCCACGCCATCGCGCCGGGATCGATCCGATCACTCGCGGCGAGTTCCGCCAGGAGATCCGTCAACAGAGGCGCGGGATCGCCATCCGGAACTCCGATGCCGACGTTCGCGAAGCCTTGTTTCGGAAAGAGCCAGGCGTATCCGCCACGCCATGCGTCACGGAACATGAATTCAGCCGCATCGCTCATCTTTTTGAGGGGAACCCTGCACTGCGCGGTTCTGAGGCAGCGAAGCGGGTCGAGCCCGATGGCGCGGGCGGTCAGAGAACGCGGTCCGTCGGCGCCGATGATGAATCGCGCATTCAGCGAGAAATGTCCGAACCGGCCCACGCAGTCGATCCGGTGGCCGTCGATCCCCGTTGCGCGGACTCCGGCACAGACGATTACACCGGCCCGGACGGCTTCTTCCGCGAGCCATCGGTCGAAGCGGCTCCTGTCCAGCATGACGCCCGGTGCATGGGTCGTGATCGTTCGACCGGACGGAAAGACCGTCTTCATCGTCCGGAGTCGGGACACGATCAATTCATGCGGAATTGTGCGCTCATGGGCAAATCCCAGCGGTACGATTTCGCCGCACTGGACCGGCTCGCCGATCGTCGTGCGGCGATCGATGGCAATCACCTTGACACCTTTGCGGGCGGCGGCGATCGCGGCGCTGCTCCCGGCGGGACCGATGCCGATCACCGCCACGTCAACCTGTTGCACGGATCACCTTCCTGAGCAGATCGAGGTTCATCGACGTCTGACCTTCAAATGCGCCGTCGCGGGCTTCGCGGGCGCGATTGAGATCATAGCAGGTCGTGGAATCGAGATCGATCAGGATGCCCGGCACACCGGCCCGCTCGAAATCCTCGCGATGCTTCACATAAAACGGCTCGCAGCAGCATCCGATGAACGCGCCGTGCCCCTCCCGTTTCATCTGCGCAAGGGCCTCCATGAGATGCTCGAAACTCTGGATGCTGACCGCCCTGAGCCCCGTCTCGGCGGCGATATGAAAACCCTCGCCGATGGTGCAGGCGCCGCAGACCGAGCACCCCTCATCATAGCGGAGGGGACAGGACACGAGCTTGGCGCAGTAGGGCAGAAGCAGCGTTGTGAAGCGTCGCTGCACCAGATCCGCAAAACGCCCGTTGACAGGGAAGATCGCGTTGGATTCCTCGAGCGAAAAGGCGTGGGAGGAGATGTCGAGTTTGTTCAGGGCTTCGCCGATCGCCGTCTCGAAGTCGCTCGCGCAAAGACCCGGACAGAGACGCTCGGGGCGCGCGAAGAAGGCTGCAAGACGGGAGTGGACAGACGGGCGATCCGCGGGGCAGTCTTTGAGGGTGGCTTCGAGATCCGCGACGAAACGATCGGGGAACGAAAAAAAGTCGCCGGAGAGGAGGCTGCTCTGGATCGTGCGGCTGCGGAGATCCACGACGAGGGCGGTGCGGATGACGCCGCCACGGGCGCGGATCACGGAATGCAGGGTCCGGCGGCGGTCGTCCGGGTAAGAGACG
>Ga0302253_1001723_pt1 | contig 12370 bp, 12 predicted proteins | sample AAG_RA_Trp_MG_FD_193537 | JGI IMG/M metagenome (GOLD analysis project Ga0302253, IMG submission 193537) | Enriched activated sludge microbial communities from anaerobic digester in WTTP, New Holstein, Wisconsin, United States - AAG_RA_Trp | ecosystem: Engineered > Bioreactor > Anaerobic >... | reverse complement strand
ACCGCAACCCGCCGCTGATGCCGCGAAGACCGCACGAGCCGGAAAAACCAAAGAACCGGATGGCGATTACAGCGGTCGTGGCGGTTATCGTCATTCTCGCGCTTGCAGCCGTTGTGTACATCCTTGCCCCGTCACTCTTCGGTGGAGGGAGTTCCCCGCTCCAGCCTGCAACTCCTGTCCCGACAGCACCCCTGACTACTGCGCCGACGACCCCTGTCCCCGCAACGGAAACGATCGCAACAATGACACCTGCCGTGTCCGGCGTTCCTGTCTCTCCGGCTGTGCTGACTCCCCCGGATACCGGCGTGTACCTCAGGGTTACCTACGACGGAAAATACAATGGAACTGCCGGGGCCCCCGGGAGGTTCCGTGACATCGCCGATTCCGGCAGTCATCTCTACCAGCTCTCGGTCAGGGACATGATGGTGAGGGCAACGATCCAGAAACAGGATGCCGGCGGGGGGAAACTGACGGTCGAGATGTTTTCCGATGGCAAGCTGCTCAGGACCGGGTCGACCAGTGCTCCGAGAGGAATTGTGGATTTCAGCGTGGATCTGCGAACCGTCTGAACAAACCATCCTTTTTCCATCCAGCTGAGAAGAGGACTGACCCGTGACCCAGAACTGCCGGCAGTGCGGGAAGTGCTGCGAGAAATGGGGATGGGACCAGAAAGGGATTCCTGAAGACCTTGCACCATGGATTGAAAAAAACCGGCTGGATATCCTGTCCCACGTCCTTGTGCGTTTTACGAATGGCGGGTACAGGATCGCTGCAGGGCTTACCCTCGGCGACCTTCCCCGCATCGACCGGATTTTCTACTGGGTCGATCCGGACGGGAGAAAGCGGTATTCCTGCCCGTTCTACGAGCGGCGGGACGACGGGAAAGTGTACTGCAGGATCCATGACACCAAGCCGGCCGTCTGCATCGGATTTGCGCCGTGGACTGCGATCTGGCACGATTATGGGCTGAACTGCCCGGCCTGCCGCGATACGACGCCATGAACACTCCTGATGTACCTAAAAAGCATATCACGTCAGACAACAAAACAGCTAAAGAACGGGGAAGAAGATGGCAAGTCCGTACCTGAACAGCGGGGAAACCATTGTCCTGACGACAAACCGTGTCGTTGCCGAAGGTGTTTCCTATGACGTCATGCTGACCAGTGAACGGATATTCCTGATCGACAGCCGGATGGCCCGGCTGGAACCCCGCATCATCCCCCTCTCCACCATCCTTGCCGTCCAGGGAGGGAAAACCCCTGCACAGGAACCGGTCATAACGATTGTCTTCCGTGAAAAACGGGAAGGGGAGAGAATCCCGCCGCTCAACCTCCTCTTCTCCCAGACGCCGAATGAAAACCGGAAACCTGAACGCGATGACTGGGTCCGGGGTCTGATCCGGCTCAGTATCCACGTGCAGGAGAAGGAACGGGAACCGGAAAAGCCGGTTGTGCCGCAGGCGCCGCAGGAGACCGGGCTGCACCCCATGGCACGGCACGGTTTCGCTCCCGATATGGTACGGCCGCTCTCGAATGTCGCAGATCGCACACAACCGGTCCCCGTTATGGTTATTCCCGAAGAGATCCCGGGCAGCGGGGAGATCCCGCTCCATGGTCAGGCTGATGTGCGCGAGAACACCGTTACCTCTCCCAAAGAAATCCCGGAAGTACCGGCAACCTACCTCTCCCCGGTACGAGGCAGGCCGCTGCCCCCGCCGCCCCCTCACACCCGGGTCATCATCCCGCAGATTATCGAAGAATTATTGCCGAAGAAGGAAAAGCAAGCCCCGATCCTGCCGGAAGCGCCGGTACCTGCACCCGCGGGGGTCATTGACCAGGAAGCCCTGTTCCGCACAATTCCTGTTCCTCTGCGACCGGTGACCGTTACCGAAGAGCTGGTACCTGTTCCTGTCCCTGCTGAAGAGATCGCCCCGGAACCGGATTCAGGGACAGTCGAACCGGACACCGGTGCTCCTGAGCCGGTTCCTGAACCGGATGCCGAAGAAGAGAAGGAACTGCCTGATATCCTCAAAGCGCTGTACACCGGTCCCAGGGAACCGGTAGAAGAGGAGGAGGAAGAGACCGCATCCGACATACCTGAGCCGGAAACAGAAGAAGAGAGAGACGGAGAGGTGGTATCCGCTTCACAGGTACCTGAGCCGGAAACGGAAGAAGAGAGAGAAAGGGAGGGGGTATTCACATCACCAATACCAGAGCCGCCGGAGGGTGATAAAGAGACGGAACCGGCCGCAGAGGACGCCGGGCCGGAGCAGGAGCCGGTTCACCGGTGGTCGGAACTGTTCTCCCAAAGAACGGAAACCGTACCGGCGATTCCGGAGCCAATTCCCGGGCCTGCCGTACCTCCCGACAACGACATGAATGCAGAGGGGCGAGAGCCGGCAGAACCGGAAGAGGTCCTGGAACCTCCGGCACCCGCCGGGCATCCGGTCACTCCCGTACCGACAGAGGTTCAGACAACAGAACCGGACGCTGCCGGGAGTGTGCCTGTCCGGCACCCCTTCCCGCCAGCCCGTGAGATCAGACCCATCAGAACGACGCTCGCGTATGCCGGTCTCCTGCTCATCGTCGTCGCGCTGGCTGCTGCAGGTGCGTTCCTGCTGTCCCAGCAGGGACAGGGACCTGCCGATGCCCCGGTAACGGTACCGGTAACCAAGCTTCCTCCGCTCACGGGGACGCCGGCGATAAATCTCCCTCAGACAACCATGACCCCTCTTCCCCTCTCCACCCGGCCTTCGGTCATTGTACCGCAGGATGGTGTCTGGGTCCGGATAACCTCCACTTCGGACTATTACGGGAACATCGGGAACACCGGCATGATGAGGCAGGTCTCCGGGTCAGGCGATACGATCCACCCGATCTTCTGGCCTGACCATCCGGTACTTGTCTCGGTCCAGAAAAAAGACAATACCGGGGCAGTGCTCACCGCAACAGTATACCGCAACGGCACTGTAATCGGCACGCGTTCAGTGAACTCCCCGATGGGCACGGTCGAGATCCTTATCGACCCGGTTACAGCCCGTGCCCCGGGCATGTCCCCCTGAGATTACCAGAGGATGACTTCGACCTCGCTCCCCTGCTCGAGCCCCTCGGTGCCGGCAGGGATGCAGATGAGCCCGTCGCTTTTCACGAGAGTATTCAGAAGCCCCGACTTGCCAAAGAGCGGGGTCGCGATCCCGTTCCCGACCCGGACCCGGACATATTCCTCCCGGCCCCGCTGCGAGGGGATGTTCTGTGAGAGGGTCGCCTTCACGGTCCGGAGCCGGGTGTTGCTCCAGCCAAGCATGGCATCGAGAAGCGGACGGACGATCGCGATCAGGACCACAAATGCCGAGGCCGGATGGCCCGGGAGGCCGAAGACCGGCGTGGACCCGATCCGGCCGATGATCGTTGGCTTGCCGGGCGCAAGCGCTACCCCGTGGATGATCACGTCACCCTGTGCCGCTATCACGCCGGCGGTCATGTCGCGATCATCCTTGGAACTGCCGCCCGAGAGGATGACGACATCGCATTCGGGAAGCGCACGGGCAATTACGGCCTCGAATTCCGCACGTTCGTCCCTGACGATCCCATACAGCCGGGGGATGCACCCGTATTCAGCGAGCCATGCGGCAAGCATCGGGGCATTGGCATCCCGGACCTGCCCCGGCCCGGGCCGGGTACCGGCCGGCACCAGTTCGTTGCCGGTAGAAATGATTCCGATCACCGGTTTTTTCGCAACGGGCACCTCAGCGCAGCCGCATGCCGCCAGCACCCCGGCATCCTGAGGCGTCAGCCGCCGGCCATGTTCAAAGACCGTCTCTCCCTTTGAGAAATCCTCGTTGTGCAAAAGCACGTTCTCGCCATGGGATGCGGATTTTTTCACAAGGATCGTATCGCCGGCCTCCTCGGTGTATTCCACCATGACGGCCGCATCCGCACCCTGCGGGAGGACACCCCCGGTCGGTATATAGGTGCATTCCCCCTCATGGAGTACAAGGGCCGGGTCGGCTGTTCCCATGGCTATCCGTCCGACACACCGGAGCAGGGCGGGCGATGATGGTCCTGCACCGGCGGTATCTGCCGATCGGACCGCGTACCCGTCAACAACCGAACGGTCGAAACCGGGGATATCGGCATCTGCCGCAACGGATTTGGCGAGGATCCTCCCCGCGGACCGTTCAACCGGTACCGTTTCAGTCTTTCCGCCGGGAGCGATCCTTTTTGCCGCGTTCACTGCCTCCGTGACGGGCACAACCTGCAGGAATCGGCTCATACCACGTCCGATCCCCCTGCCGCCTGCGTGACCACGATCCATCCCATGGTTATCCGTACTCTTTTTACTTCCTGATCGGGTATACCTCTTATGGATCGTGCAGCGGGACCCGGTGCATGACAATTTCGGGAAAATTCAGTAAAGGCTATTATCCTTCCCGGGTTATTACTCACTGCTCCAGAGATTCCTGCACCCGTTTCACCGTTGTGCAGGAACACAAACCCGGTGCCGATCTTCGACCATGACTGCTGCCCGGGACGCGAGCGTGAACCCTTTCAGAGGAGACCGGGCTGCCATGACTGCGAACATCTTCCTTCTCACAACTCCCGTGTCACCGGAGCGTCTTTCGTGGATTGAGGAATGCCTCAAGTTCTTTTTCGTACAGCTCTATCCCGAGACCATGATGCACCAGCAGAAAGGGGAGAGCCCGGTCTTCACGTTCCTCTTAACCGGCGATGCTCTCTACAGCCTTGACGATCCGGAGACGCAGCAGGTCTGGGGTATCATCCTCTCCCTCTCCACGGTCCGGCTCATTTGTGACCGGCAGGAACTGGATCTCCGCGGTATATCTGCCGGGCATCTGAAAATGAAGTTCCCGGATCAGGTGATAACGACCAACAGCATCGGCGCTGACGGCCAGGCTTCCTTCTGGAACGACGTCGTCATGGCTGCCCGTATGACAAAATCGCCCCTGCCGGGAACAGCCGGCTGGCTCCAGTGCGAATCCCCGGTCATGCACCGGTCGGCATGGTACGGCCTCCGGTTCCTCTCGTCTGCCCTTTCCGACCGGCTGGGCGTCGAACTCTATGCCTATCTTGACGGGGTCCACATCGGTCATACTGCCCAGGCGCCGACGGACGCGGAGAATATCGGGGCGGGTATCGAGGAACTCCATGAGCGTGCAGTTCGGTACAACCTCCCGTGCCAGATCATAGCATGCAACCGGAATGCAACCGCACGGGGATACAGCACGTGGGATGACGGGCAGGGCGTCGTCATCTCGACCTGCGCGATAAAACCCGTGAAGATCCGGGACCTGAGTGTCATGATCGACCGGTTCCGGCAGAACCATGTCATTCTCGCACCAGCTGCCGGTTCCCTCCGGTTCAGGAAAGGGGGATCTGCTTCATTTGACCGGGCGGAGAAGAGCAGTACCGCTCCGCCCGTGACAATCCTGATAACAAGGAGCCCGTACAGCACCGAGACCGCTTTTGGCGCGGTCTCGTTCGCGGTCGCCTGCGCCCACGCGGGGATCCTGACCCGGGTCATCTTCATGGAGGAGGGGATTTATGCCCTCACCGGCATGCACCGTGCTCCCGCTGACCACCTCCCCTACAACCTTCAGGACATCATCAACGCCGTTGCCGGGAGCGACAACCTCCATTTCTTTGCTTTTTCCCCTTCGTTCCACAAACGCGGCGTTGCCAGGGATAAGTCCCTCAACGCCGTGCTCGAGCTCGGGTACCCCGGTCTTGGAAAGATCCTGTTCTATCCCCCCGGTAATGTACAGGCAGATCACCAGCGGGTGCTGATATTCTAGGAACGCCGGCCTGACTGACGGTTATGCTGACGTGCCGGGGGAACGGTCACCGGTGCGGCCATCGCTCAGTTCATGGATGCACCGGAGCAGGTTGTCAAACTGCCAGGTGTCCGGGTGCCCGTTCCAGGGAACCGACCTGACTCTGTTAAACCGTGCTGCTTCTTTTGGAATCCGGGTTACAGGGGTTTTTATAAAATAGACAAACGGGATCCTGATACCCTGCTCCCGCATCGCCTGTAAAAAACCATGCTCTTTTCCCCGCCAGGTAACACAATCGGTTACAACAGCATCGAAAAAGAGGTAAGCCATGAGATGAAGGGCGTCATCGGCCGTTACGGCAATCTCGATAAATATGCTGCCACCCCGTTCGAGGTTCCGGCAGATCCTGTCGCGGAAGAGAGGGTCTTCTGAAACGCATAAAACAGAGAGGAACCCGGGTTTGTCGTCTTTGGGATCAAGCGACAACGGGAGCTGCGGCTGCATCACGGTTGAATCTGTCTGCATTACCATTGCCATCTCACATTTCCTCCCTGTATGATTTCCCGGGCCCGTACGTCAGCAGTATCTGCGGTGTACTGTCAGAACTTCCGGTAGCGCTGCCTAGTTCGCGACCATGACTGCACCGCTTCCCGGCAGCTCTTCCCTGCAGGAGGGGCTGCCGTTTTTATATGCCGCGTTATCCACGCGATTCCATGCGCGATTTGCTTCGATGGTCAGCCCTTTGTACTGCAGCCAGAGTGCCTGGACTGCAAGGTTGATGTTCTCCCGGTCCATGGTTCCCTTCCTCTTCCTGCTCCTGCTATTACTGGTTCTTCCCCGGATCGTGCGAGGCATCAGCCGCTGCTCCCCAATGGCTGCAGGGATTTTTCATACCCGGCTGATCCTCAGCGATATCGAGGCTGCCCCGCAGAACGGACAGATGAAGGAAACTTCATCCCGTCCCTGTTCATTGGTCCGATACCCGGTAACATCGAAAACATCATTTTCCGGGATGTCTTCGCCGCATCCGGTGCAGTGGAGGCGGATCGCGATCCCCCCGTGGCCTCCCTGTAGTACAGGGATCGCCCGCCCGCACCCGCTGTGATACGATACCTGTTCTGTATCCGTCGATACCATGATTGTTCACCGTTCTTTCATGCAAAGAGGGAGTTATGCCTCCCCGATGTCCTCCAGAAGATGCCGGATGTCGACCCAGATGATCAGCTCGTGGCCTTCCTGCTCCTTCTCCTTGATCTTCTTCTTGATGATGCCGAGGATGGCAGCATCCCCGCTGCCGCCCGATGCCGAAGTGTTGTCAACGTCGCTCTTCTCGAAGGTAGAGACAGCGAGGACATCGTCGACCATGATGCCCGTCTTGGCCTTCGTGATCTTCTCGTCAAGGACGATGATCCGGCTGTTTTCCACCGGCTGGGTGGTTTTCTCGACGATGTGAAGCCGTTCCTTGAGATCGATGATGGTGGTGATCTCGCCCCGGAGATCGATGATTCCTTTCATGTAGGAGGGGGTGTTGGGGAGCTGCGTGATTGAGGTGTACTCCACCACTTCCCGCACATCGAACAGGTCCACCGCGTAGTGTTCCTTTCCCAGGAGGAACTCCACGACCTGGAGCGTACCGGAATGGTGCTGGCCCTTCTTTGGCAGGACCGCATCCGGCATACCCCCGGGTATAGCCTGGCCGTTGTTTTCCGTTGCAGCTTTTGTCATGAGCCGGCCCCCCTCAGACCCGGAACCGCGAAACTTCCTTGGTCACCTTGTCGACGATAGAGTTGACGTTTGCCACGACCTTGGTGATCTGGTCGATGGCTGCACTGGACTCCTCGCTTGCCGCTGCCGCATCGGTTGCCTCGCGCGTGGTGTTCTGCATGAGGCCGCCCACTTCGTTGACGCTTGCCGTGACTTCCTCGACCGAGGCCGCCTGCTCCTCCGCTGCTGCGGCAACGTCGCTCACGTTCTGGCTGATCTTGTCGATCGCCGTGACGATGTTATTGAAGCTTGCGAGGGTTTCCTGCAGAGCTGCGCTTCCTTCCTTGACGCCGTTGTTCGATGCAGTTACGGCATCGACCGCACTCTGGGTCTGCCGCTGGAGGTTGTCGATCATCTCCGCGATCCGCTCGGCAGATGCCCGGGACTCGACCGCGAGCGACTTGACTTCCGTTGCCACGACAGCAAACCCGCGCCCTGCATCGCCTGCACGGGCTGCCTCAATCGCCGCGTTGAGGGCGAGGAGGTTGGTCTGGTTGGCCAGGTCGGTGATCAGGTTGACGATCTCGGAGATCTTGTCCATCTGGCCCTTGATCTCGCCGATGATCTGGTTGACGTCGTTACTGGACTTGGTGATGCCCTGCATGCCCTTCTCGGTCTTGCGGGCCAGTTCCATTCCGTCCCTGCTGTAGGTGGTCGTGTCCTGGACGATCTTGGCAACCGCTTCGGACTTGGTGGCAACGTCCTGGATGGTGCGCGAGAGGTCTTCCATGGCTTTCTGCACCTGCTCGACGCCCTGCGTTGCCTTCTCGGCATTCGTTGAGACACCGCCGGCGTTCTTAGCCACCTGCGCTGACCCTGCCGAGACCTCCTCGACACTGGCATTCGCCTCTTCTGCGCTTGCTGCAAGGTCGCCGACCTGCTGGTTGATGACCGTGAGCGCCTTCGCGACCTGGATGCCGACATTGTTGAGGGCTTCCTTGAACCGGATGAAATCACCCTGCACGTTCAGCTTCTCGTCAACCCGTGCCGTGAAGTTGCCCTGCGCATACTCGTTGGATACGCGCATCGCCTCGTTGACGGGCGCTACGACGCCGTCAAGGGTCTGGTTGATGCCGGTGATAACGTCCCGGTACCCGCCTTTGAATTTATCCGTGTTTCCCCGCGTGGAGAGTTGGCCGGAAACCGCTGCCTTCGAGAGCATGTTGGCTTCCGCGACAAGCGCACGGATCGAGTTGACCGTGGTCATCAGGGCGGGTGTAATCTCGTCCTGGCCGTCCTTGGCTTTCAGTTCCGTAGAAAGGTCGCCATCGGCGATCTTCTTCATGGTCCCGATCACGCCGTTCTGGAGATCGTCCGAGAACTGGTCCATGGTTGCTGCCATCTCCCCGATCTCGTCCCTGCGGGACAGTTTAAGCCGGTTGCCGAGGTGCCCGTTGCTCAGCTCCTTGAGGTTGGTTGCTACCTGCGCAATCGGGGCGGTAATGCTCTTCGACATGTAGATGGCAACGCCAAGACCGATCAGGATGCCGGCGATGGACAGGATCCCCATGTAGAGCGCTGCTGCTGCCGCTGCCGCGTTCGAAGCATCGTTGAGCTCGGCTGCGCCTTCCTTGTTGATCCGGATGATATCACCGTACGCTGCTACGGCATTTGTCCGGGCAGTGATCAGCGGAGATCCGGCTGCAAGCGCGGCTTCGACGCTCTTTTCGTCATTCGCGTCGGCGGCTCGTAATGTCTTGTCATATTCCCCGGTGAACGTGTTATAATTCGTATTGAACTTGTCAAGCGCAGCCTGGTCTTCAGAACTCAAATCGAGTTTGCTGAATACGTCGACATTCTTCCTGATGCCGGCTTTCAGGTCTGCCATAGTGGAAGCTGCGGCAGTCCGTCCCGAAGGAACGTAAATATACCGGTACAGCTCCGCACGCATCTGCTGGAAATCTGCACTGACCTGCCCCATGGTTTCCATAGCCGCCATTTTATTGTCATACATATCTTTCGAACGCGCAGCCGCATCCTGTGCGCTCGAATACCCGTACAACGCGATAACGGCCATGATGACAAGTACTATCAAAAAGCCGCCAATCAGTTTCTTCCCGATTTTCATATCATCGATAAAACTCATTCCATACCACTCCTTACCCGCACATCCATCATCCGGGCCGCTCTCAGAATCCTGCAGCGGCCTCCTGCACACCCGGAGTATTCACCACTACCTGCATCCTGCCGCACTCGGGGCATAAGCAGGTTGTCTCAACGGCTCCCATTACGAACCGCCGGCATTCGCAGTGATACACGATCTCTTTTACCTCAGTTGCTGACATCGCTCTCCTCCCTTCTCCTCGTTTTCCGGTCCCGGTTTTTCTCCTGTACCGGATGTTTCCGGTTTTTCAGACCCCCGCCCCGGCAACAGAAAAGTCACCGGGCGTATGCATCCTGCCGCACTCGGGGCATAAGCAGGTTGTCTCAACGGCTCCCATCACGAACCGCCGGCATTCGCAGTGATACACGATCTCTTTTATCTCAGTTGCTGACATCGCTCTCCTCCCTACACATCTCATTATCAGTTTTCCACGGACGTTGACCGGGAGCCCACAGCCCCCGGTTCGTTGCAACGATTACCTCTTTACTTCAAAACTATTTAAACTTATCGTGATCTGATAATTGTCACTAATTATCATTGTTCATCATCACCGCTGGTTTATATAGGTGATTATCAGATATATTCTGAGGAGGTGTGAAGCGATGGCAAGGGAACAGGAAGAAGAGAGTATCCGTGAACTCCTCAGGAATAACCCCAAGGGGCTGACGATTGAGGAAGTCTCAAGGAAGCTGTCCCTCAACCGGACAACCGCGGCCAAGTACCTGAATGCATTTGTCCTGACGGGCCATGCGGACATGCGGATGCTCGGCTCGGCAAAGCTGTTCTACCTGACCGAGCGGGTCCCGCTCACCAATATACTAAGCCTTTCTTCGGATCCCATCCTGATCCTGGACAAGGACCTGTTTATCCAGGAAGTCAATGCGGCGCTGCTAGCATATTTCAGGCTTGAGAAGGAGAATCTCAAGGACAAGCAGCTTGCGCAGTCCCCCCTCGTGCAGCACTTCTCTGCCGGGGAGATGGCCTCCATCGGGCGGGCGCTGGACGGGGAAGGGAGCGTTCATGAGGTTCAGTTCGACCTGATGGACGACGGCCGTTTCTTCCGGATGAAGTGCATCCCGCTGACCTTCGAGAGCGGAGCGCGGGGGGTCAGCATTATCCTCGAGGACATCACGGAGATGATGACCTACCAGCGCGAGCTGGAAATGCGGGTCGAGGAACGGACCGCCGAGCTGGTGAGATCAAAAGATTTTGCCGAGAGCCTGATCCGTACGGCAAATGCCATGATCATCGGACTCGATACCGCCGGCAGGGTGACCATCTTCAACAGGGCTGCAGAAGAGGTCACCGGCTATACTGCCGAGGAGATGCTGGGAAAAAGCTGGTTCGAGCGCGTTGTGCCAAAAGACCGGTTCCCGGAAGTCCTGAATGTGTTCACCAGTATCGCGGGCGGTGGCATCCAGGAAACGTTCGAGAACCCGATCGTGACAAAGGACGGCAGTATCCGGTATATCTCCTGGAAGAACAACACCATCGCAGAGAACGGTAAGATTGTGGCAACCATTTCGTTCGGGATCGACATCACGGACCGGAAGAATGCCGAAGAGATCATCAAGAAAGCCAACAAGCAGGTTGCCCTGCTGACCAGCATCACCCGGCACGATATCATCAACCAGATAAACTCGTTGCAGGGGTATATCGCCATCCTCCGGAAGCGGAGCACCGATGTCCGGAACGATGAGATACTTGCGAAGATAAAGGAGATCACCGACCTGATCCTCCGGCAGATCATCTTCACCCGCGATTTCCAGAATGTCGGCGCCGAACCACCCCGCTGGATCCGGGTAGGGGATGGTATCCGATCCTTCCTGCGAACCCTCGACCTTGAAGGGATTGAGGTTGCAGTTGACATGGGAGACCTTGAACTCTATGCGGATCCGCTCATGGAGAAGGTATTCTTCAACCTTATCGACAATTCAAGGCGTCATGGCGATCATGTTACCCGTATCCGCATCTCGTACGAGATATCGGACGATTCCCTCAGCCTCGTGTATGAGGACAATGGTATCGGGATACCGGATGAGGAGAAAGAGAAGATTTTTGACCGGGGTTTCGGGAAGAACACCGGCTACGGCCTGTTCCTCATCCGCGAGATCCTCGCCATAACCGGGTTCACGATCCTCGAGAACGGGACATACGGCAGCGGCGCCCGTTTCGTCATTAAAATCCCGAAGACCTCCTACCGTCTGCCTGAGTGAGGATTATCCGACCGGATTCTCTATCCGGTCTCCTGTTTTTCCCGTGTCGCGGATAACCGGATACGCCAGAGGTATCAGCACATCGCCATGGACCGGCCGTACACGCCGCTCCAGCCGGTACTTCTTCACATAGGCCCTGGCGATCCTGCACATCGACCCATTATTATCCAGGGCAAATACGGTCAGTTCCGAGAGGGTGGCAAGCCCAATGGCCAGGTAGCCCGGTCCGCTTCCGATATCGAGACACGAACCACTGTCGATATCCGTATCTTTGAGGATCTGGTGGGATGCCGGGAGACGGGAATAATGGATCCCCCGGATCGGAGCATGACAGAACAGTGGGGAATTGCCATGAGCGACTATGACATGCTGTTTGCAAAAGCCAGAGCGTTCCACGGGCATGTCTGCCCCGGGATCGTGCTCGGGACGCGGCTGACGATCGCCGGCCTCCGCGAGCTGGGGATGAACCCGCATGAGCCGCAGAAGGACCTGATT
>Ga0302253_1001719_pt1 | contig 12385 bp, 9 predicted proteins | sample AAG_RA_Trp_MG_FD_193537 | JGI IMG/M metagenome (GOLD analysis project Ga0302253, IMG submission 193537) | Enriched activated sludge microbial communities from anaerobic digester in WTTP, New Holstein, Wisconsin, United States - AAG_RA_Trp | ecosystem: Engineered > Bioreactor > Anaerobic >... | reverse complement strand
CCGAAATCAAGGGTAAGGCGGATGTCGTGATCGGCATGAGGCGATCGGGGAAAACCTGGTTTTGTTATCAGAAGATCCGGGAACTGGTTGCCTCGGGTACGAAAAAAGAGGCCATCGTCTATCTGAACTTTGAAGACGATCGGTTACTCGACTTCAACGTGACTCATTTCCAGGAAATCCCGGATGTTTATTTTGGAAAATACCCCGAATTGCGGCAGGCACGGTGTTATTTCTTCTTCGATGAAATTCAGAGAATCGATCAATGGGAAACGTTCGTAAGGCGGCTGTTGGATACCGAAAACATTCAGGTTTTCATTACCGGGTCATCCTCGAAATTGCTGGGGTCGGAAATCGCCACCAGTTTGCGGGGCCGTTCCCTGCCGACGGAGATCTTTCCGCTCAACTTTGAGGAGTTCCTGAGATTTCACAAACTTTTTCCCGTCCGTCCGAAAACGTTTGGCGCAAACACGGCTGCCGTGTTGCGGAAGGCTTTAAACGATTATCGTGACATCGGCGGTTTCCCCGAGGTGCAGCATCTGGCCCCGAATGTCCGGATTGAGGTATTGCAGGGGTATATCGATTCCGTTTTGTTAAAAGACATTATTGAACGCCACCAGGTGAGCAATGTCCATGTACTGAAACATCTTGTCCGGCATATTGCGAATTCATCGGGTGGAAAATTCAGCGTCAATAAATTTTACAATCTGATGAGAAGCCTGTCGATCAAGTGTACGAAGAACAGCCTGTATGAGTATCTGGACCATTTGACCGATGCGTTTTTATTTTACAAGGTGCCCATTCACAGCCGCTCCGAGAAAGCAAGGATGATTAATCCGCCTAGAATATACACGATCGACACCGGCCTTTTGAATGCCGTGACTTTCCGCAATTCCCATGATTACGGTCCTCGCCTGGAGAACATGGTTTTTATGCATCTGCGCCGGAACGGTTATGATGTGGAGTATGTCTGTACGCAGGAGGGTCATGAAGTCGATTTCTTCGCGCGGAGTAAAAATTCCGGAGAGGCGCAACTGATCCAGGTGTGCTGGGAGATGTCGGATAAAAAAACGGCTGCAAGGGAAGTGAAGGGTTTGAAAAGCGCCATGTCGGAATATGCATTCTCTTCCGGCACAATCGTGACATGGGATGACGAAGCCCGCCTGGATGAAGGAATAGAAGTCGTCCCCGCCTGGAAATGGCTGCTGGCCTGATCCGTTAATTTAACCGTCATGCCGGGCGAAAAAACAATGCCACGCCGTGTTTGTTTTAACTGTCACGCCAGGCTTGTTTTAATTGTCATGCCGGGCCCCGACCCGGCATCCAGACCTCGCTGAAGGCGTAACAAACCCCCGTCAGCAAAACCCCTAAAAGATCAAAGCAAAAAGTACTGGATTCCGGATCGCGCTGCGCTTGTCCGGAATGACAGAGAAAATAATTATCTGTCATGCCGGGCCCCGACCCGGCATCCAGACCTCGCTGAAAGCGTAACCACCATCAACAACGTTCCATTTAACCCCGGCTCTCTAAAAACCGAATATAGAAGCAAGCGTCCACGGTCAATCGTCGTCTTCTAACCTGAACAACCAATAAAACGCCGCATAAGGGGGGGAGCATTATGACACCAGCGGAAAACACGGTATCGGTCGTTTACGAAAAGGGCATTCTTTATGAGCTGCCACTGAGCAACCTGCAGCCGGACTTCAACCAGCCAAGAAAAGTCATTGATGCCGCGGCACTGGAGGAATTAACCGACTCCATTGCCAAGCATGGCGTTTTGGAACCCATCCTCTTCCGAACGGACGAGGCGGGCGTTCCGACAATCGTCGCCGGTGAACGCCGGGTCGAAGCTGCCCGCAAGGCAGGCCTGACCACCATTCCCGCTATCTACATGGCCGGGAAGCATGCGGAGATCGCCCTGGTCGAAAACCTGCTCCGCCAGGATCTGACGGTGGTGGAGGAAGCGGAGGCGCTCCAGCGCCTCATGGAGGAACAGCAGTACACGCAGGAACAGCTCAGTGTGATCATCGGCAAAGCGCGGAGCACCATCACGGAAATTCTCACCGTCAATCGGCTGCCCGCGGCGATTCGCGACGATTGTCGCGGCAACCGCAGCGTTCCAAGGTCCGTGCTTCTGGAAATCGCGAGGAAAAGGCAGGAGCGGGCCATGCACACCGCCTACAACGCCTTCAAGGAGAAGCTGGGCAAGGTGAAACAACCGAGGCAGAAAACGGACCCCAATGCACCGCGAGTATTCCTGGATCTAATCGATAAAACCGCCAGGCGGATCAGCGATGTGGACATCACGGGATGGAAGGAGGAAGATAGCATGTCCTTCATCAAGGCTCTGACCGAACTAAAAAACAGGATCGATTCCATCCTCCATCCCGTACCAAAATAAGCAAAACCAATATCTGAATATTCAGTATCGCTTAACTGTCACGCCGGGTTTATTTTAACTGTCATGCCAGGCTTGTTTTAACTGTCATGCCGGGCCCCGACCCGGCATCCAGACCTCGCTGAAGGCTTAACCGCAGCCGTCAACCGTTGATCTTAACCCAGGCGAATAAAACAAGGACTGGATTCCGGATCGCGCTGCGCTTGTCCGGAATGACAGAGAGGGTAAAAAGCCCGGAATGACAAAGAGAATAATTAACTGTCATGCCTGACTTGTTTTAACTGTCATGCCGGGCCCCGACCCGGCATCCAGACCTCTAAAAACACATGTAAAACTTTTTGACACTATACATTTTAGTCAATGATAACAAAACAATAGGCTATGTCGGTGCACCGACATAGCTTTCAAAACCAACACCACCAGGCATCACAAAAGCCCGTAAAAAATGACCTCAACAACCCAACAAAAAATAGCATCTCGTTGCTGTCCGGCATTATACGGTGAGAATTTTGCTTGAAACCTGAAAATGTTGTTTTCCCTTAAATTATACAAGATGGCCATTGCAGACAATAAGGGCGTAGAGGGAGCTACGGCGGTAAAGCCGCCCCGGCCTTATGGACTGTCCCTGCGCAGCAATTTTTCCTGGAACCTTGTTGGGAATGTTGTCTATGCAGGTTGTCAGTGGGGGATTCTGGTGATCCTCGCAAAGCTGACGACTCCCGAAATGGTCGGACGCTTTGCCTTGGGTCTGGCCATCACAGCCCCGATTATCATGCTTAGCCAACTTCAGTTGCGTGGCGTTCAGGCAACGGACGTCAGAGATGAATATTCCTTTGGGCATTATCTGGGATTGCGGCTGGTTACAACCTTGATGGCTTTGTTCGTGATCGGGGGAGTTGTATGGGCTGGGAAATATAACTTACAGACTGCGCTTGTTATTTTAGCTGTCGGCTTATCCAAAGCTTTCGAATCCATTAGCGACGTCTATTACGGTCTTATGCAGCGCCACGAACGTATGGATCGCATTGCCAAAGCAATGATGATCAAGGGACCCCTTTCACTGGCAGCACTGGGGTTGCTGGTTTACATCACCAATGATGTCCTGTGGGGTGTGATCGGCCTAGCGGTTACCTGGTTCCTGATCCTGATGTTCTACGACTTACGAAACGCCGCGATCACCCTGCGCGAGAGCCGATCTATCAAAGGCATGGCTTTTATGAGTGATGAAGTGATGCATCCGGATTTTGAACCGCGTCGGCTTGCAAACTTGGCTTGGCTGGCTTTTCCCTTGGGGTTGGTTATGGCGCTTATTTCCTTCAACACGAATATACCCCGCTATTTTATCGAGCATGAAATCGGTATATCAGACCTTGGTATCTTTGCAGCACTAGCCTACCTAGTATTTGCTGGAAACACTATAATATCTGCCGTGGGGCAATCAGTGGTGCCACGTCTTGCAAAATATTATGCGGTAGACGATATTATTCAATATAAACGTTTACTCGGCCGTATAATGGGAATCGGGCTGTTGCTGGGGGGGATAGGTGTGCTGATGGCATTGATAGCAGGGCGTCAGCTTCTCACGTTTCTATATCGTCCCGAGTACGCGGATCATGTTACAGCTTTTGTCTGGCTTATGATTATGGCTGGTGTATCCTACCTTGCTTCTTTCTTAGGATATGGCATGACAGCGGCCCGCTATTTCAAGGTGCAACTGCCAATCTTTATGATTGTTACAGCATCTACTTTTGGTGCATCTATGTGGCTGATTCCTCACTTTGCCCTAACTGGCGCCGCTCTGTCTTTGACAGTTGGATCGCTGGTCCAACTGATCGGCAGCGGCTTTGTTTTCGTTCATTTATTGCAAAAGAAAAATGTGAAAGGCGTTTCTTTGTGAATACGGAGTCCAATAAACAGGTTCGTGTTCTACACGTTGTTGGAGGGATGAACTATGGAGGTGTTGAGACCTGGCTCATGCATGTGCTGCGTCACATTGACCGGAAGCGCTTTCATATGGACTTCTTGGTGCATACTGATAACCCTTGTGTTTACGACGACGAGATACGTATGCTCGGTTCAGATATCATTCCGTGCCTTAAACCTTCACATCCCTTCCAGTACGCAATGAATTTCTTTCGGATTACAAAGGAACGGGCACCCTATGACGTTATACACAGCCATGTCCATCATTACAGCGGATTTGTTTTATGGCTGGCACAACTTGTGGGCATTCCCTTACGGATAGCCCACAGTCATAGTGACACCATGCGGAATGATTCCCATGCTACGCTTCAGAGAAATACCTATCTGAGCACGATGAAATGCCTGTTAAGTCGAAATGCGATCATTGGCTTGGCTGCCAGTCATGAAGCAGCCCAAGCTCTCTATGGGCAAAATTGGGAAAACGATCCCCGCTGGCGCATTCTTTACTGCGGGGTAGACCTGGTACCTTTCTCAAAAGATATCAATGGGGTGGCAATCAGAAAGGAATTGAACATTCCAGAAGATGCGTTTGTGGTCGGACATGTAGGTCGTTTTACCGAGGTGAAAAACCATATTTTTATGGTGGATATTGCCGCATGCTTGGCAATGCAATTCTCTAACATGAGAATGCTTTTCATCGGAAATGGTCCGCTTCTTCAGGAAATAGAGAGGAAGGTAAATCGGCTGGGATTGAAGGAAAAAGTCATTTTTGCAGGTCTGCGTTCCGACGTGCCACGCTTGATGCTCGGTGCTATGGATGTTTTTCTTATGCCTTCGCTGCACGAAGGCCTGCCGTTAGTTCTCATGGAAGCACAGGCAGCGGGCCTTCCCTGTATTTTCTCGGATGTTGTTTCCAAAGAAACTGATGTCGTTCCTTATTTTGTGCATCGCACTTCTCTTGATTTGCCACCAGAAATATGGGCAAAGAAGGTAATAGATGCCGCAAAAGCGGCTCCAATATCAAAGAAACAAGCACTGGAGTTGGTCTCGCAAAGCGCTTTCAACATAAACATGTCGGTTGAGCATTTGGAGAAAGTTTATTTGCAAAAATAATAAACTTAATTTTAGAAATATATTCAATATTAAAAACATATTAATAAATTATGATAGAATTTATAAATTTAATTACTTTCATTTGGCTTTTATGGTGGACTGCACTTTCTGTACGGAGATTGTGTTCAGATAAAAAGGAATCCATCGACATTGTTATGCTAGTGTTATTCTTTTTTTGTGGTGTCCCTTTATTGCTAGATGTTACGCTTGGAAAGCCTGAATATACTATGCAGCCCGGTTTCGCTGTTGCCTGCCAGGACCCTACGACAAATTATATTTATTGTCTATATATGGCATTTATTCCTCCCTTCTGGCGTTTTGTTAATCATTGGGTTAAGGGTGGGCGTCAAGATTTCAAGCAGGGATTCATTGAAATTAAAAAAAGTGATGCTTATCACTTTTCAAAACGCCCTATAATACGCGTAGTTTTAGCCGTCTTGCTTATTTCGCCTATCGTAGTTGCGGCGTTGTCACCTGACTACATGCAGTACCTGACGTTTGCGCACGTCTTGCGCGGCTCGCTACATTATGAATTTAATGATTGGCATTCCATCGTTTCGATGTTCGCTTCCATTAGTATAGCGGCAGGTGCATACATCGTTTTTATCGGCAGGGCTAGAATCATATCTTTGTCAAACATGATAACAGTTTATCCATTTCTCTTGGCTGATTCATGGTTAAAGGGTAAACGCTCGACAATTGCGTTATCGATTTTTCTAATAATTACTATCCGTTGGTTAAAAGATGAATACAAGGGGCGAAGTTTAATTTTTGCATTGTTCTTTGGTTTATTTCTTTTAATGGGTTTTTCTTTTGCCTATCAGGAATTCACCGATCGGATTGCAGGTAAACCTTTATATGATAGTTTCCGTATTGACTATGGAAGGGACGGTGTTATCAAAATGTCCATTTATGCGGAATTGAATCCCAGTCATATGAAAATATTAGAGTATCGTGGTCAAAGTATCTTGTTTTATGCCACAATGGCGATTCCTAGAAAATTGTGGCAAGAAAAACCGCTACCCTATGCTCAATATGTAACGTCGGCTATGTTTTTTTCCACGCCGAGGCTTTGGGGATGGGGAATGACAACGAGCATTCTCGATGAGGCCGTTGCCAATGCGGGCTGGGTGGGAATGGTGTTCGGTCCGTTATTTATCGTATTAATTTGTTTGTTGGGTGACAAGAGTGTAAGTCCTTTTGTTCGTCTGCTGACACCCTTAATAAGCGTTCTTTTATTAACCGTTCAGATTGTTGCATTTGCACCATTGTTTATGATTTGGATAGGAACGTATATATTTTCAGGCGGCGGTCTTAGAAGAAGTTTAATCTTAAAATGATATGTCATTGTCTAAGTTGAAAATAGCTAAATGATTGTTACCGTAACCCTGGAACATCGTTTTTTGTCGACACCAGATGGTAAGCTATGGACACAGACCATGTTCCCTTATGCTTTTTGGCAGCGCTACCTTGCGGCTTTTGATCAGGTCAATATCGTCGCCCGGGTTCTGAAGGTTTCCTCTGTGCCTGAAGATTTTAAACGTGTCGATGGCGAAAAAGTTTCATTTACAGCATTGCCTCATTATATAGGGCCATTGGGTTATCTGAGACGTAGATTCACCATCAAAAATATGCTTGGTAAAGCATTTTTGAATGCAGATGCTGTTTTGTTCCGTATTCCGTCCCATATTGCCTGGAGCGCACGCTCATTTTTATCGAAAAAAAAGAGACCTTATGCAGTGGAACTCGTTGGTGATCCATGGTCTGTTTTTTCACCTGGTGCGGTTAAACATCCATTGAGATTTTTTTTTAGGTGGTATTTCCGTCATCAGACCAAACATCAATGTGCTGAAGCTGCATGTGTAGCTTATGTTACAGAATTTACGTTGCAGCAAAGTTATCCGGCAACAGGTAGTGCCTATATTACTAATTATTCAAGCATAGAATTGCAGATGGATTCTTTTTCGTTTTCGCGAAATTTTGATACTCACGTTCCTAGAAGAATTGTTTTTGTAGGCAGTCTTGCCCAACTCTATAAGGCTCCAGACGTTTTACTCGAAAGTTTTTCTCAATTAAAATCCAGGGGCAAAAACATACAACTGACCATCATTGGTGATGGTTCTTTTAGGCATAGCTTGGAATCCTTTGCAAGGGCCATGAATATTGAAGATTGTGTTGAATTCCTAGGGCAGATCAGTTCGGGCAAAGCGATCAACGATGAATTGGATAAAGCAGACTTATTTGTTCTGCCTTCCCGAACTGAAGGGTTACCAAGGGCGATGATTGAAGCAATGGCGCGAGGGCTGCCCTGCATTGGAAGTACGGTGGGCGGCATTCCTGAACTTCTGCCACCTGAATGCATGGTCAAGCCCGGCGATCCAGTTGCGTTGGCTGAAAAGATTGATTGGATTCTTTCTCGGCCGGAAGAGATGACACGCATGTCTGCTAGGAATATTGAAAAAGCAAAGGAATATTCAAATGATGTGTTAAGCGCCAGAAGGACAGCGTTCTATAGTGAATTAAAGAAACGTACCACGGAATGGCGGGTTCAGAGTGGGCGAAGATGAGGGTGCTTCATCTGGTCAAAACCAATGTGGGGGCAACATGGGCGTGGCGTCAAATCCGTGAACTGGTGAAACTTGGGCTGGATGTGCATGTGGCGATTCCAGCAGGAGGGCCGATGGCGGGAAAGTATGCTGCGGTGGGAGCCCATGAGCACAATTTGCAGACAAATTTCCCGGTAGGCGTTCCATGGAGGTTTCCGTCTCTTGCCGCCGAATTCCGTATGCTGGTTAATGCGGTCAATCCAGACATTATTCATAGTCACTTCGTGGGCACAACGTTGACGATGCGCTTTTCCCTTGGACGTAACCATCCGATCCCCAGGGTATTTCAGGTTCCGGGACCTTTACATCTCGAACATCCTTTTTTCCGTATTGCAGAAATTACAACGGCTGGGAATGCAGATAGTTGGATTGGTTCCTGCGTGTGGACTTGCAATCGATATCAAAAGAGTGGCGTACCGAAAAATAGGGTTTATCTGTCTTATTATGGGACTGATCTTGATCTTTTTAAAAAGCAGCCCAAAGGACTGTTACGCAAAGAACTTGGACTTTCCGAAAGCATTAAAGTGGTCGGCATGGTTGCGTTCATGTATAGGCCGAAAAGCTACCTGGGGCAAACACGCGGCATAAAGGGCCACGAGGATTTAATTGATGCTTTTGCCCTCTGCTTGCAGCAAGATGCAGACATGCGTTGTGTTTTTGTTGGCGGTGCATGGGACGGAGCCTCTGCATATGAAGCAAAAATAAAAGCTTACGCGAGGCAGCAGTGTGGTGACAAGGCGGTTTTCCTAGGGAACCGTCTGGATGTGCCCTTGCTTTACCCGGATTTCGATGTAGTCGTCCACCCCTCTCATTCAGAAAATGTGGGTGGTGCATGTGAGTCCCTGCTTATGGCTGTTCCGACTATTTCAACCAATGTGGGCGGATTCCCGGATCTTGTGAAAAATGGCGAAACAGGATGGTTGATTCCTCCTCGGGATCCAGTGCAGCTTAGTCGTGCAATCATGGAAGCCTTGCAAAACCGGGATGAGGCTTGTCAGCGTGCCGAGCGAGGCCGGATTTTGGCGCGTGACCTTTTCGATGTTGAGAAGACAGCCTTGCGGATAATGGAAATTTATGAACAGATTCTGACGAAAAGGACGTCGATTTGTTAAAAAGAATTTTTGATATAGTTTTTTCGTTTGCGGGGATTTTATTACTTTTGCCTTTTTTTCTTTACATAGCAATCATGATTAGGACCTTCATGCGGGGTAAGGTTTTATTTAAACAAACAAGGCCGGGTTTGCACGGGAAACCATTCACCATTTATAAATTCCGGACAATGTCGAATAAGCGGGACGAAGATGGCAATCTTCTTCCGGATAACCAGCGCATGACGAAATTAGGTGTTTTTTTGCGATCCACTTCCCTGGATGAATTCCCTGAACTTTTCAACGTGCTCAAAGGTGACATGAGCCTGGTGGGGCCACGGCCCCTTTTGAGGCAATATCTTGACCGCTACACGCCGGAGCAGGCCAGGCGGCATGCGGTTCGTCCCGGAATCACCGGATGGGCTCAGGTAAATGGAAGAAATGCAATCACTTGGGAGGAGAAGTTTGAATTGGATGTTTGGTACGTGGACAATTGGTCGTTTTGGTTGGATATGAAAATTATAGGGATGACTTTCTGGAAGGTTCTTAAACGTGAAGGAATCAGTCAGGTAGGACAAGCAACGATGGAAGAATTTAAAGGGAGTTGATTTATGATGGGGCTGTAACAAGTCGAACAGACGTCCATCTTGTCATTCCGGGCAAGCATAGCACGACCCGGAATCCATTGTTTCTATTCAGTTATGGATACCGGATCAAGTCCGGCATGACAGCAGTATCGACTGTCTGCGAGATCATCAAAGTAGTCTGTATTTCGCAATATGCTGATCTTTGACGTTACGTTATATGAGAATATTGAGGTTTATATGAGCGAAAGATTTGGGGACTGGCAATTCCCGGAAATTGAAGAGGGGAAGCCCACCCAATACAATTGGGTTGTTCAACACGTTGATAAACTTCAGCTTGGTTATAAAACGGACATCGGCGCCTTCACATATATCAATGCGCAATATGGTGTGACGATAGAAGATTGTGTGCAGATCGGTTCACACTGTTCCATCTATTCAATTTCGACGATTGACAATAAAAGCGGTCCTGTGACTTTGAAAAAGAATTGCCGCATAGGAAGCCACAGTATTGTTATGCCGGGGGTGACAGTGGGGGAGAATGCCATTGTTGGTGCGTTCAGTTTTGTTAATCAGGATATTCCGGCCGACACGGTTGCCGTGGGTGTCCCCGCCAAAGTAATCAAAAAGATCCAAAAATAACAATCAATTCTAAAAGATGAAGTCGTAAAAAGTCGAAAAGACGGCTATTTGTCATTTCGGGTAAGTGTAGAGCGACCTGGAATCCAGTATTTTCGTTCAATTATGGATGCCGGATCAAGTCCGGCATGACAGTCTGACCGTCTTTTTACGAGACCATCCTAAAAAACGGGCAGAAAAATGGTCAGAAATACGGACGGTTATGCCGCCGGAAAGTTGATGAACTGTGCCTTGTGGCCGTATTTCGATGAAGAAGAAATCGATGCGGTTCGGTCTGTTCTTGCTTCCGGTAAGGTCAACTATTGGACTGGTGAGGAAGTTCAGCAGTTCGAAAAGGAATTTGCCGCATTTACGGGCAACGCTTACGCCGTTGCCCTGATGAACGGTACCGTGGCGCTGGAAGCTATTCTCCACGCTCTGGATATAGGACGTGGAGATGAGGTCATCGTGACACCCAGGTCTTTCATCGCATCGGCCGGCTGTGCCGTTCTGCAGGGCGCCCGACCGGTTTTCGCGGACGTCGATGCTGACAGCCAGAATATTTCTCCTGAATCTATTGAAAAAGCGATCACCCCGAAAACGAAGGCGATCATTGCAGTTCATCTGGCGGGCTGGCCCTGTGACATGGATGCCATTTGCGACATAGCCCGAAGAAATCATCTGCGTGTTATTGAGGACTGTGCCCAGGCGCACGGCAGTCAATATAAGGGGTGTCCTGTCGGCTCCCTTGGTGATGCCGCTGCCTTTTCCTTCTGCCAGGATAAAATCATGACGACGGGCGGGGAAGGGGGCATGGTTACGACCAGTGACAGGCCGATATGGGAGAAGATCTGGTCTTACAAGGACCATGGGAAGAACTTTGATGCGGTTTACAACCGAACGCATTCGTCCGGTTTTCGGTGGCTTCATGAAAGTTTCGGCACAAACCTGCGCATGACGGAAATGCAGGGGGCAATCGGCCGGATTCAATTGAGGAAACTACCCGAGTGGGTCGATCTTCGCCGCCGGAACGCGGCTATCCTCGCAGAGCGCTTTAAGGAGATTTCAGCCTTTCGTGTGACCGTCCCGCCGCCTGAAGTTTTTCATTCCTACTATAAATATTATGTTTTTGTCCGTCCGGAGAAATTGAAGCCAGGATGGAGCAGGGACCGAATTATTGAAAAAATAGTCGACCGAGGTGTCCCCTGTTTCAGCGGCAGTTGCGGTGAAATCTACCGGGAAAAGGCATTTACCGCCGCGGGACTGAATCCGGCGGTTCGTCTTCCCATTGCCCGGGAGTTGGGTGAGACGAGTCTCATGTTCCTGGTCCATCCGACATTGTCTGAAAAAGACATGGTTGCTATGGCAGACGTTATTGAAGACGTCATGAAGGAAGCAATGATTTAGGAAGACACGCCTCCTGTCGTCACCCCAATCAAACGGAAAATGAGCGACTAGATCGAGTAGAACAGCAAGACGGTTATTATCTCTAAATGCCTGTTCCTCGAAATCGAGAAAAAGTTTTCGGAAGACTCAGTGTTGTTTAATCAATTTCATGCCTGGCACAAACCTGGAATCCACCGCTGCAGCGGTGACCATATTGAGTCGGTTGAAACTTCTCAGGGCAATTAATAAGGCCGTGTGATGGCGTTTGGGACTCGGTGTTCCGTTTTGGCTGAAGTGTAAGGCATTGGAAATGGATTCCGGGTCGCGCTTCACTTGCCCGGAATGACGGGAGGGGAGGTCATGCCGGAGCCTAATAAAAGTCCTCCCGGATTCAACAGAAGTCATGCCGAATTCAACGAGGGACTTCCCGGATGCAACAGAAGTCATGCCGGTCTCCGACCCTGCATCCAGACCTCGCTGAAGCCGTCGCAACCATAGTGAGGCGGCTAAACCTCCTCAGGACAAATCGTAAGGTAGTGTGTCTCCGTTTGGGACTCGGTGTTCCGTTTTGGCTGAAGTGTAAGGCATTGGAAATGGATTCCGGGTCGCGCTTCACTTGCCCGGAATGACGGGAGGGGAGGTCATGCCGGAGCCTAATAAAAGTCCTCCCGG
>Ga0302253_1001717_pt1 | contig 12392 bp, 9 predicted proteins | sample AAG_RA_Trp_MG_FD_193537 | JGI IMG/M metagenome (GOLD analysis project Ga0302253, IMG submission 193537) | Enriched activated sludge microbial communities from anaerobic digester in WTTP, New Holstein, Wisconsin, United States - AAG_RA_Trp | ecosystem: Engineered > Bioreactor > Anaerobic >... | reverse complement strand
TCTTTGGCGTCCAGTTCCATCCGGAGAAGAGCGGCGCTTCGGGGCTGCGGCTGCTTGAGAATTTTGTCGGGATGGCGTAGTGTCGGCAATTTTTTTTGGCACAAGAGGATTCCCCGAAAAATTTTCAACGCTCTTGGGGGTTCTGCCTTCAGCTCCACCCCCGCCGCTGGGGCATGCCCCTCATTAGGATAGGACGGAGTAAGTTTATCCAAGCCTTTTTCGTTTTCCTGTACAGGTATTACTGAGGAATCCTAAGCGCCCCCGAGTCGAAGACCTGATGGTCTTCTCCTGCTTCGGGTCTTACAACCCCCAGCACCCCCGCAGCGGGGGGCGGGCTGAGGCAAGGGGGACATCCGGTTTCCATAATTTTTCCCTCATCAGAATTCTCCATTTTTTGTAAATCGAAGACACTACGTGTCATCTACACCTCAATGATTTGGTGACCTCCCGCAGGTCGAAGAAAGTCTGACGACTTTCTTCTCCTCCTCGAGGCCTGAAGACCTCCCGCAGGTCGAAGAAAGTCTGACGACTTTCTTCTCCTCCTCGAGGTCTGATGACCTCTCGCAGGTCGAAGAAAGTCTGACGACTTTCTTCTCCTCCTCGAGGTCTGATGACCTCTCGCATGTCGAAGAACCCTCCGGGTTCTTCTCCTGTCTCACCCTGCATTGCAGGGTTCGACAATCAGAAACCTATTATCCTGACGCATTCGATGCTGTTGTCATGAAATGGATCCTGCTGTTTGCGATTGGTCTCGCGTGCATCGCGGGACCGGTTTGTGCATACGGACTCTACATCGACTGCCCGGCAACCGTACAGGTGGGCCTGCCGCTGAAATGCTCTATCGACAGCAACCTTCCTGCCGGCAACACGTTCGATCTCGTGCTCTACCGTTCGCAGTACACGGCAACCGAGCTGAGCCGGCAGCCGGTCACGATCCAGGAGGACCACAACACCCAGTACCGGCTGTTCGAGACCCAGGGGCTCCCGGGAGGCACCTACAAGATCGAGGTCCAGGACCTGAAACGCGGTGAGGAGGGCCTTAGCTCGGATTCGGTGACGTTCAAGCTCGTGAAGGTCCTCGATCGGTCGGACGACATCACCATCACCTCCCCGGTCACCCAGGATCTTGAGGACGCGCTCAGGATCGAGGGATCGATAACAAAGCTTGGCGGCGAGGGTGTTGAGATCGAGGTCCGCGGCCCCGAGGGCAGGATCTTCGGGCCGCAGTTCATCGGGTCCAAGGAACAGATCAAGGACGGCTCCGGTGAGTTCACGTACCGGGTTGCGGTGACAAACCCGGGCACCTACGAGGTCTCGTTCAGGGACACCAAGGGGTTCATCGGCATCAAGAAGTTCACCGTGAAAGCCCCGCCAACGCCCGAGCCGACCACGGTTCCGACCACGGTCCCGACCACAACAATCCCGCCCACAACGCTGCCGACGCCTCTCCCTACGACCCAGTCGCCAGTCTCGCCGCTCACGGTGATTGGGGCGATTGGGATTGCGGGGATCTGCGCAGCTGCGGGAATGAAACGATCATAACTTTTTTCCAACGCACCCGCCGTTCAGGTTCTGTGCCGGAAATCCCGGACGGGAATTGGAAATACCAATAAAAAGAACAGGATTATTTCCGGCTCTTCTTCCAGAGCCATGCCTCGTAGCAGAGCAGGACGAAAATGACGAGCACGCCGCCGAGGAAGAACGCGAGTGCCGGGTCAATGGCCGGGAACACACTGCCTGCACCTGCGCCAAGGCCCTCGTCAAAAGCGGCCTGCGTGACCGGCTGCGGGGGCATCATGGTCGGTACCAGGGTCTGCACCGGCGCCGGGGTTGGTGGCATCGTGGCAGCGGCAGTGTGGAGCATGGATGGCGAGATATTCCCGGCCGCCCACGTGTCCGCTGTGCCTTTCGTTCCCGCCGCGAGCACCTCCGGCGCCCGGCTCATGTTCTGGGCTGCCGCCTCGGTGATCGCTTTTGCGGCACCGACGCCCGCGTCCGTCTCCCGGGCGATGGTGTACTCCGGCGCCATGTTGAGGGTGTTGGCACTGCCCCGGATCATGCTGCCCGCGCCAAACAGCGTGGGCAGGACCGAGATGATCACCGTGGCGAGCGCTACGATCCCGAAGAGGGACGCGTATTTTAAGAGGAGCGAACGGACATTGGTCTGCCGGGGTGCAACCACGAGCAGCTGGTTGGTCAGCGTGTAGATCTTGACCTCGCGGCCCTTGATGCTGTACTTTGTCTGCTCCACCCCGATGAGCCCCGCGTCGAGCAGGTTCTCGACATGGTACTTCGCGGTGTTCATCGGGATGTTCAGCCGCTCGGTAATGTCCGTCAGGCTCTTTGGCCCTTCGCCAAGGATCTGCAGGATGTCGCTTGCGGTCTGGCTCCCCATCGCTTTTGCGATCTTCTGCGCCCGTTCGTCGCCGGGTTCCAGGAACACGACATTCTCGGTCATGGGTTATCCCTTCAGCGCAGCTATGATCCGCTCGCGCCCGACCTTGAGCGCAAGGTCGAGCTGTGCCGCATCCGGCCCGCCGCCCTGCGCCATCGACGGCTTGCCGCCGCCCTTACCGCCCAGCATGCCGCAGACCTGCCCGATGATGTCGCCGGCGTTCACCCGCTGGTCGCCCGAGGCGAGCACGACCCGGACCGATTCGCCGGATCCGGCAAGCAGGGCAACGCCGCCTTTCTCCGAGACCGATGCGGCCAGCAGGGAGAGCTCCTTCTGCGGGAGGTCGATCCGTTTCACGACAACGGAAACGTCGCCGATCTTCTCGGCAACGAGCGACCGCATCTCGAGCTCGACCAGCTTTGCGGTCATCTTCTCGATCTCCTTCTTCTGGTCCTTCCACTCGGTGAAGAACCGGGTCACGGTTGCCGGCAGGTTCTCGTCCTGCACCGAGAGGACAGCCGCGGACGATGAAACGATCCCCTCGAGGTGCTGCATGTAATAGATTGCAGCAATGCCGGCCGCGAACTCGATGCGCTCGATGCCGTCCTGGATGTGCTCAACGCGGATGATCTTGACCATGCCGACCTCGCCGGTGCTGTGGCAGTGGGTGCCGGCGCAGGCCTCGATGTCGCCCGCCACCTTCACGATCCGGATCTCACGGCCCGGCGGCACTCCGCCCTGGTACAGCGAGAAGCCGTACTTCTGCTCGGCCTTTGTCCGGTCCTCGATCTCAACCTCGACCGGCACGCTCTGCATGATCATCCGGTTCGCCGCGATCTCGATCTTCCGGAGCTCGTCCATCGTGATGTGCTTGAAGTGGCGGATGTCGATCCGCGAGCTCTCGCTGCCCTTCTGGGCGCCGGCCTGGTGGATATGGGCGCCGAGCACTTCCTTGCACGCATGGAGGATGACGTGGGTCGCGGTGTGGTGGCGCATCAGCGACCAGCGCCGCTCCTCGTCCACCATGCCCTTGATCCGCTCGCCGCGCCGGAGCATACCGCCGGCAATGTGGTGGAGGATCACCTCGCCAACTTTCACCACGCTGTCCACCTGCGCCATGCTGTCGGCGCCGATCAGCGTGCCGGTATCGGCCGGCTGACCGCCGCCCTCCGGGTAAAAGAGCGTCTGGTCGAGGACCGCGTAGCCGTCGAAGAAGTCCAGCACCACGGCCTCGAACTCGACTGCCGAGGGCTGGTCGTAGTAGATCCTCTTCGTGGGCGGGAGGGCTTTGAGCCGTTCGGCATACTTTGCGGTGGCGTCCTCCTCGCCCTCCTTCTTTGACTCGGAGTGCATGTCGGCGACCATGGAGTAGAAGTTGTCCGGCAGGTCCACGACCGCGCCCTCCTTTGCCGCGATCTCTTTTATCATCTCCGGCTGGATGCCGTGGGAATCATAAAGGACCATGACCTCGGCAAGCGGGACCCGCTGGCTCTTTGCCTTGTAGGTTTTGGCGATCTTCTGGACAATCCGGGTGCCGCGTTCAAGGGTGGACGCGTACTTCCCGGTCTCACGGTCCACGATCTCCCGCACGACCGCAAGGTCCTGCTCGAACTTGTCAGACCCGATGATGTTCGTCTGCTGCTCGATCAGGTCCGCGAGCGGTTCCTGAATCTTCAGCTCGTTCATCATCCGCAGGGTACGGCGGATCACGAGCCGGGCAAGGTAGCCTTCACGGACATTGGACGGCACGATGCAGTCGCCGAGCATGTAGGCGAGGCACCGGGTGTGGTCCACGATAGCGTACACCTTCTCGACAGGGGCGATCATCTTGTCGAGCTTCTCAGTCGGGACATCGATCGCCGCTGCAACCTTCTTGCGCAGGGCAAAGAGGTTGGAGCCCGAGATGTCCATGAGGCCGGCGAATTTCGCGTTGAGCGCAAGCATCCGGGCAAAGTCCTTGTTGTCGAGCATGTGGGAGATGCCCGCAGCACCCATCACCCGGCTCACCATCTCCGGGAAGACCGCGTCGTAGATCGTGGGCGAGCCCTTGGATGCCCAGACCAGCCGCTCGAGCCCGTAGCCGGTGTCCACGATCCGGAGCTTCATCGGGTAGTACATCTCGCCCTTCAGCTCGTAGCCCGGCCCGTCGCCCTTCTGCCGCCCGAGGCTCATGAAGACGAGCGTCGCGACCTCGAGGCCGCCGATCAGGACCTCGACGCTCGGCCCGGCATTGCCGCCGCCGATCCACGGGTTCTCCTTGTAGGTGACCTTCGTGATGTCGCCACCGATCGACTTGAGGAACTGGTCGCAGAGCTCGACCGTCCGGTCCTTCCAGTAGATCTCCTCGTTCGGCGTGTTGAAGGCATGGTGGGCCATCATCTCGAACGTGGTGAGGTGCCGCCCGGACCTCCCGACCGAGTCCAGGTCGTTGAGCCTGATGCAGGGCTGGGAGATGGTGAGCGGGTTTGCCGGCGGGGGAACGATGCCGCTGGTCACGTACGGCTGGAAGTCGGCAATGGAGGCGATGGTCAGGTAGATGTCGTCCCGCCAGCGTGCGGCGACCGGGTACCGCCCGACCCGCGTGTGACCGTTCTGTTCAAAGAAGGAGAGGTATGCCTCGCGCATGGTGTCGAGCGTGTGGGGCCTGAAGACCGGGCTGCCGATGAAATTATAGGGCTCGCATGGTGCGTCCCCGCAGGTCTCCCGCGAGGGGTCGCGGGTCCAGTACGCCGACCCGCAGCTTTTACAGATCTTCCGGGTGAATCCCTGGGTTTTGAAATAATCGAGCTGGTATTCGTCCTCTAACATGAACAATCACACAATCGTCAGTACAGTTGGCTACGGAATGTAATTAGTTTGTTGTTCTTGAGGATCTTGAGGCTCTTCAGAGCCGAAAGAGGAGAAGAACGCATCAGCGTTCTTCGACTTCATCAGACCTGAGGGTGGAGAAGAATTGCGAAGCAATTCTTCGATTTCGGTTGAGGCTCTTGAGGGTCGTAAGACCCGAAAGAGGAGAAGAGCCAAAGGCTCTTCGATTTCCGCAGGAGGCCCTCAGAACCGAGGTTCTTCGACTTCCTCAGAAGATATGCACATGAAAAAGAGTTCACACCTCTGCGATGAACATTTGAATTCTGGATATTGTGAGTGCTCCCCGCCTCAGGGCCTCTCCGGGATGCTGCATTCTGCTCGAATGCAGCACGAGAAGAACCTTTCAGGTTCTTCAAGCCACGGCGGGGCCAGAGCAGGACCGGGATACTGGCAACTGAAGCCGCCGCGGGAGCGAGTCGAAAATTCTCTTCGAGAATTTTCTCCAGCCTACCCTGACCGCTGGTCACGGCTGGCTCCCCGCGGGGTCTGCCGAAGGCAGTGAAGAAGATTTTACAACGGAAAATCTTCGACTGCGGCGGCACCTATCCTTGTGGGGGTTTGGGGGTATCCGTATTGCCGTCAGGCAATGCGGATTCGAGAAGATAATCCGCAGGATTATCTTCGGGCATCAGCCCCCATCATTCAATCATCCAGTGTGATTTTCATGGAAAAAAACCGAAGTAGGCGAATGCCGCAGGTTGACGAACCTGCGGCAGGAGAAGGACGGTACCTTTTTCCTGATAGTAGGGAAAAGCGCCCCTCACTCCCCGTGCCGGCATGCCACCGAGTCGGTGCTGCACCGGTGGCTGCCGATCATGCCGACTGCCTTGAACGCGTCCTCGAGGTCGGGGAAGTTGGGGATCTGGGCATCGCGGAGGATCCGGAGCGGCGTCTTCATGCTGTCGCCGCCGATCATACAGCCCACGATCATCTTGTGGGTGTGCTTGGAGAACCGGACGATCTCGTTTGCCACCCGGATAGGGTCGGAGATGGCTGACGGGACAGCGATGACGAACGCGATATCCCAGAGGTCCTGGTTCCGGATCATGATGTCGAAGGTCTTTGCGAAGCGGTCGGCACTCGAGTCGCCGACCATGTCGATCGGGTTTGCGCGGCTCCAGTCCGCGGGAAGGACCGCGTTGAGCTCATCGATGATGGTCTGTGAAAATTCAATCATCGTGATCCCGTTCTGTTCAGCATAGTCGGATGACAGGACCCCGAAGCCCCCGGCATTGGTGATCACGACCGCCCGGGTTCCCCGCGGATACCCCTCCGATGCCAGCAGTTCCGCGGTCTGGAACGCCCCCCGGATGGAATTGACCGGGATGACCCCGGCCTGCCGGAACGCGGCCATGTATACCGCGTGGCTGCCGGCCAGGGATCCCGTGTGGGAGGCGGCGGCCCTCTGGCCGATGGCTGAAGCGCCGGCCTTGATGACCACCACCGGTTTTGTTGGGGTGATCCGGCTGACGGTCTCCATGAACCGGCGGCCGTTCCGGACCTGCTCGGCATAGAGGATGATTGCCTTCGTCTCCGGATCGTTCGCGGCGAACTGCACAAAATCCTCGAACGTGAGGTCAGCCTGGTTGCCGACGCTGATGACCGCGGACAGACCGATCTCTTCCGGCAGGCTCCAGTCAACGATGGTCGTGATGATCGCCCCGCTCTGCGAGATGAAGGCAATCTTGCCGGGTTTTGGCGATACCGGGTCGAAGGTGGTGTTGATTCCCTGGTGCGGGAGCATGAGCCCCAGGCAGTTCGGCCCCATGATCCGGATCCCGTACTGCCGGGCAATGGCAAGGACCTCGTTCTCCAGCGCCCTCCCGGCATCGCCCGCTTCACGGAATCCCGAGGAGATGATGATCACGAGCGGAACCTTCTTCTCTCCGGCGTCCCGCACCACCTGCGGCACTCCTTTTGCCGGGATTGCGATAACCACGAGGTCGATGGTTGCGGGGATCGCGGAAAGCGAAGGATAGGCTTTTTTCCCGAGGATCCCGTCCGCCTTCGGGTTGACCGGGTACAGGGATCCCCTGAACTGGAGGAGGTTCCGTGTGATCGCGTAACCGACCTTGTTCGGATCCTGCGAAGCGCCCACGACCGCAATGGAACCGATGGAGAGCAGCCGGTCCGGCAGTTCCGGTCTCCCGCCATCGGCCACCGGTTCCGGTGAATCGTCCACATAGATGCGGGCGTCAACCACGCACCCTCCCGTTTCGTACAGCACCATCGGGTTGAGATCGAATTCCCTCACGCGGGGAGTGTCAGAGAACCAGCGGGCTGCAGCAGCCACGGCTGCAACGAACGCCTCTTCATCATGGGCCGCCTGGTTCCGGTATCCGGCAATGAGGCGGGATACCTTGAGCTCGCGCACCATAGCGCGGATCTCAGAGGTGTCCACCGGCAGCACGCGGAGGGAGACGTCGCGCAGGAGTTCCACAAGCGTCCCCCCGGCACCGATGGTGATGACCCTGCCGAACGCGGGATCGGTCTTCCCGCCGATGATCAGCTCGAGACCCGGGGCGAGCTGCTGCACGACCAGGATGCCGTCGATCACTGCCCCCGGGACTTTTTCCCGGACATCATTTGTGATCTTTTCGAAGGCAGCGGAAGCCCCGGCTGCCGACCGGATGTCCAGGACAACCCCGCCGGCATCCGACTTGTGAACCACCTGCTGCGAGATAACCTTCATGACAACCGGGTACCCGATAGCATCGGCGGCTTTTTGGGCCTCGTCTCTCGTGCGGGCAATCGAAAAGCCCGGGACCGGGATACCGGCGTTCTTTAACAGAGCATACCCTTCTGCTTCCGGAAGCAACTGGCGTGCCATGATGAGCGATCTTCCTCCTTCAGGTACTCTCTATTGGCATGCTCCGGTTTATGAGGCTGCCGGCTGCCCGGGGAGGTTATCTGCTGAAGGGCACGTTCGTCTTCAGTGCCGTTGCAAGGTCGGACAGGATGGGGACGATCTCCCGTTCCCGTTCGAACCGGTCACGGACGATCTCCGCGAGGCTCCCGTTCTCTATCCGGTTTTTCACGAACGGGAGGTAACAGCGTTCATCGGCACTGGCATGGTCCCATGCCCGGGAATACAGGGTCTCCAGTTCCGGGCGGAGCGCTGCCGTTCCCTTCCGGATCGCCTCTTCTGTCAGCGCGAGCAGCGCGTCCTGCCCCGTCTCGACCGGCAGGGACGGGCAGCGGAGGAGCGACCGGATGAAAGCGCAGACTGCCATGTCGGAGCGGATGCAGTCCTGTTCGTCCATTGCCTTGATCTCGAGACATTTCCGCGAGAAGCGGATGATGATGCCGCCCGAGTTCACCCATTCCTCGCAGAGAATCCTGGCATCGTTCTTTCTGAGTTCGGCAAAGATCGCTTCCTGCTCAGTGCGGTAGTCCCGGACCGACGCGATCTTCTCCGGGACGATGCGGTTGCAGATGAGGGGGATCTCCTTCTGGTTCTCCCGGTAGTAGAGGAGCCGGTTGTCTGCCGTCCCCGTGCTCCTGCCTTCGACAATGGGGGATGCGGCCGTGACGGCGACCAGGTACGGCAGCAGGCTGCGGAGGCGGTTGAACTGCCGGACAAGGTCTTTCTCCGCGCTGTACGACAGGTTCACCTGCAGCGCCTGGATGTTGAGCCACCCGTGCTGCCGGATCGTGAAGAGCCGGTCGTAGACCTCATAAAACTCCCCCTCGTCATGGTCCCAGACCGCAGTCTCGTCAAGCCGGAGGGTCGGGTGCATCCCGAGTCCGAGCAGCCGGTACCGGTTGCGGAAGACATGATCCAGCTTGTGCAGTCCCCGCACGAGCTGGTCTTCCAGCGCCGCGATGGTATCGGCATGGGTCCTGGGGATAATCTCGAGAACGGTCTTCTGGAGTTCCTTGCACAGCTTCACGTCGCCGAACAGGATCTCGCTCTCATAGCTCCCGCAGATGCTTTTTATAATCTCGTCCGAGACCGGCAGCGGCCGGAACTGCGGGTCGCTGATGGAGTACTCGTGCTCGGTGCCGATGGTCATGGAGTATCACGCAGCAAAAAGGCGGGAGACGATCTTCTGGTACACGTCCGGGTAATGGCTGTCCTCGCCGCCCTCGAGCGAGGGATTGTCGTTCACCTCGATGACATACGCATCCCCGTTGTTGTTCTTGAGGTCCACGCCGTACAGCCCGTCCCCGATCGCGTCCGCGGCACGGATCCCGAGCTTCACGACATGGGGCGGGATGGCATTCTCCGGCACGCTCTCGACGCCGCAGTACACGATGTGTCCGTTGACGGAGGCCTGGATCTTGAACGTGACCGACGGGATCGTGTACTTGCAGGCATACAACAGTTCGCCGTTCAGGACGCCGACCCGCCAGTCGTACCGGCTCTCGATGTACTGCTGGGCAACGATCCAGTCCGAGAGCCGGATGAAGCGCCGTGCAACCTGGAAGAAGCCGGAGACATCGTTCACCTTCTCCACGCGGAGCGAGAATGACGTTGACGGTTCCTTGACGATGATAGGGGAGCCAAGCTCCTCAAAGAGGCGGGTGACGCGTTCGACCGAGAGATCGTTCTTTGACAAAAAGATGGTCCGGGGGATCGCGACGCCTTTCTTCATCAGATGGGAGTACATGTTGACCTTGTCCGAGCAGATCCGTATCGATGCCGGGTCATCGATGACCGGGATGCCGTGGAACGCGGCCATCTGTGCGGCAACGTACGTGACGTTCATCGGGTCGGTCCGGGCCCGGATGAAGAGGGCGTCCATCTTCGGGATCTTCGTGATATCCACCGGGAAGATGAAGTCAACGGAATGGCCCATGCCCTCAGCAACATCGCGGCAGTGGATCAGGGCCGTGAGCTGCTCGGCGCTCGCCAGGGTCTTTCTGTCAACGAAGATGCCGAGCCTGCTCATAGGAACTCCTGGTGGGCGAGATATGCAGAAAGGAGCGCCCGCTCATCGGTTGAGATCCGCGAGTATTTCGCGGGTGAGAGGGACGAGAGCCGGTACTCGTCGCCGTCCCTGACAAAGACCATGGTGACGAGCGGGATGGAGAAGAGGTCGTAGATCTTCCCTGCGAGCCCCGCAACCGCCGCGCAGGAACCGGCCGTCCTGCCAAAGATGCTGACGCAGGAATGGACGGTTGTTCCGGCCCCGATCTTCTGGTAACAGAACGGGTACTTGCCCTTGTTCGTTACGTGTGCGATGACCTCTTTTGCCTTCCCTTCGTCGCGGACAAGGAAGTAGTCCGCGCTCGTGGCGAAATAATTCAGGCCGTAGATGATGGAGGGCAGGGGAACGAATCCCTGTGCAATCCCCCATTCCGCAACCGGGATGCCGGCAAGTTTCGCCCGTTCGAGGCACATCGGGACAACGTAGGCGTCGATCACAGCGCTGCTTGCCGGCCTGACCTCCTTCCCGCGGAGCTCGTAGTCAAGGATGGTGTAATACGGTTCGGTCTTGTACGAATAGTCCTCGCTGATAACATGGCAGATCCCGTCCCGTTCCAGGATATGGAGGGAGTCCCGCAGGAGGCTGCCTTCCCGGTGACCGTTCGCCCGGGGGGAGTCCGCCGGCAGCATGGGAAGGAGCTTCTCCTGCACGGCACGTTCCGCCGCGGGGGCCGGCAGTGCGGGGAGATCCGTATGCCCGGCTGCTGCCGCACCGGATGCCCGCACCGAGCCGTTCCGTCTGCCGCTCATCGCCCGGTCGACCTTCCGCAGAATCCTGCCGGTACACCGGGGGCATGACCAAAGCCCGGTCCGGCGGTTGTCACCTGTACGACGGTCCCGTCCGGGAGATCATCCGCTGCCGCAAACAAACTCCCTGCGTGAATGCATAGTCCTGCGTGCTGCGCATCAAAACAGTCGGAGAACCTACGATGAGGCTCTTCGGTATCGTCTTCGTTGAGACATTCGTCCATGTTGAACACAAATCCAGCATGGCTGCCGGATTTCACTGACAGAGCTATATTGCGCCGGGTTTATAGTATTTTGCACTGCACCAGCCAGCCTGCGGTCCTGAGGCAGCAATAACCGGTATTACGGGTCTTTTTTACCGGCATTGCACCATCCCGCACCCTGCCCGCGCTGCCTGCATAACCTTGATAACTTCGTATCCCCATCAGTAATCAGGATGCATATTCCTACACCTGTGGAACTGCGAACGCGCCGCGAAGCGCTGGGCCTGAAGCAGACCGAGCTTGCGAAGCGTGCCGGCATCAGCCAGTCCATGGTTGCCCGCATCGAGGCCGGGAATGTCGACCCGCGGGTCAGCACGCTGACCAAGATCATCACGGTCCTCAACAGCGCGGAACCCCGGAAGGTCCGGGCTGTCCAGATCATGCATACCCCGGTCCTCTCCGTCCAGCCGCAGGATGCCATCAGCCGGGCAGTGGAGATCATCGAGAAGAACAACATCTCCCAGCTCCCGGTCATCGAGCGCGGCGTCCCCGTGGGCTGCATCTCCGAGGCGGTGATCGTCAAGGCTATCGAGCAGCAGCGCCTTCACAAGACCCACCTGTTCACCGTCCGGGACTTCATGGAGTCGGGCTTCCCCACTGTCCCGCCCGACATGGACGTGGAGACGGTGATCAACATCCTCCAGCAGAACCACGCGGTCCTGGTCGTGGACGGGAAGATCGTCAAAGGCGTCATCACCAAGCACGACCTGATCTCGCTGATCGTGTAGCCTCCTGCACGGTTCTCTTTTGCCGGGCAGCGGTCTTTGTGCGTTAAATCTCTCGTTTTCTGGCAGAAACCTTTTATCATCTGAGTCAATAGCAGGCTATGAACGCAGGAATGCAGGAGCAGGTAAAAAAATGGCAGAAGGTTCCGGTGATATCAGCAGCATGACCGTGATAGGTACCGGTGTGGTACTGTTCGTGGCAGTTGTCGGTATCTGGTATGTATTTCTGAAGTAAAAAAATCAGAGTTTTGAGACCAGGTCGCGGAGTACGGCGCCGGGGTCATGAGCCTTGACCACGCTTGACGCAAGGAGCACGCCGTCAGTCCCGAGGTCGACGGCAATCTTCACGCACTCACCGGACTGGATGCCCGCGCCGGTCAGGACCTTCACCCTGCCGTTCACGGCACGGACCGTTGCAACGGATTTCCTGATGATATCAGGATTCGCTTTGGAGACCGAGA
>Ga0302253_1001714_pt1 | contig 12398 bp, 12 predicted proteins | sample AAG_RA_Trp_MG_FD_193537 | JGI IMG/M metagenome (GOLD analysis project Ga0302253, IMG submission 193537) | Enriched activated sludge microbial communities from anaerobic digester in WTTP, New Holstein, Wisconsin, United States - AAG_RA_Trp | ecosystem: Engineered > Bioreactor > Anaerobic >... | reverse complement strand
GACAATTAAACGTGTATTTCAAATTAAATCAAAGAGACAACAGTTTATTCAATAATAAAACAAAGAAATTGCAATTAATTCTTATTCAATTCAAACAAATTAAAGAAGAATCCAAAAAAAAGAAGATGTCTGCTAGGTTTTGCTGTGTTGTGAGGCTGATGAGATGCTTTTTTAAACTGCATCAAAAATTGCCATAGGATTAAGGCAAAAATGAGTGAACATAGAAAGGCTGCATACGGGTTGCAAGTTCAGCATGGACCAAATGGAACGAAGGTTACTCGGCTTGAGATCTACCCGGCCCATCTTTGGTGGCTGAGGCCGAGTTTTCGAGCATTGTATCCGAGTGAGCTTTGGGGCAATCTTTTTCGGGTTCGCGTAGACGGTCGCTGGTGGTGGCTGAAGACCAAAGGGAGCAGGCGGTACCCATTTTTTTCTCACGCCGAGGCTTGGCGAGTCATCGGGAGCTATGCTGCTGGCTTAGTCGGGGTGACTGTCCCACACCAAGAAATAGTTGCTCCTGATTTTCAGAAAGGAAAGCTTGTAATAGCTCACGTTGAAGGTTTGAGAACAAGAACACAAATAAGGCGGGAGCCATGGTTTGTTGAGGATGTCTGGTGGGTTCAGGTCGTTGGCATTTCTAGTCCTGTGCCCTTAAATGCTTTGTTGTCATGTAACAAAGTGGTGGCTCGTGACAATGAGCATGCTATGCAGAGTGTTTTTTTACGTGAGAGTGATGAATTATGGAAAAGAATATAGATTGCTTGGAATGCGATGGGAGTTATGTGCTTCGTGAAGGGAAGTATGGGTTGTTTTTTGGTTGTTCTAATTGGCCACGTTGTAATTCAAAAATGTCTTTAAATAAGTATATGAGTATATTTTTTTCTGAAAATGGAATTAATGTATATAGATGGAAGCGCAAGTGCTGGAAGTGTGCTTCGAATATAGATATTTATTCTTACTTTTTAATGTATGAATTGCGTAATGTTCATAGATATTTTAGGTCAATGCAAGGTGTTGGGCTGGGGGATGTGCCAAGTATCGATGCGCAACTTTCCAAAGTGGTCCCAAGTATATCTAAAAATTATAGCTATACTGTTCATGAGGAGTACTATTCTAATGTGTGTCCGATTTGTGGTGCATTGCAGGGTAAATACTACGTTGTCACAGACCCGCATGATATTCTTATGGATTTAGAACGAGAGAGTATGGATAAGTATTTGTATTGCACGTTGTCTGTAAGTGAAGATTTATTGCTGAAAGATTTCAAGGGTTGTGAATCTTTAAAATTGTGATGAGGGAAAAGAAAAGGCCCCCAAAGGGGCCGTATTCTACGCAGCTCTGCTGCTAAGAATTTCGCAAATGTATTCCACTGCCAATGCTCCTTGGTCGGGAGCTAAATGGGCGTAACGCATTGTCATTTGCAAAGTCGAGTGTCCGAGGAGCTGCCCCACGACGAGAAGCGGAGTGCCCGCTTGTACGAGCCAACTTGCAAACGTATGTCGAAGGCTATGGAACACAATCCTGTTACGCCTGTCAGGTATGCCGTCGTTCAGGCGACATGCCTTTACGGCCTTGGCGAACACAGGGCTAACCAGTCGGTATGATTTGTTGTCCTGTCTTGGAAAGAGGAGCCCGCCGTTCGGTCGCCCTTTTAAGCAACGTTCAACCGTGTTCCTGGCCAGGGTGTTCAGTGGGATAATGCGATCTTTGCCAGTTTTTGTGCCGGTCACGAGGACGTGTCCTGTCTTTAGGTTAAGATGACTCGTGGTTAGCCCAAAGATCTCTCCCGCCCTCATCCCTGTGTACAATGCAAACGATGCGATGTCGTGCCATTGCTCAGATCGTTCTCGCAAGGCTTCAAGGAGTAGGTGAGCTTCGTCACTTGTGAGGTATCTCATCCGCCTATTGTCAAAGCGCGGCATTTCAAAAAAGGGGATAGGGCCTTTGTAGCATTCAAGCTTTGCTGCCCTCTTAATGACCCGCCTGAGCAGTCCTAAAATATTTGTTACGGACTGCGGACTGAGGCCTTTGCGTTCAAGATGCATTCTGAAATGTGTTATTTCTAAGGATGTTATCTCTTCAATTGGCTTCTCCTCAAAGTAAGGGGCAATGTGCTTCTGCCATCGATTTTTGTCTACTGTTGTAGAATGAGTATTGAGCTTCTTGGTTTCCCGGTATAAAGTCCAAGCCGTAGTCAATGGATACATAGAGACCCTCCAATGGAGGGGGATAGCTCAAGAGTGGCAAAAAGCCAACGATAGTAGGGAGAAACGGTGATTAGAGGCCTTACAAGCCGAATGCCGGGGGTTCGATCCCCTCACCGCCCACCATGAGTACAAAAAGCACTTGCAGCGTAACAGCTGCGAGTGCTTTTTTCTTGGCTCATGCCGTTGTGTCCAGCCTGTGCAAGAAATGAGAACCCAGATCCGCCAAGATGGGGGCGAATCGCCTCGATTTGGCTCGCATACCCCGTCAAATCCTCCTGATAGCCTCTCAGAGGTAGACAGAAGAGCGCACTCCGTCTGGTCGGTAGACCGTTTGTACGGCTGTGTCAGGAGGATGCCATCTCTGTGCGACCGTCATTGTATGGTCTGCAGTCGTCATTGTTTGGCGTAGTATCGATCGTATATTCTTTTGAATGTTCCATCGTTTTTCATGGCATCGAGCGTCGACTCGAATTTCGCTATGAACTCTTTATTGTTGCCATACCTGCCTGCTTTAGAAAAAACGAAATGGAGCGGCTTTCTTTCAAGTAATGGTGGGTTCAAGGCTATAAGCTGGCCACGAAGACCAGCACGGGAAAGTTCAAGCATCGTGACATCGTAATTTGCCACCATGCAGTCTAGTCGCCCCGCCATGACTTTTCTTATGTTCATAGAGATGTTGTTCGTCTCTTCTATTTGAATGAAGCCTCTGTCTACAGCCTCCTTGAAGTCGTTGTTCAGCCTGTATCCTCTGGATACGCCGATCGTTTTGCCGTAAAGACTTTCAATCGATGAGTATTCTAGCTTGCTGTCCTTTCTGATGAATACAGAATATGTGCTATGATGGAGAGGAGGATTTGTAAATATCGCAAATGACTCCCGTTCCTTGACATGGAAGAATACAGACCCTGCATCACAAACGCCTGTCTCGATGGATTTATACATGCGTATCCATGGAACCATGTCGATTTCAACACGGATGTTCATTCTTTTCGCAGCTTCGACGATGATGTCGTGGTCAATCCCCTTTTTTATGCCATGTTCAACGAATGCGTATGGAGGCGTCGACTCTTCAGCCATGACATAGAGGTCGGCGCCTGCTTTTGCATTGTTATATGCCAGCAGGGTAATACATGCCGACATTGCCAAAATGCGTGTGAGTGATTGCAACATGCTAGTAATCCTGTGATTGATGCAGGTACGTGTTTGCGTTTCCCCTGTTTGGACAAGCTAGTGCTTTTGACGTCTATTTTTGCATATTTTTTGGAAAATGGAACGTCATCTAATGCCGAATAGGGGCCCTTTGCCTGAGTGGATATGTCGCGGTATTGAAGGGTGAACAGTGAAAGTTGGTTGGCGATTTTCCGTTCCTCTATCCCGTGATTGAAGATGGTCAGTTATGTTCTTAAGGCGTTTTTTAAAAAGACATTTTCTTGCGTTTAAATTGTGTGGGTGTCCAACTCTGTGTCAGCGTCTGCATGTCGTGTCCATGAGGGAGTGTGTTCGGTTCGTCGGAATCCTGATGTGATGTCTGGTCTGGTTTGTAGGGGGGATTGCTGTTTTCCCTTTGGGTGTAGAGGCTATTCGGCGGGGTAGATGGTTGAACCGTTGGTTCATTTGTTTGCTATATATCTCGGGCGCAACAATGCGTTTTCAATTATAGTGTTTTTTGAATGCGTCAACAAAAAGTTGATTGTTTCGTTTGAGTTTGCATGTTGCTTTATAATGTTCCGATGGCTGTGAGGGTGTAATGCGCAGATTCTGCGATGTGATCGGTTCTTCTGCTGATTGTTCGGATGATATCAGAGGTAATGTGCTGTTATGAAAGCAAGGGAGATACAAGGCGCTGGATCTGATAATGATTTTTGGGCTAAGCGCTTTGAAGTCGTGAACGCGGCTGCGAAGCATATGTTCTACGATTACGACTTGCGTAGAGACTCTATTGAATGGTTCGGTGCTGTGAGCGAAGTGTTAGGCTACGATGCTTCAGAGATAGAGGGATCTGTGCAAATCTGGATAGATATGCTCTCGCCTGAAGACTCGCCAAGGGTGCTAGACCAGCTTCGAAAATCTTGCATGAACGGTGACGCTTTCGACATAGAGTACCGCTTGCGCCGCAAGGATGGGCAGTTCATTCATGTGCACGACAGTGGGGTATTTCTGCTCGATGAAAGTGGTCGCCCTTTTCAGATGCTTGGCATCATACAAGATGTAAGTGTCCGTAAGCAGGCCGAGTTGGCTCTTGCAGCCAGCGAAAACAGATACCGGACCCTCTTTGAGACCGCGCAGGACACCATCCTCGTGATGGATGGTCTCACTATCGTCGATTGCAACCCCAGTGCCACCGTCTTGTTGGGTGGCACGAGAGAGGATGTTGTCGGCAGACTCCTTTCAGATTTCTCTTCGTCGGTTCAGGCGAGTGGGGAGTCTGGTATCGCCATGTTCTCAAGGATGATAGCCGAAGCTCAAGCCGGAAAACGTGTGTGTTTCGAATGGGAGTGTCGGAGGAATGATGGCATTGTGATCGATGTCGAGACTACTGTCGCCCCGATGCACCTGAATGATTCACATTACTTGCTGGCCTTTGCCAGAGATGTCAGCGAGAGAAGGAAAACAGAAAACGACTTGCGTCTATCAGAAGACAAACTATCGAAGATATTCACACTGGCGCCATACAGCATATCGATAGCCAGACTACATGACGGTATCATACTCGATGTCAACGATGCTTTCGAAGCCTTGACCGGGTATTCAAGGGTAGAGGCAGTAGGGCAGAATGGAGACAGATTAGCCCTGTGGGACAATAAAGAAGACAGAGAAGCTTTTTTGAGAGAGCTTCAAGACAAAAAGAAAATCGTCGATTACGAATTCGTAATGCGTAAAAAAGACGGAACGCTAAGGGATGCGTTGAATTCTTGCCAGGAAATCGAAATCAATGGTGAGCGTTGTTCGCTGAATGTTGTCCGTGATGTTACAGAAGCGAAGCTCGTTCAGCAGACTATGGTACAGAATGAAAAAATGATGTCGCTCGGTGGTCTCGCAGCGGGCATGGCGCATGAAATCAATAATCCTTTAGGTATTATATTCCAGTCCGTGCAAGGTGTGCAGCGCCGCTTTGATCCGGAGCTTGTGGCCAATAAGGATGATGCGCAGGCGGTTGGGGTGAATCTCGATGCCGTACAGGCGTACATGAAGCGACGTAATATTACCCGCTATCTTGATGCGATTGTGGAAGCTGGGCAAAGGGCTGCGAACATTGTGCGGCACATGCTGAACTTCAGCCGCCGCACGGAGTCTGGTTTCATGGACAGGGACTTGGGTGAGGTGATTCGCCAAGCCATCTCACTGGCCGAGAAAGACTACGATCTAAAAAAGGAATATGACTTCAGGCGAGTAAAAGTGAATCTTGAACTGTGTGATGGGCTGCCGCCCGTTCCCTGCATCGCCTCCGAAATCGAACAGGTGATTCTGAATCTTCTGCGTAACGCGGCACAAGCTATGGCGGCCGCGGGTACTCCCGCGCCTGTCATCACAGTGCGTACCAGGCGTTGCAACGGCGAAGCTATTCTGGAGATTGAGGATAATGGGCCAGGTATTCCCTCAGACACGATCAGCCGTGTCTTCGAACCATTCTACACCACCAAGAAGGTGGGGGAAGGTACAGGTCTTGGTCTCTCGGTATCCTACTTCATTATAACGACGACCCACCATGGCGACATGCGTGTCGATTCCAAGCCCGGCGCATGGACGCGCTTCATCATCCGGTTACCGCTCGAACGAGTGTAACGGCACACATTTCGGCCCCGCCTGAAACGTCAGGCGGGGCCGAACTATGTTAACTGGTGCTGTTTTGCATCTTTTCAATGAGAACGCGGAGATTCTGCGCTTGTTCTGCCAACTCGCTGACGGACAGTGCAGATTGAGCCATGGCACGGGCCGTTTCGGCGGAGATGGTGTTGATGTCATCGATGCTTTTGGTGATTTCTTCGCTGGCGGCTGATTGTTGCTCGCTCGCAGCTGCAATCGAGCGTACCTGGTCAGTCGCGGCTTCTACCATGGCCACTATTTCTTTGAGTGCCATGCCCGACTGATTGGCGAGGTCGGTCGCCTGTTCGATTGTCGCTACTGATTGTTCAACATTCTCGAGGTTCTTGCGAGCACCTTGCTGAATGTGGCTGATGGCTTCGCCTACCTCTTTTGTGGCGGCCATGGTTTTTTCTGCAAGCTTGCGCACTTCATCCGCCACAACTGCAAAGCCTCTTCCTGCCTCTCCAGCCCTCGCCGCTTCGATGGCTGCGTTCAACGCCAGCAGGTTGGTCTGGTCGGCGATGTCACTTATGACATTCATGATCTGGCCGATCCCGCCTGCCTGTCTATCGAGCGCTTCCATATCCGTCTTGAGCACGATGGACTTCTTCTGTACCGCCGTGATGCTGTCTACCGCCTCTGTCACGACTTTGGCGCCGTTCACGGCCTTGAACCGGGCCTGTCCTGCAGAGTCGGCTGCATTCGAGGCGTTCTTTGCGACCTCGATGACCGTTGCGTTCATCTCGTCCATCGCCGTTGCCGTTTCTGCTACTCGCTGTGCCTGTACTTCGCTGCCACGACTGGATTGCTCAATCTGTGCGGAAAGTTCTTCACTGGCGTTGGATACGACATCAACGACCTTTTGAAGATGCGTGACCGCCGTTACGATCTCGTTTGCAGCTTCTTCTGCAGCGTGTTTTGCCTCAATAGTGGATGTCTGGTCTAGCCAAATGGAAACAATTCCGAGTATGGCGCCCTTATCATCATAGAATGGTGACGATGAAATTCGCACGTGTAGATCTTTTCCATTTCGAGTTTGGCCGACTCTGTCTTCTTCAAGCGCGCGATTTTCGTGTAGTGCTCGTGTCGATAACGTCTCTTTGCCTTTAATGCCGTATAAATACTCACCAGATGTCTTTCCGATTTGATTGTCGGTATTTCCATGAATCTCGAGTAGATTCATCATGGGCTGGTTGGTGAACAGTACTTTGTCATCATGGGAAAAAACAGAGAACGGAACAGCTACACCTCGCATGACGCCTTCAGAGAAGGCTAATTGGGTACGCATTCTGGCTACAACGCCAAGAATGAGTGCATAAACGCTGTGTTCGTTATTGTATGGATGGAAGGGGCCGTCCAGGTTGCCTGATGAAAGGTCTTTGGCAACCTTGCCAAGATAGCTAGGGTCTTCGCCGAGTTGCGAAGCAATATGAGAGGTGAGAAACAAGCCAAGTACTATGGAGACGAGGAACGAGACTCCTGTGATGCCATACATCATGTTTGTCGTGTCATTTGCGAATGCCGTATTCGCATCACTGAGTTTTTTTGCTGCAGCAATGGTGTAATTCATGAGTTTGTCCATTGCCTCATAGGTATCAACTGCCAGCTGCCGCCCTTTGTTCTCGGACATGAATGCTGCGGCCGCTGGCAGATTGTTAGCCATGACCATGGTCATTGTCTTGTCGATGACAAGGTCATAAGCCTTCATCCTGGAAAACAAATCACCTAAAAGCCTTCGCCCCTCTGGTTCCTGGATTTTTCCGTCGTACACTGCAAGAGATTTAGCGATGATGGCTCGCATCTCCTGAAGTCGTTTCAGGTTGCGATCTTGTTCATTGTTGTTATGTTCATCTAGGAGGTACATGATGACTGTTCTTGAGCGCTGGAAATAGGCGGCGGCAATTCCAAGTTCGCTTAACGGTACAGTCATGTTCTGGTACATCATCGTGTCATTGTCATCGAGCTCGTGCATTTTTATGCTGCCGTAAGCTCCACTCATGAGGGTGATGAGGGAGACTATAAGGAAACTGACGAGCAGTTTGGTGCGGAGTCTCATATTGTTAAGGGCTTCCATGGTGCCTCCTGCAGTGAATGGCTTTTGGTCGTTTTTTTGTTAGCTTGCTCTTTCATCGTTGCTGGTTGTCGGTATGGTTTCCGTAAATCGCATCGAGTTCTTCGCCAGTGAGTACTTGGTTGAAGTCGAGCAGTATGAGCAGGCGGTCGTTCAGACGCCCTACGCCAAGGATGTACTTGGAGTCGACGCCGGCCGCCACGGCAGGGGGCGGGTCGACCATGGATGAAGGCAGGCGCAGCACTTCGGACACGGAATCGACCTGGCACCCGATGACCCCACTTGCCAAGGCAAAGACGACGATGCGGGTTTGTGCGTCAGGCTGCCTTGTGGCCAGTCCGAAACGTTTGCGCATATCAATGATCGGGATGACCTTGCCACGCAGGTTGAGGATGCCTTCTACGAAATTTGGGGCGTTAGGTACCCTTGTTATGCCAGTGTGGCGGATGATTTCCTGGACTGAAAGGATGTCAACGCCGTACTCTTCGTCAGACACCTTGAATGTGACAAGCTGTAGCAACGCATCAAGTGTTGTGCTAATGGATTGAAGAGAAGCCATCTTGTGTCCCTTGTGTTGCTTTGAATCAATGTTTATGAGTGGCCAATGTCTTCGAAAAGCATCGAAGCACATCATTGTGCATGAAGACATTGCATATATCGTTTTCTGTATTCAGTTGTTGGATGTGTCGTTCGTTCTTGTATCTAATGTTGATTTATAGGAAAGAATTTCAATTTGATGAGCTGCATCAATGTCGGATTATGACATAAAAGATTTTGCAAATGCTTCTACACAGCTAGGACAAAACAGCGTTCCAGCGTTGTTTGATATAAAATCACATGCATCGCTCGGGCATAGCCTTCCTCTGTAAGGGCGGTCAGTGCAGAGAGCGTTGTAGACATCGGCTACTGCGAGGATTCGCGATTCGAGAAGGATGCGCTCGCCGGATAATCTTTTTGGGTATCCTGTCCCGTCGAAGCGTTCATGGTGTTGTAGCACCGCCTCGGTGACTTGGGCGGGAAATGAGATGCTGCGGAGGATGCGCACTCCGCAATCGACATGGTCTCGGACTATCTCGACTTCGTCCGAGGTCAATGGGCCGTTCTTGTTAAGGATGGCTCGGGGGGTGGCTATCTTGCCAATGTCGAGCACAAGTCCGGCAAGTTCTAGCGCCTTCATGTGTTCGTCTCTCAATCCCATTGCCGTTGCCATCTGCATGGCGATTTGCGAGACACATTCATGATGGTTTGCGGTTGCAGGGGCTTTTCCGTTGAGAGCACCGTTGAGAGCCTGTGCGCATGCACTGAATATCGTATGGGATTGATGTGGTTGCGTAAGGTGACTATCCACAGGGATATGAGGAGTCATCTTATGTTCGATGCACATTCCAGATGCGAATGGTATTCGTGGTGCATCGCTACTTTGAATGCACGTCACGCCTAGATGGCGTTCAATGACTTTCTTAAGAGCTTTTATGTCGGAAATTGGCGAGTTTATATGGCTATATGATCCAATATGTGAATCTATCATGATGCTGTCTGTTGTTTCTTGATTAGAATAAGAAACTAATGGGACAGTCTTCGAATGATTCTTCAGAAACATTAAGACTTCTGAGTTAGATTTTCGAAGTGTTCGTGCATCAGCAACTATGATGTCTATATCTTCTTTAAGTAGTATGTTGACACCATCGAGGTCGTTTTTTGCTTCCAGTACATCATGTCCAATATCATTGAGGTGGTCGCTGAGAACCAGCCGCATGATCGAATCATGATCGATGCATAGAACCTTGGCCATATGGACTCCTGGGGTTTGGCAGTTGTAAGCCTATCAAAAGGCGTGCCGCTTTCTTCAGAGCGAGAATGAGTTTTATAAAAGGTGTTTATATTCCTGGGCAGGTAGGGAAATAACAAGGCCGCTCTGACTTTATTGATCAGAGCGGCCTTTCTGGCATTATAAATCGTGATGAAACAGTGTGTTATGTGATAAACAGGAATCCTTTATGGAAACAAGAAAACTTGATTGGCGTTCAGCGGCGTCTCAGCCGTTCGCTCAATGCCTGCGGGCTGATGCCCAGAATGGACGCTGCGACTTTCTGTACTCCGTTTGAACGGCGCATTGCTTCTGATATCAAGCACTCTGTCGCCATGCGCAAGCTAGGTAGGCTCGAAAGTCCTTCAAATGGATTCTGAACAGGTTCATGAGCATGGCAGGATGACTGAAGTGCGGCAAAGGACGGAAATGCCGCAGGGGTGAGCGGACCGACAGGACACCTGCCGAGAGCGTCATGTATCATGCCTTTCAGTTCGCGCACGTTACCGGGAAAGGCATAGGCCTTGAGTCTGGACAGAAGGGGGGCGCTGCAGTCCGGTATAGCGCGCCCCAACGCTTCGCACGCTTCTTCCATGAAGTGGTGCATAAGCAGCGGAATGTCTTCTCGCCGTTCTCGCAAAGGGGGGAGGGTCACGACATGTGTTGCCAGCCTGAAGAAGAAATCGCTACGCAGGCCTGTGTCAGAGCGTAGCCCGCTAAGTTCCTTGTTGGTGGCGGCAATGACCCGGGCACACAACGGGCGGACGCAATCGCTGCCCAGTGGGTGGTACTCCTTCTCTTGCAAGACGCGTAACAGGCATATCTGAGCCTGTTGGCTCAAGTCTCCGACCTCGTCGAGAAAGAGCGTGCCCCCTGCTGCCTTCTCCATGAGCCCTGCGCGTGGCCTGTCCGCCCCGGTGAAGGCCCCGCGTACATGCCCGAAAAGGGTGTCGGAGAAGCCTTGGATGTCGAGACCCGCCACATTGATCGCAATGAAAGGCCCCGTGTGCTGGCTTGATCGATGCAGGGCCCTCGCCAGCAGCTCTTTCCCGACGCCCGTTTCTCCTGTGATGAGGACAGGTTCTGTGCTTTGAGCCACAGCCTCGCAGTAGCGGAAGATGTCACGCATGCGCGGATTCATGGTCAGGATATGCGAGAAGTCTTCGGGGCGCTGCGGGCCATCGGCCAGGAAGGAGCGGGAAAGTCTGGCATTGCCATGCCTCAGGGCCGAACGCTCAAGGGCTCGGTCGATGGCATGATCCAGAATGGTCATATCATAGACGGGCTTCTGGATGTAGTCGAAAGCACCTGCACGCAGGGCTCGGATGACGTCCTCCATCTGGCCTTGACCGGAGATGATGATGACGGGGGTGTCCTGGTCTTGCTTGCGGATTGCAGCCAGCACTTCATGGCCATCCATGGGGTCCATGCGCAAGTCGAGAGTGACAAGAGAAGGGGTATGGGCATGGAAGAGTTCGAGCCCCATTTGCCCGTCGCTTGCCTCGATGACCTGAAAGCCGCGATCGCGCAGATGGTCGCCAAGGGTGAGGCTCAGCAAGGGCTCGTCCTCGATGATCAGGATGGTGGCATGACTGGCGTTGTTCATCCTGCAGCTTCCAGTTGACTAAGGATAGTGGAGAAATCCTGAATCTGGGGCACGGGCTTGATGAGCACAGCTTCTATCCGGCTGTCAGCATGAGGCTGGGATCTACCCTTGGCATAATCCAGTGATCCAGTGTGGATGATGTAGCGCATCTCGGGTCGGATGAGGCTGGCTTGGTCGATAAACGTGAAGCCACAAACATCTGGTAGCCGGATATCGATGATGGCAACGGTGAAGGCATGCCTTTTCAAGGCTTCATAGGCGTCTGTACCGTTTGTATATGCAGCAGCATGATGTCCCATGTCTGTGAAGTAGTCCGCCATAGTTTCACAGATGTGACGTTCATCATCAAGGATAAGGATGTGATGCGGCACGGAAGCCCCTCCTGAGCGGGGCAACAGTTTGAGCTTATGCATGCAAAATGGCAAGCAGAACTGCTTTTACGGGTTGATCGCATAACCAGTGGTGCCGTGCTTGAGAAGGACCGCCCTCGCGAAATCTCATGCCCGGGGCTATCAGGCGCCAGGCGGGAAGGGGGGAAGCTTTTGATGTCTTGCCGGATGCCATCGAAGGACGTGGCACTCGTATCTGCCCTGTCCCTTTCCGTTGAGTGGGCGACGATGAGTGTGGTGGCGCAAGCTGTCGACACGCGTCATGGCACCCTCATCACGATGCGGGGTATAGCCATGCGAAAAGAGCGACTGACAGTATGAGACCGTCAGTCATCGGGCGCGGCAGCCGCAAGGAGGGGAGGGCAGGCGCCGGGGGAAGGCATCCCGCCTCAACACGACAGATGCGCGGGGTGAGAGTCTTGCCGTAGTCTGGTGGTCGCGGCAAGGCGCATTTGGGCACCCGACGCATCTGGCCTCATCCGGGCGCACGTGGGTTCTCCGGGCGCATTCAGGT
>Ga0302253_1001711_pt1 | contig 12417 bp, 10 predicted proteins | sample AAG_RA_Trp_MG_FD_193537 | JGI IMG/M metagenome (GOLD analysis project Ga0302253, IMG submission 193537) | Enriched activated sludge microbial communities from anaerobic digester in WTTP, New Holstein, Wisconsin, United States - AAG_RA_Trp | ecosystem: Engineered > Bioreactor > Anaerobic >... | reverse complement strand
TCCGCGCCCAGCACTGGATTTCCTTTCTCATCCTTTAAAACCTCACCGTTGGCGTCCTTTTGCGGCACCCCCTTTTTACGCAGATACTTTTGCGCCAGAATATCCGTTGCAACCTGCGACCAGGTTTTCGGGACCTCCACATCCTTCATCTCAAAAACCACTGAACCGTCGGGATTCACAATTTTTGAAGTCCTAAGCTCATATTCATAACATGAAAATGGATCTTTACCGGCTTCGGTAAAAAACCTTTTTATCTTAAGTCCCTTTCCGGTTCTTTCCGATAAATTGGTGGGGGCAACATTTTGCTGCTCTGAAGAAAATGCAGGGGTCATTTACAGGGGCAGTTAAGGAATTATTTAAAAATTTTAATTTATTGATGAAACCTTCTTCACTTTTTACACCGTCTTCCCTACCCCCGCCGTTGACACAGACACCTCTTTACACCAATATGCTCTTTCTAAAGGGCAAAATCCGTATTTTTAAGGGCTAAGAAACTAGAGGGCACACAATATATTGGTACCCAAAGAAGCCTTGATAACTAAATGTTGGATGTTTGCTAACCTAGATTAATCCCGCCCCCCCCTATCGTCAAGGTTATGGGATGAAAAAATTTTGATTCTGCTTGCACTAAATTTGGCTGGTTTTTTTATATAAAAAATATGCGGACTTTGTAATATTTCATAACCACATTCAAGCCGTCTTTGATAAATTGGTTTGTCTGAAAAAATTTACTGACTATAATTTCCCGCCTTTCATAATCACAGGATTTTCCGGATCATTATTGTTTATTACCACATCAGCTTTTTGCGCCGGATCAACCTCGCGTTGGTACCTTTTATGTGCAGGAAAATAACGCCTATTATAAATATCAGCAATCATCCTTGAATCACCAAGGCACCCCCTATCCCTGATAACAGCACGGTCCAGAATCTTTTCAGGATCGGCTTCAAGATAAACCTTGTAATCAAATTTATCCTCAAGCTCCGGCCGGAACAGAAAAACACCATCAAGCACCAGCACCGCTTCGTCATGCGCCCGCTTAAACACCGATGGAAGAGGCATGTTATCACGCAAATTAAAAATCGCATCCATATAAAACCTACAACCACCCGGCCCCATGGGATCAAGAACCGCATGCCTCACCGCATCATAATTATAAGTATCTTCATAATAACCATCTGACGAAAGACGTCCGCGGTCATAACGGATTTCTCTGGGATTATGAAAATTATCAAGCAAAACCCTGATTATTTCACGTTTAAAAATAGCCTGCTCCTGACGAAGCTTAAGCTCAGAAGCCAAATCATTAGCCAAAACGGTTTTGCCGGAAGCATCAGGACCATCAATACCCACACGCACCGGATGTGGCTTTTCAATCGTTTCAATCTGGTCCGCCAGATAAGCTATCAGTTCATTCCTTTTCATTAAAACAGGTAAGTTAAAGGTTAATGGATACGATTTAAGGAGGTGAATGTTAGGATAAACCTGCCATGGAATCAAACAATTTTCCAGTTTACGGCAAACATATCCAAGCAACCTCTTGCAAAAAAGCAGAAATCAGGTAAATTAACCCCTGCGTTACCACGTCCATGTGCCCGTAGCTCAGCTGGAGCGCCTGCGGCCATACAAAAAAGCGTAACGCGTGCCAGCATCAAAACAGATAGCACGAATAAAACTAAAAGTTCCAACATGTGCCCGTAGCTCAGCTGGATAGAGCGTTGGTTTGCGGAGCCAAAGGCCGCGCGTTCGAATCGCGCCGGGCACACCAGATAAATTTCTGCCTTCCTAAGACCATAAATACATATTTTTTGGCTAATTCATGCAACATAATTTGAGGAAAAGAATCTTGATATAAACTTTACACAGAACTATTGTTAAAATGCATTTTAAGGCTATAGAATCAATCTATCTTTAATTGTTAATCACCTATTATGTCTGGATTTAAGGTTAAAGCACTATTTTTATTGAGCTTAATAACCATTGGATTGCTATCCTCCTGCTCAACCGAAGAAAAAATAGCTGGGAATAACCCGCCCCTTCCAATTATAATCGGCTGGCAAATACCATGGGCCACCGAAGGACAATTAGTCCAGGCTCTTAAACATACGGATATTTAAAAAAACAGTGGATTAAAGGGGAATTTTAAAGGATTCAGTTACGGTGCCCCATTAAATGAGGCAGCCCTGGCAGGAACTGTTGATGTTGTATTAACTGGAGACCAACCGGCAATTACACTAATATCAAAAGATACCCAATGGAAAATTATTGGAAGATTAATGGAAAGAAGTCAGGGTCAGAATTGATCCGATAATTCCAACTTTAAATACATTTAAGGGTCAGGATGAACAGGAATTAAAAGAACTTGTTAAAATATTATCTGGAAGCGGAGTTAATCTCATAATATCAAAAACAATGCGTTTGAGCATGGGGATGCCAAAGACCATTATTGAAAATTACCTTCCATTTTATAAAAAAACGGCACCTTAGTCGGTTCGACCTATATTTTAAATCCAGAAATCAGGAAAAAAATGCTTTCCCCCATATATTCTGCCTGCAGGCAGAATGGAATAAAATTTTGTCCATGCTGCGACTTTGATGTTTTTAACAGGGAAAATGTATCTTCTTGCAGAGTAAATGGCGAAACCCATATAATGCAACGGCAATTATTACAGGATTAATGCACGGGTGGCCGAGACGACCAGGTGCTGGCTCGCAAAGCCAGAGACGATGGTTCAATTCCATCCCCGTGCTCCATAATAACCCCAAAAAATGATCAAAATCCATAATACACTGTCGGGAAAAATTGATACTCTTACACCTATTAATCCCAAGAGGGTAAAAATGTATGCCTGCGGAGTTACCGTTTATGACGAGATCCACCTTGGTCATGCCCGTCAGGCCATAATTTTTGATATTTTAAGAAGTTTCCTTGAATACCGCGGCTTCGCCGTAGATTATGTAAGAAATTACACAGACGTAGATGACAAAATCATTAAGCGGGCAATACTGCAAAACAAAACTTCCCGGGAAGTCAGCGAATATTACATCAGGGAATCTGAAACTGATTTAAATCGGCTAAAAGTTAAACCAGCTACCTGGCAACCGAAAGTTACCGAGCATATCCCCGAAATCATTGCCTTTATAGAAGGCCTTGTCAAGAACGGTTATGCCTATGTTAACGAAGGAGAAGTTCTTTTTAATGTGGACAAATTTGACACATACGGAAAACTTTCACACCGGAAAACCGATGAAATGATTAGCCAGGAAGAGACCAAAAACAAAATAAACTTCTACGATTTTTCACTTTGGAAACCCGCAAAGGAAGGTGAGCCTTTCTGGGAATCGCCTTGGGGAAAAGGCCGTCCCGGCTGGCACATTGAATGCTCCGCCATGGCAAAACGCTATTTAGGTGAATGTATTGATATTCATGGCGGAGGAATCGACCTGATTTTCCCTCACCATGAAAATGAGATTGCCCAAAGTGAAGCCCTTAGCCGCAAGCAGTTCGCAAACATTTGGATCCATAACGGCCTGGTTATGGTTAATGCACAAAAAATGAGCAAGAGCCTGGGTAATTTCTACACCGTTAAAGACCTGTTGAAAAAATTTACCGCTGATGAAATCAGGTTTGCGGTGCTCGTTCATAATTATTCAACTCCAATTGATTTCAGCGATGACCTTTTTCTGAGCGTAAAAAAGAGGGTTTATTACTTTTACAACGTCCTTGTTAAAATCGACGACTTACTTGGCAATTACACCGGCGGCAATGAAGCAGTTTCCTCGCATGATGAGATTCTGGATCTTGAAAAGGTTTTCATCCAGGCCATGGAAAACAATTTAAACACAGCCCAGGTTATCGCTGAACTGTCGACTATTTTCAGCAGGGTAAACGAGCTTCTTGATGACCGGAAAAACGACCATAGAAATACCATTTATAAATTCAGGGAAAATTTACGAGTTATTTCCGGAATTTTCAGGATCTTTGATGAAACCCCCCATGATTATGTCCAGTCGATCAAACACCGCTTCATTGAAGAGCACCAGATCTCATTGGATGAAATTGACAGTCTGTTGGAAGAGAGGAACAAGGCAAAACTTGAAAAAAATTATGATCGCGCGGATGCAATCAGAAAAGAGCTCATACTGAAAGGAATATCTTTGCAGGATCTGCCGGGCAAAGGAACTCAATGGGATATAATACTTTAAATAGCAGGTCAATATGACGAAACCCCCTCAAGACCTCTTTGTTCATAATACTCTATCAAAAAAACTTGAGATTTTCGTTCCTTTAAACAAAAACCTGGTTACTCTTTATAATTGCGGCCCGACAATCCACGCACTTCACACATCAATAGGTAATTTAAGGTCATACATTTTCAGTGATTTTGTTAAAAGATATTTAATCTTCCTTGGTTTTAATGTCCGCCACGTAATAAAAGTTACGGATGTTGATGACCATACGATTAAAGAGTCCAGACAGGCTGGCAAAACCCTGGATACTTATACAGAAATTTATTACAGGGATTTCATCAACCAACTATCGCTTGTAAATGTCATCCCCCCTGATTTTCTGCCTAGAGTTACCGATAACATTGAAGATATCATTCAGGCAATCCAGCAACTGATTGATTCCGGATTCACATACAGATCAAATAATTCCACCTATTTCCGAATCAATAGCTTAAGCGAATACGGGAAACTGGTTAATTTCGAAAAGCAACAGGCATTGAAAAAGAATGCCCAAGGAAGGATGGAAGATTTCCTTTCTGAAGAAAAAGAAAACATCAATGATTTCTGCCTCTGGAAAGGATACAACCCCGATTCGGACAATGTTTATTGGGATACATCTTTTGGAAAAGGACGCCCGGGTTGGCATATAGAATGCTCTGTCATCTCAAGAAAATATCTTGGTAATTCCATTGATATTCATATCGGCGGGATTAGTCACATTTTCCCCCATCACGAAAATGAAATCGCTTTATCCGAAGCAATAACACATGTCCCATTTGTCAAATACTGGCTGCACCATGACTACCTGGTCGTTGACGGTAAAAAGATGTCAAAAGCCGGATCGACATATTTAACGCTAAGTGACATTGAAAAACGCGGCTACAATCCCATGATTCTAAGGTACACCCTGCTTAAAACCCACTATCGGCAAAAACTTGATTTTTCCTGGAACAGCATGGAAGAATCAAAGAAGATTTTGGCGAAAATTGTCGAAACAATGCTTTGGCTGGAAAATGTTTCCAATGGAAATAAAAACTCTCTCAATATGGAAAAGGAAATTTTAATCTGCAAAACAATTTTCCAAAATGGACTCAATCAGGATTTCAATATAAGTCTGGCACTTAGCGGCATCTTTGCATTCATCCGGACACTCATGTCCGTCAAAGACACAATTAACAACACGCAGGCAAACATGGCCTACAATTTCCTCCTTGAAATCGACGAGGTTTTAGGCTGTATTAAACCACTATTAAACGATTACAAACACAGGATTGGGGAACTGCTTAAAACCAATGATTTTAAAAACCTATTGGCAAAATGGAAAGAATATAAAAATTCCAAAGATTACAAATCTGCAGATGAAATAAGATCTGCTTTCCTAAGAAATGGCATCAAAATTATTGATATGGGCAAGGATAGTTACTATTTGACCCCCGCCTGATAATGATGAAGATTAATATCAAGCAAATTGGAGCAGGGTTTATATCAATTTTCATTGGTCTTTTGATATGGCAATTTATAGCCTTTTTATGGAAAGAGAATATCCTGCCGGCTCCGATTGATGTCTTTACGGAATTAATTAATCTTTTTAAGGAGCAGGGTTTTATAAATGACTTGTTTTCGAGTTTTTACAGAGTTGTAATCGGATTTTCAATAGCAACAATTTTGGGAGTATTTTTCGGAATCATGGTGGGTCTAAGTAATTCATTAAACAACTTTTTTAGGCCAATTATTGAGTTGTTAAGACCCATTCCACCCATTGCGTATATTCCCATTGCCATTTTATGGTTCGGACTTGGTGATATTCCCGCTTTTTTCCTGGTATTCATCGCCGCTTTTTTCCCTATTTTTTCAAATACCTCATCCGGAGTTAAATCAATTGATGAAAAATACAAAAAAGCAGCCATTACATTAGGAGCAAATAATAAAGACATAATCCTGGAAATTATCCTTCCACATGCCTTACCTGGTATATTTACGGGATTAAAAACCGGATTGGGAATGGCATGGATGGCGGTTATTGCAGCAGAAATGATGGGCGCTCAATCGGGCCTGGGTTATTTCATCCAAATGAACCGGATTGTTCTAGACTTAACCCGGGTACTTGCGGGGATGTTAATGATTGGATTAATTGGAGCGTTATTGCATTTAATTATTTGTAATCTGGAAAGACAAGTAATCACCTGGAAAAAGACATGATAGAACTCAGCAACGTTTCAAAAACATTTATTAAGCCAAATGGAGGCTTCCTTAATGTAATAGACAACATCTCCTTCAAAATAAAAGACAATGAGCTTTACTGTATTTTAGGGCCAACAGGATGCGGCAAAAGCACTATCATCAATTTAATTGCAGGCTTCATGTTCCCTGATACCGGCAAAATCTCCGTCAATGATGAAGAAATAAGGGGACCTGGACCATCCAGAGCTGTCGTTTTCCAGGATCACACACTATTCCCATGGAAAACAGTATCTGGAAATCTGGAATTTGGATTAAAATGTCTCAGTGAAAAAAAAGAGGACAGGCTAAAAAAGACCGAAAAACTTTTGAAACTTATTGAACTTGAGAACTTTCATGATACATATCCACACAAACTATCAGGGGGAATGAAACAGCTTGTGGCTTTTGCCAGAGCAATAGCGATTGAACCTGAAATAATCATGATGGATGAGCCATTTGCCGCCCTGGATGAATTTACAAGAGTTAATTTTCAGGAAAAACTGCTGAATTTACATCACCTAAAACCTCGAACAATATTGCTGGCAACTCACAATATTGAAGAAGCTCTCTTTTTAGCCGATAAAATAATAGTTCTAAGTGAACGCCCGGCAAAAGTAGTTAAAATTATCAATGTGCCCTTTCCCAAGAACAGAAAATCTGATCTTAGAAATAGTATTCAGTTTCTTGAATTAAAAAAGCAGATTTATACCCACCTACAAAGACCCAAAGCTTGAGACTGATGGTAATTTGAGACTCAAGCATTTTTTCCTTCTTCACCCTCTTACCCCGCTAGACTCATGTAAACATCATCTACAAGGGCACACCAGAAAATCACCTACACCAGGGACCCCAAAGCCCCCAGGGCCTATTTACCAACCATTTCCGACAACTCTCCAAATTGCCCGCCTAACCCTAAATCAATCGCCACCGATTTATAGGTAATCTTTCCTTTATAGGTATTCACCCCCTTGGCCAGGCCCCCTTCATCGGTAAAAGATTTGTCCGGATCAGTTTCCACCTTAAGTTTGCCCTGGATTGAAGCCTTGATCGCCTCTTTTACTCCATATTCAGAAAGGATTTTAATATATGGAATAGTCGCATGAGTCAAAGCCTGCGTGGATTGCCGGGCAACCTGCCCCGGCATGTTGGTAATACAGCAGTAGATCTTACCATCCAGTTCATAAACCGGGTCACTATGGGTAGTCGGCTTTGAACCCCATATACAACCGCCCTGGTCAATCGAAACATCAACAATCACCGCACCTTTTTTCATTTCGCGCACAATCGGCTCTTTAACAATAATCGGCGCGCGCGCCCCCGGAATCAGAACTGCACCAATCAGTAAATCCGCCTTGCGGACAGCCTCCGGCAAAGTCTTTTCATTAAGCTCCAAAAAAGAAACATTAGCAAACAACCTTTCCCCCAAATAACGCCTAAAATCTTTTTTCAAAACTTCCAGTCTTTCTTTACTACGATTCAAAACTGTCACATTTCCACCCATTCCCGCCGCCGTGCGCGCCGCCGTAGCACCAACAAACCCCGCGCCAATAACAACTATTTCCGCTGAATCAGCTCCATCAATCTTACCTAGCGTAACCCCGATTCCATGATATTTCTTCTGCAAAAACTGCGCGCCATATTGCACGGCCAACACCCCCGCCACCTCGCTCATCGGAGCAAGCAGCGGCAATTCCCTCTGGTCATTTTCCACAGTCTCATAGGCAATAGAGGTAATCCGGTTAACCAGCAATTTTTCGGTAAGAGACTTGTCCACACCGCTAAGATGCAAGTAGGTAAAAAGTGTTTTCCCCTTAAATAAATCCAAAAGCGCATATTCAGATGACACCGGTTCCTTTACTTTAACCAAAAGATCCACAGCCTTCACCACTTCTTCCGCACTATCCACTAACTGCGCTCCCGCACGTTCATACTCATCATCCTTAAATCCCGCACCCACCCCACACCCCTTCTGCACAAAAACCACACACTCTTCTTCTGACTTCTTAAGCACATTATCCTTCAAAAGCTCCTTAACCCCGGCAGGAGTAAGCCCCACCCGGTTTTCATTATCTTTTACTTCTTTGATTGTACCTATTTTCATAAGCCAAAAGGTTATTTAAAGCTGCCAAAGCATCTTCAAATTATAACACAAAAAAGATGTGTAACAAAGACTTACCTACATTTTGGCAAGATCAACAAAACACCAAACTCGGCGAATCTGTAAGCACCCAACTATTAAAAATATCGAGAATAATTTAACTTCCGTTTAAATAAATTTAATCTTCTTTCCCTAAAATAAGCGCCACTTATTGGTCAGGAAACACACCATTGACCTTCCTTCCAATAACGCGTTACAACAGTAACGCATCACGTTACTATCATAAAAATGATTAGATCATTCAGATGCACGGAAACTCAAAAGATCTTTAACAGAATCAGATCGAAAAAATTCTCGCCTAAGCCCGGCAATTGCACGTGCAACTATATAATCAAGCACACCACAACCATCAACCTCCTTCCATCACCCCAAACTCTTATTTCTAACGGAAGTTCCTTAGCGTAAAGGTCAGATGTTCACCATCCTTTCCCATACTCGCGGGTTCCGGACCAGATGCACCCAAAGATATTACAACCACATCATCCTTAACCGAAACAAGATTGGGAACCAGTGAAGGCCTGTCCACCAGACGGGTGAAAAAGTCATAGGCCAGAAGTTTTTTGCCGGCTTTATCAAACTTGAGGATTGCCCAGGAATCCCATCCCGCCCTCCATACCATCGGCATTTCATTGTCAGGTGAATAAAAAGACAAAACCCCGTAAACATAATTGCCGTCTTCCATCATCACCCTGTAATTCCATTGTTCCGGATCCGGATACGGCCCCGGATAATCTTTTTTTGCCTGCAGATAGGCGGCATCCACCTTGGCCTGCTCCTGCGTCAGCTGGTCATAGGTCAAAGCCTCCACCACTTTCACCATCCTGAAGAAATCACGTGCTGTCAGAGCCAATGATTCGGCTTCACTGATATTCCTGGGAGGATAATCCCCTGCCAAAACTTCTTTTGCCTTAAGCGGAGGATAAAGTTTTTTCGCCAGGATATCCCTGAAAACAATCTCCGCCACCTCTCCCCTGATAATAAAAGTCGCGGGCAAAAAATTCCTGGTCCAGTCTATGTAATAAAGATTCCCCAGCGCCGTTGCATACTGGAAGAACCATGCATTTTCAGGCACATCCTTAAACCTGTACAAAGCGTCATCCGCCTCATCGAGTCCCAGTACGCCAAAAATTATCTTGGCAGCTTCTGCCTTATTGACAGTATTTTCCGGCTTGAAGGTCCCATCAGCATATCCACCCACCCAACCTTTCTGCTTGGCCGTACACACCCATGGTACATACCATCCCTCCGCGCCTACATCGCTAAAACAGCTTTTCAGGTTTTGATCCGCCTGCAGATTCGCCCCGCTCATCAGAAGCTTGATCAGTTCTGCCCGGTTAATGCTATCCAGCGGCCTGAAAGTACCGTCGGCATAACCGTCAATTACATGCTGGCTGTACATATAGCTAAGCGAATCTTTGGCAATGTCCGTAAACTGGGCAAAAACCGCCGACGGGAATAAGGCTGAAGCGCCAGCGGCAAGAGATAAAAACGTTGCGCAAATTTTACGTAGAAGAGGCAGATTCATAAGCAAAAATTAATATTACAATAGATTAAATCCTACTTTTTGATCTTCCTTACAACCCCCTTCCCCGCATACCTCCCCGGTGGATTATCAAAAGTCAGCTCAGAAATCTGGTCATTGATCACTGCTGCCGGAATCCCTAACTTGATTCCATAAATCACATCCACCGCTCCATGGATAGCTTTGGCATAATCAAAACCAAGCTTATCCGAAACCATTCTCACATCCTCGGCATTTTCACCCTCAACCTCCACATGCGGATTAAGTCCCGGCCAGGTATCAATATCAACCTTAACCTGTCCCCCATCCGGTACATCATAAATCCATGATTCCCGCTTGCTTTCCTGATAAGCCTTTCTTTTGGCGCCAACCATTTCCAGCAATTTAACCCCATCCTCAAAACTGTTAATTTCAAGCTCCAGTTCCTTTTGATCATGGATCTTGTCACCCAAAACCTGTTTAAGACTCATCGTCACTTTATCACCCTCATCCCGCACCCTTAACCATCCTCCCTCAATTTTAACCGGCGGGAAAAACACAACTCGTTTCATCAAAGTCTCCGGACGCACCTGTCTGGCCCCCACCTCCTTCAAAATCTTCCTCACGCCATCAATATCCACATCAATAAACGTAGCCTCAAATTCTGTTTTCATAAGATTAATTTAATCCTCCATCTTCTATCACCGCCAACAAACAAATGCAAACACCGCAGACCATACACACCTTACCTCATTCCCCTGTCCTGACAAAAGCAATGCAATCCCCAAATTACATTAAACCTCAAGATTGATTCTTCTTGACCATAACCTAACGTCATAGTTTATAGTAATAACGAAACCATCAAAAACAAAATGACCTACACAGTAAAACAACTGGCTGATCTTGCCAACATCACCGTACGCACACTTCACTATTACGACCAAATCGGACTACTTAAACCAAACCACAAAAGCAAAAACGGCTATCGCTATTACGAACATCAAGACCTGCTTATTTTGCAACAAATCCTCTTTTTTCGGGAACTGGACTTCGGTATTAAAGAAATCATCAACATCCTGAAAACACCTGCATACAATGACAAGCAAGCATTAAACCAGCAAAAAAAATTACTTCTAGCTAAGCAAAAGAGAATCAAACAACTAATAAAAACCATCGATACAACCCTTAACAATCAAAACACCATGAACGATCAAGATCTATACCAAGGTTTAAGCACACAAGAAATCGAAGCCATGAAAGCCGAAGCCAAACAGCGCTGGAGCAAAACACCACAATACCAGCAATCACAAAAAAGCATAAACAAAATGACCAAACAACAAATGGAACAAATCCAACAAGAAGCCCAAAACATCTATCAGGGACTAACAAAAATGATCGGCACCGATCCCAAAAGCACCGCTGTCCAAGAACTCATCGACCGCCATTATCAGCACCTTAAACACTATTACCAACCCAACCTGGAACTCTACCGCGGCCTCGCCGAAATGTACACCGCCGACGAACGCTTCAAAAAATACTTCGCCAAATTCCACCCCACCCTACCGCAATTTCTGCACGACGCCATGCTTGTTTATTGCAATACCAAAAAACTACCACAAAACGGTTAAACAGACACAAAAGTGTAACCAATGATGGTGGGGGCTATTACGCACGGTTCGAACCGTTAACCAAAGGGTTGGTAAAGAAAAGGATGACAGTCGATGAATATTTAGCACATGAACCGGAGGAAGAAAAGACTTATTCTAAGCAAATTTCAAGTATTTTGGATTCGGAGGTGGTAATATGGGAGCAGGTGCATTGGCGACTTTCTGAGGAATTGTTTTTTGTTTGGTACGTTTGGCTGAAGGATAATTTTATGGAGATGAAGGAGTGGGTGGAGGAGGTAAAAGAGGCATGTGCAAGAAAAGGCGAATGCTAAGTTTATTGTTTTGGTACAGTTTTGAGTTCAATGTTCTCTATTCTGTTTTGCATAAGATCAATTTTTGTATTTATATCCTTTTGTTGAGAAGTGATAGCTTGCTCGGAACTACTAAACCACCATAATATTCCACCAATAATCAATAAGGAGATGGCAAATAGAGGAAAGAGATATTCTTTTGGAGTTATTTGTTTAGGTCTATCCCTATTTAGCCACTTTTCTGCAATTAAAAAAATTAACCAAGCAAAAAACAATAAGCCTGAAAAAACAATGAATGAAAGAGAGAATAACTTCCAACCAGAATCAACTTTTTGTAAAATTGAAATTTCTAAACTTGCGAATGTAAATAACGCAATAAATATGCCAATA
>Ga0302253_1001710_pt1 | contig 12421 bp, 12 predicted proteins | sample AAG_RA_Trp_MG_FD_193537 | JGI IMG/M metagenome (GOLD analysis project Ga0302253, IMG submission 193537) | Enriched activated sludge microbial communities from anaerobic digester in WTTP, New Holstein, Wisconsin, United States - AAG_RA_Trp | ecosystem: Engineered > Bioreactor > Anaerobic >... | reverse complement strand
AGTTCATCAATAAAAAGAATAATGCGTCCTTCGGATTTTTCCACTTCCGAAAGCACGGCTTTTAAGCGCTCTTCAAATTCGCCTCGGAATTTTGCTCCGGCAACAATTGCTGCCATATCCAGCTCCAAAAGTTCTTTATCCATCAGGTTTTCGGGCACATCACGAGCTACAATTCTGCGTGCCAAGCCCTCCACAATAGCGGTTTTACCAACTCCCGGTTCACCAATTAAAACGGGATTATTTTTCCTCCTGCGGGTTAAAATTTGGATGCAACGTCTGATTTCTTCATCGCGACCAATAACAGGGTCCAGCTTTTCCATCCTGGCTAAACGCGTTAAGTTCCGAGCATACTTTTCCAATGCCTGATATTTGGCTTCCGGATTTTGATCGGTAACGCGTTGATTGCCCCGTAATTCTTTCAGTGCCAGAAGCAGTTTATCGGCTTGCAAACCTGCATTTTTTAATATGTTTGCGGCTTCTTTTCCTTTAGCCAGAATTGCCAAAAGCAAATGTTCCGTGGAAATATAATCATCCTGAAACTGGTCTGCTTCCTTTTCTGCCTGATGCAATATGTCCAGAACTTCCTGAGATAGATACTGTTGGGAACTTCCACTAATCTTAGGCAGCTTATTCAGGGCATTTTCTACCTCGCTTTTCACTTGGGGAATGGAGACCTCCAGTTTTTCCAAAGCGGGCAGGATAAGCCCTTCTTCTTGAGTCAACATTGCTTGTAATAAATGCAGGTCTTTAATCTCTTGATGACCGTAACTGGAAGCTAAATCCTGCATATCGGCAAGTAATTCTTGTGACTTTATAGTAAATCTTTGTGTATTCATAAATACCTCCAACTGCAAGAAAAACTAATCAGTATTAGCAGGATGTCAAGTAAAATTATTAGCAGTCATCTATTTTATCTGCTAATTTTTTGTAACAGCATACAATTGAAAGAAGTTAGCTAATTATTGCAAAAAGGGGGTGGAAAACAAACAAAAAAGCAAACATATTCCTTGAGGATGTTATATAGGATTTATATTTTCAAGCCATAAATACTTATTATCTTGTCTCATAGCTTACGAAAGAAGAAGTAAGAAAGTTCCATAGGAACGACAGATACTAACGACGGGTTTGGAATCCGGCGAATATTGCCCAACTCCGATTCGGCAAATGCCGTAAGGCATACTTATTTTTCAAAGGTCTCCGTTCTTTTTGGCAAATCGGAATTTGCCAACCCATTAAAGTTCTCCGACATTATTGGCATAAGTTATGGGTTGCCGAACTCCGATTCGGCAAATGCCGGCAGGGATACTTTTTTTAAAGGACTGCGTTCTTTTTGGCAAATCGGAATTTGCCAACCCATTAAAGTTCTCCGTTCTTTTTGGCAAAGAAAGAATTTGCCAACCCATTAAAGGTCTCCGTTCTTTTTGGCAAATCGGAATTTGCCAACCCATTAAAGGTCTCCGACATTATTGCCAAAGAAGAGAGCTATCTTTTTTGGTTCAGGAATTTCCGCAAATCGGGATATTGGGAAACAAAGAGACCCGAAACAGCCAAACTGATACCTATCCAACCTGCCAAATTGAGGGTATCGCCCAAAATTAGATAAGCCAGAACAACTGTAAAAACGGGTATAAGATTGGTAAAGATATTAGATTTTGCCACCCCCAAGTCCCGAATAACCCCGGTAAAAAGAATAAAAGCGCCCACTGAGGCAAAAACAGACATTGCGGTAATAGTTGCCAGCCCTTCCAAAGAATGCTGAATACTAAAAAAGTGTTTCCCCTCCACCGCCAGAAACAGAGGCAGAAAATAGAGCATTCCAAAAAAATTCTGCCAGGTAACGATCGTTAAAGGACTGTAACGCAGAGTAAGATTCCGCACCGTTATGCCGTAAAAAACACCGGCAAAAACGGCTATCAACAATAATAAGATACCTTTGAAGGTTGCGGAGAGATTATTATTACCAACACTCATCACCGCCACCCCGGAAGTGGATAAGATAAGCCCTAAAACCACTAAAAGCGGCAATTTTTCTTTCAGGATCAGCCATGCGCCAATAGCAGAAAAAATGGGAATAGTGGAAATTACCAAACTCCCCAAAGTGGAAGAGACGATTTTCATTCCATTTGCCTCGCCGATGAAATACATAAAGGGTTCGCAAAATGCTACCAGCTGCAATTGAAAGATGTCTTTGCGGCGGAGTTTTTCCCTTTTTTTCGTTAGCAGCATCACCAGAAAGAGTAATATAGCTGCCAGCAGTAAACGCAGAAAAGTAACCTCATAGGGTAAATAAGTGCGGTAGGCAATTTTAAACCAAATAAAGGTAGCAGACCAAAAGAGCATTGCCAGAAAAGCTTTCAGGTAAGTAAACCAAAGTTTCATCAGTTAAACTTTAACACTTCCCCAGCAGGAATATATTTAATTTTCCCGCCGTCATTAAGGTCTCTGCATTTGCCTGCCTCAATTTCTCCGCTATCGGTATAACCTCTTTTTTCCCAGAAGCCGGGGACATAATAATCCATAAGCTCAATTTTTACCACACATTTTGCGGATTTATAACCCCACAGATAAGGTATGAAAGCCCGAACAGGACCCCCATAATCCTCGGTGAGGAATTCGCCATCAAAACTGTATGCTAAAAGGGACTTTTCCTTCCTGGCAATCGCAATGGGAATAGAAGTATCGTAAATTTCATTGATACTCCAAAATCGGATATAAGAACAGCTCTCAGAAACCTGGACAACTTGTAGAATTTCAGCCAGTGGAATGCCCAGCCAAAGTCCTTCTACAGACCATCTGGTAACGCTTGTCAAACGCGAAGTAACTTCTCTTTGGGGCAGTGCCAGCAAATCCTGCCAGGAAAAAATGCGCGGATGAGCACAGCTTCCGGTTACTGCAATTTGCCAATTTTCTCTTTGCAATGAGCCGGGATGACCTTCAGCCCAAAATATCGGGGTATTCAATTCTGCGAGTTTATGCATTTTCCTTCTCCTGTAAAGATAGATTTGGATTCGGTTTTTTATTTTTATGCTGTTGTTGAAAAAAACAGGGAGGGCAAATTCCCTTTTTGCTATCTAAACTATAGTTCCTAACTGTAAGTATACCTTTAGCTTATGTAAAATAGGAATGCGTTAATCCAGAAACGAAAGATGCCTGCCGTTATTTTCAACTGTAAGATCATAATAAAATAACTTTTAATTGTTATCAGCCGTTTGTCAATGTTTTTTTTAATCGGACAGCGTAACATACTACATCAGAAGATAATACTGTTTAGAATGCGGAAGGTTTAGCCAAGAGCAATAATGCATTTTTTCTTTGTAAGTGCTGCAAAAATATGTTATCTGGTAATTCTGGTTTAAGCGGAGACCTTTTGGAGAACACAAGATTGCCAGCTGTTCTCAATATTATCTTCCTTCTCTTAGAATACATAAGTCCTTCTTTCTTAGTCCTTTGTTTAATGACTCGTTAACGACTCTTTAACGATTCCTTAGCAGGGTTAAAGAGTCGTTAAAGATAGGTTTAAGAATCATCAAAGAAAACAGAAAGGAAGCTTTTCCGGAAACATATAGAATTACATCTTAAGCTGTTATTCAGCGGGAAGAATTAGTCCTGCATTTTTTGCTTGACTTATCTCTCTAAGATCATAACTTGGAAATAATAAATATTGCGGGAGGAAAAAATGGTTACATATTCTATAAACGAGGTTATTGAAATGGCTGTTCAAATTGAAAGATGCGGTTACACTTTCTATAATGAAGCAGCTAAAAGAAAAGACCTTGATGAAAAAGCGAAGGACTTTCTAAGTTATTTACGGGATGAAGAATTGAAGCATGAAAAAACCTTTATGGGTTTGAGAGATGAAGTGGATATCCAGGTTTTACAGCTTTCCGTTGATTGGGAACTTATTGCCGAATATCTGAGAACAATTGTAGAAAGCAGAATTTTTAACAGCGAGTCCTCGGCTATTGAACTTGCAGCCAATGCTAAAGATATCAAAGAAATTGTGGATAATGCGATTACTTTTGAAAAGGACACCCTGCTCTATTTTCATACCCTATCCGATACTATTGACGAACCCAAAACCCATACTGCTTTGCGCAAAATAATCAATGAAGAAGTAAGCCATATTTTAAAACTAAACGAGATGAAGCAAAAACTGGTGTAACAAACAGTTATTCAGAAGCAGTTTAATTTTGGGAAATCCCGAAACAGCGAAAAGAAACTGATAGAACTTGAGGAGCCGTAAAAAAGGATAAAAAATAAGCGCTTCCGATAAAATAACGGGATAAAAACAAGCGATAATGACCAAACATAAACATAGAAAAGGTACAAAACACCATACCGGAAGGATGATCAGCATCCTTCTGATCTTATTGATTTTGCTCATTTTGGTTTATAATCCCATTTCTCTGCGGTTGGCAACTATCGGTGTGGCTGTTTATTATGGCATCAATCCGGTTATTTTTTATCGCTTAATAAAAACGGAAAGTTCTTTTCGTAGTTTTGCTATTTCTAATGCTCAAGCAATAGGTCTTGGACAGATCAGGGAATCCACCGCCTTTTATATTCACAAAGACCATAAAAGGGGTTATTTGTTTTTACCGTTATACAATTTGAAATTGGCAGCTAAGTATTTAATTTACCTCAAAGATAGATACAAAGGCAACTGGAGCTTAACTCTGGCTGCTTATAATTGGGGCGAAAGTAATGTAAATCGTCGTATTTATGGCATTCAAATTGATAAGGATAAGGATTATCGTTCTTACTTTCAGGACATTCCGGAAACCCGTTCTTATATAAGTAAAATCCTTTATCCTAAAAATAAAGCTTGACGAGAATAGCCACTGCTAAAAACAATAATTCAAAGAATTCATTTCAGGAGTGATTTATGCCGCATAATCAACATGGAATCTCGGTATATACTGTTCTCAGTATCATCCTTTTTATTGCTCTGGTCTTCATTCTGGCAGTACCGAATTTCTTTAATCTGGATAAGGAAAAGAACCTTGAGGACTGTGTTAATAATATGAAGCAAATCTGGGTGGCAACTACCGATTATATGCGCGATACAAATACCGATTTTAACGGTGATCTTTCTTTGCTGATAAAGACACCTAAAAAAGATGACAATAAGCATACTTATTTGCCTGCCAATTTGTATTGCCCCGAAACCAGCCACCAGAAAAAAGAATATATGGTTTATGGCAAGTATGTAGCGGAACAAATCGGTACCGAAACAAAACATAACTATGGAGTGATTATCTTTTGCCCGAATTTAACTCAATTTCCGAAACATATTATTCCCAAAGCTTTCTATGAAAATATGGAACCTACTCAGCTGCAAAACTATATGATTGAGGATATTGATTATATAGATACCGAAACGGGATTAAACGGTGCTAAAAAAGTTGAGCTGCTGAATAAATATGTGGAAATTTGGAAAACCGATCCCCAAGCATTTGCCAAACGCAAAGATAATAATACTGCTCTTAAAGCTATCCTTTTCCCGGAAAAATTTGCTGTCAGCGAATAGCAGTAAGCTTCCGAATTCTGCTTCGGAATGAAATCCAACATACTATTCCTGCGCAAGCTGGAATCTATATTGGATAATATACTATGCCAATTATCAAGATAACTGATGGTGCTGAATTGTAACTGGTATTACTACCCCAATATGCAGCTTAACTTGTTTAAGAGCAACTAATTGCTAAAAAAAGAAGAACCCAATGCTATACAATGACTTTCTGGAACATATCTTCAAACGCTATTCTGGAAATGTGAAGCTGGAACTGAACCGGATGCAAGGTTTACTTAATGATATGGGTAATCCGGAAAAGAAGTTAAACGGTTTTCATATTGCCGGAACTAACGGAAAGGGTAGTGTTTGTGCCACTTTGGAAGCTCTCTGTAGGGATAGCGGCTTAAAAACAGCGCTGAACACTTCTCCTCATTTGATAAATTATAACGAACGCTTTCGGATTAACGGCAAAGAACCTTCCCTGCAAACGCTTCTAAATTTATATCAGCGTTATGAGACCCTCTTTGATAAATGGGAAGCATCCTTCTTTGAGATTACTACTGCTCTTGCCTTTGCAATGTTTAGTGAACAAAATATTGATGTATCTATCATAGAAGTTGGCTTAGGTGGTCGTTTGGATGCTACCAACCTTTTTTTTCCCGATGTTGCTGTAATTACTAATATCGGACTGGACCACACAAAAACCTTAGGGGGAACTTTGGAATTGATTGCCGGAGAAAAAGCAGGCATTATAAAAGAAGGTATTCCTTTGGTTTTGGGAGAAATGGAAGATTCCCCCCTGGCAATAATTGAAGCTGTAGCAATGGCGAAACAAGTTCCTGTCTTTCGTTATCAGCGTGATTGGCAGACAACTATAAATAATGATAGCATTGACGGTGTCAACCTGGATTATCAATTCGGAAATTATACTTTGCCTAATCTGGAAGTAAATCTGATTGGAGAACATCAGGCAATAAATATCGGCACGGCTCTAACCGCTTTTATTCTGTATGCCCAAAAGAAAAAGCTACCTCTTGACGAGGTAGCTATTCGCCAAGCCCTGAAAAATATTTCCTGGCAAGGTAGAATGCAAGTTCTTTCTCGCAAACCAATTATCATCCTTGACGGAGCTCATAATGTGCATGGTGTGAAGGCATTGATGCAGACCCTGGAAAAACTTTTCCCTAACCGCAAAGTGAAATTTATGCTTTCCATCTTAAGAGATAAGGATTATCCTGCAATGCTCTCTCTTATCTGTTCCCGGGCAGAAATGGTCTATGTAGCTCAAAATCAGTCAGAAAGAGCTGCTACGGTAGATGAACAGGTTTCAGTAATAGCAAAATATGAGATTCCCTGTAAAACAGCTCCTTCCGTTGCTGAAGCTTATGCTTTGGCTGTTCAAGAATGCAGTCCGGACGATGTTTTAATTGTTTGCGGGTCTCTTTATACAGTAGGAGAAGTTCTTTCCACACAAGAGGATAATGCATAAAGAACTGGAAAAATACCTGTCCCATCTTCTGCCGGAATTACAGAAAACGGGAATTACCATTGAAGAACAGATAGAACTGCAATATGGCATCCAGTTGAGGGTCTCCCGACATAATTATAAAAGCATTCTGAATATCTATTATTCACATAAAAAAGGTATTACCCCTGTCCCGATGGGACCAAATAACTCCTTAAAAAAACTCTTATGCGATTTGTGCAAATTTCAGGAAGAACTTGATTTGAAACTACCTCCAATGCATACCTGGAATGCCTGGATCGGAAGTGACGAATGCGGAAAAGGCGATTATTTCGGTCCTTTGGTCGTTTGCGCTTTTGCCTTTGAACGAAAACAGGAAGAGGAATTTAAACACATCGGAGTGATGGATAGCAAAAAACTTAACAATGACGAAATAATCAGAATTGCCAAATACCTCTATAAGAATTACGCTAACTGCATTCACTGCATTGTAATTAAACCGGAAAAATATAACGAACTGATAGCCAAATTCAAAGCTCAAAAGAAAAACCTGAACGATTTGCTTGCCTGGCTGCATTCTACTGCCATCATCGCTTTGCAAAAAAAACATCCGGAAAGCGAAGGAGTGCTGGTTGACCAATTCAGTTTGAGCCAAAAAACAAGATTTACTTTGCTGGAAAAGCAATTTCCCCTTCCCTGCATTGAAAGAACCGGAGCCGAAATTGATCCTGCTGTTGCTGCTGCTTCCATAATTGCCCGCTATCAATTTCTGGAGGCATTTGCCGCAATGCGGACATTCTATCAGCTGAATTTTCCCCAAGGTGCACAGAGGATAGTGATTAAATTTGCTCAGGATTTTATTCACCAATACGGAGAAAAACGCCTGGGCGAGGTTGCCAAACTGCATTTCAAAACTACCAGCCAGATAGAAAACTTGCCTGAATGATATAGTTCACGGCTTTTACCTTGACACTATCAGAGAGTATAACATCCTTGTAAAAAGCTAAATAAATTAACTACCTTGGAGGTAGAAATGCTTAAACAAGTAACAATAAAGGGCTTTAAAGGCATTACTGATCTCACCTTAAACCTTGATAAGATAAATGTTCTAATTGGTATCAACTCTTCCGGAAAAACTACTATTCTGCAAGCTTTGGATTTACTGGCAAATTGCGTTTCCCGAGATGTATCGGAATATTTAAAGGATAAGAATTGGAAGGTCTCTGATATTAAATCCCAGATATCCAAAAGTTCATTGCTTTACTATAATGCAATTTTTGAGTTTGAAGAAAACGGGAAACCCTTTCTTCTTATCTGGCAGATAGCATTTAAGCTCATTTCTGCTACCAGTGTTAATCTCTTTCACGAAGGAATTTTCAAGGTAAATGGCAAATGGAAGAAAGCATATTCTAACATAGATAAACAACAAGAGCTTGATGAAAACGAAATTCCTTTATACACCTATATAAATGGAGTTGTTAATTATGAAGCATTTCATGATCAGAAAGCAAAAAAACAAGAATCAGAATTTTATTTGTCCTTGGGATCTTCGGGGCTAAAAATTATTGATTTCTCTGATAATGAAGAAATTCGCCTGCTGAAAGAATTCCTTGAACATACAACGAATTTTGAAACTCTGGCAGCTGAAAATATGCGTAGATCAAGTAGAGGAACTACAGAGGATATCGGTATCGGGGGAAAACAACTGGCTGCTTTTATAAAACAGATGAATCCTCAGCAAAAAGACGATTACACTAAAGCAGTGCATTCAATTTTAAATAGTATGGATTCAATTGATGCTTTTACCAAAGGGACTCCAGGTTGGGTAGAGTTATTTATAAACGAAAAATTCGGCTCTAATGATATTAGAGTGAGACCTTATCATATAAGTGACGGCACTTTGCGTATCCTGGCTTTTGTTGCTCTTCTGAATACACAATACGATTCGGGTTTGCTGATGCTGGATGAAATTGAGAATGGACTAAACCCTTATATCACTACAAAAATTGTAGAACTTCTTTATGAATTTACTTCTCAAACCAGACATCAATTATTGCTTAGCACTCATAGTTCTTTAATGCTGGATGATTTTAAGCCGGAAGATATTATCTATGTTTACCGTGACAATGATGGCAGGATTAAAACAAAGAAAGTTTTTAACACAAAAAAAATAAAGACCTTTCTGGATTATATGAGCCCGGGGGAAATCTGGATTAATCTTACTGAAAAGGAATTATTAAAACCGAATGACAATTAAAGTTATCGTCTGTGGTGAAGGTTCTACTGATGTAGGGAAAAGAGATTATGAAACTTCTCAGTGGATAGATGGTCCCGCCATTGCCTATATAAAAAATGCTTCTACAAAAAAGCTGCAGATTGATGGCATAGGGAAAAATGATTTGCCCAAGATTCAGAAAGTAAAATCGTTGAAAGGTCATTCCGTAAAAGCAGAAAAACTTTGCTTATACGCTATTTTACATCATTATAAGGTTGCAATATGCTATGTTGATTGTGATAAAAACCCTTTTGAGAAAATTTATAAAGATATCACTGAAGGGTTTTCCGACTATAAAAATAAAGTAATCGGTATTCCAATGATTCCCAAAGCAATGATAGAATCTTGGCTGGTGGCAGATGAAAATGCCTTTTTAAAAGTTTTTGGGAAAAAACCTCCTAAACCCTATCGTCATATAGAACCGGAATCGCTTTGGGGGAAAAAAGAAGACCCTAACAGTAACTATCCAAAGAATGTCTTAAAAAGAATAGTAAGCCAGTTTAATGGCAAACCTGATGATTGGCGCTACGCTCTTGCCCGGAACTCAAGTTCTAAAACCTTATTGCTAAAATGCCCTGTTAGTTATGGCAGATTTCTTTGTGATATGAAGAAGATAAATAGCTGTTAGAGAGTGGAAATAATCTTGCTATTTTAAGCTATAAATCCCTTTGCCTAATTTGTTTTGCCTGTATAACATAAAAACTATTTGACATTTGGCTTTTATTAAATATTATGTCTGTTAAAGAAGAAAGAGGATGAGAAAATGAAAATTAAGATGACCAAAGAATTCATTAAAAAACTACCCAAGACGGATTTGCATGTGCATTTGGATGGCAGCGTCCGCATTGAGACCATAATTGATTTGGCAAAAAAGTATAATATCAAGCTGCCGACAATGGAACCTGCTGAATTACGCAAACTTTTGGTTTGCGGAGAACAAACAATAAGCTTGGATGATTATTTACGCGCTTTTCCCATCGTAAACCTCGTTTTACAAAATGAGGAAGGACTAAGAAGGGCTGCTTATGAACTGGCAGAAGATGCCGCAGCAGAAAATGTGCGTTATATGGAGGTGCGTTATTCTCCTATTTTGCATACCGATCAGGGACTAAAACTTACAGAAATCTCTCAGGCAGTTATTGATGGCTTGCAACAGGGAGAAAGAGATTTTGGCATTAAGACAGGTGTTATTATTTGCGGTATTAGAAATATGGATCCCAATACTTCTTTGAAGCTGGCAGAATTGGCAGTTGCCTTTAAAAACAAAGGAGTTATTGGTTTTGACCTTGCTGGAGGTGAATATAAACATCCCGCCAAAGACCATAAAGAGGCATTTGATTTGGCTTTGCACAATAACCTGAATATTACTATCCATGCGGGTGAAGCTTATGGTCCGGAAAGCATCCATCAGGCATTACACTATTGCGGAACCCATAGAATTGGTCATGGAACACGGTTGGTGGAAGATGGAGACCTGTTAAATTATGTTAATGACCACAGGATTCCTTTAGAGATTTGTTTAACCAGCAATCTGCATACAAAAGCGGTTTCCGATATTCGCAGTCATCCTATTGATTTTTATATAGATTATGGCTTGCGGGTTACGCTTAATACCGATAACAGAACCATCAGCAATACTACCGTAACCGATGAATATATGCTGGCGATAAATGAACTCGGTTTAGATTACGCTACCGTGAAATATATCATTTTAAACGGTTTCAAAAGTGCCTTTCTGCCCTATAAAGAAAGAGTGCGGTTAATAAATCAGACCCTGAAAGAAATTGATGAGATTGAGGAACAGGAATTGAAAACCAAAGTTAAAATGAAGGAAAACCTGTAAGGAGCATTTATTTTGCAAAACATAATCAGGAATACCTTACAAGAGGCGGAACGCACAATTTCCCAAGTGCTTACTAACACAATTATGCTGCAACAAATTGAGGCGATGGCAAAACAAATGGCTGCTGTCTTGTTGCAAAGGGGTAAACTGATTGCCTTTGGAAATGGCGGTTCAATGTGTGATGCCATTCATTTTGCGGAAGAGCTTTCAGGGCGTTTCAATAAAGACCGTGAAGCACTTCCGGCTATTGCTTTAAGCGATCCCGGTTATTTAAGTTGCGTAGCCAATGATTATGGCTGGGATAATGTTTTTGCCAGAGGTGTGGAGGCATTTGCCTTAAAAGGGGATTTGGTTTTGGGCATTTCCACCAGCGGCAATTCCAGCAATATTATCAACGCTTTGGAAACAGCTAAAAGGAAGGAATGTTTCACAGCATCTTTATTAGGAAAAGAAGGCGGCAAACTGAAAGGAAGCTGTGATTACGAAATCATCGTGCCCTCTGATAATACCGCTCGCATTCAGGAAATTCATGGAATTATCATCCATCTGCTGATTGAATTGATAGAATATGAGCTGTTTAATAGTCCTAAAGAAAATCCCCAATCCAAATTATGCTGCTAAAATAAGGAAAAAATGTTTAAGAATAAACTAAAACCCTTTCTGCTAATACTGCTATTCACTGTTGCTTTTTGCCTGAATGCAGATTATTACGACGGCGTTATCAATTTAACCGGCGATGCTCTTTTCAACGGTTTACGGACTTTAATTTCCAATAATACCAATACCAGTTATGATGCTTCCAAGGTTGTTCTTTTTCAAACCCTGGATAACTTTGATGGCTATGTAACCTGTGTTTATACGGGACAGGAATATAATGTGGGCTTTAACTATACAGGAAGTACCAATCCCAATACGGAACATACTTATGCCCAAAGCTGGTTCAATGGAACTGATACTGCTAAAAAGAAATCAGACCTCCATCATCTGTTTATAACTAATTCCGTGGTAAACAGTTCCCGGGGTAATTATCCTTTTGATGTTGTTGCCAATCATAATACTGCCACTGTTTATTACACTTACACACCCTGGCAAAGTTACCGGGGTAATAATGCTCAAAACAGAATGGTTTTTGAGCCCGCAGATGAATTTAAGGGTAATATTGCCAGAGCGTTACTTTATTTTTACACTCGTTACAGCGGAGAAAGTTTAGTTCAGCAAAATGTGGATATGTTACCTACCTTGCTTATTTGGCATAGCTTTGACCCTCCGGATGCAGCAGAAATTACTCGGAACACGGGGGTTTTTAATTACCAAAATAACCGT
>Ga0302253_1001706_pt1 | contig 12450 bp, 12 predicted proteins | sample AAG_RA_Trp_MG_FD_193537 | JGI IMG/M metagenome (GOLD analysis project Ga0302253, IMG submission 193537) | Enriched activated sludge microbial communities from anaerobic digester in WTTP, New Holstein, Wisconsin, United States - AAG_RA_Trp | ecosystem: Engineered > Bioreactor > Anaerobic >... | reverse complement strand
TCTGAACCCGTGAGGATCCCGGACTCCGATGAGTCGATCCTTTGTCATCACCAGGATTGAGTAAGCGCCCTTGATCTGACGGAGCGCCGAGGCGAGTGCATCTTCGAGGATTACATCGGGAGCGCGGGCGACCAGATGCAGAATCACCTCGGAGTCGTTCGTGGTCTGAAAGATCGAACCGTCCCGTTCGAGTTCCTGTCGAAGTTCTAGGGCGTTGACGAGATTCCCGTTATGGGCGAGTGCCATGGCACCGCGCCAGCATGAGATCGCCACGGGCTGTGCATTCTTGATGAATGACCCGCCCTGCGTGGAATACCGGACATGGCCGATGGCCGAAGTGCCCTTGAGTTCATCCATGGTAGCGCGGGAAAAGATATCAGCGACATGCCCCATGGATCGATGCGCGAACAGATTCACGCCATCGGTCGAGACAATTCCTGCGCTCTCCTGTCCACGATGCTGCAGCGCATATAAGCCGAGATACGCGATGTTGGAGGCTTCCGGATGGCCTGCAATCCCTACGACACCGCATTCGTCATGGTATCCCTGATCGAAAATCATGGTTTCTCCTGCTCCGGCGCACGAATGCCGACGCGATCGAGAAGGTATTCGACATGTGTCATGTACGGAGCCGGATCGAACCATCCCCGCACTTCGGATTCAGAAAACCGGCCAGCGATGTCGAGATCCGCAAGCAGATTATCGGCAAAGGAAGATGTCTCCTTCCAGGTTTTCAGTGCATTCCGCTGAACGATCTCATAGGCCTGATCACGGCTGATCCCCTTCTGAGTCAGCGCCAGCAGAACTCTCTGTGAAAACACCAGTCCCTGCAGCAAATCGAGATTCGTCTTCATGCGTTCGGGATGCACGACGAGTCCGGTGAGAACCCGGAGCAATCGATTGAGCAGGAAATCGAGACCGATAGTCGCATCCGGCAGAATGATCCGCTCCACGGAAGAATGAGAAATATCACGTTCATGCCACAGTGCGACATTTTCGAGCGCCGGAACGACATAGGATTTCACAAGCCGCGCCAGACCGCATATGTTCTCACACAATATCGGATTCTTCTTGTGCGGCATCGCTGACGATCCGCGTTGCCCCTTCCCAAAGGGTTCCTCGACCTCCAGAATCTCGGTCTTCTGTAAATGCCGGATCTCAGTCGCAATCTTTTCGGCCACCGAAGCGACGAGAGCGACTGCCGCCAGAAACGCTGCATGGCGATCGCGCTGAACGACCTGTGTCGCAATCGGCTCGGGTTTCAACTCAAGACGATCACAAACTTTGAGTTCGATTTCTGGCGGGAGATGTGCGAAATTGCCGACTGCTCCGGACAGTTTCCCCACGCGTACCTCGTCAATCGCCCCTTCGATCCGTTGAATACATCTTCGTATATCAGAATGCCAGACCCCGATCTTCAGACCGAATGTCGTCGGTTCGGCATGAACACCGTGTGTCCGGGCGACAATCGGTGTATTCCGATGTCGCCAGGCCAGATCAGCCGTCACTTTTCTCAGATCGACCAGGTCTTGGATGATCAAGCGGCCGGCATCCACGAGTTGTGTTGCCAACGCGGTATCCAGGATGTCTGAGGATGTCAGACCCTCATGAAAAAAACAGGCGTCCTCACCAATCGATTCGCCGACAACCGATACGAACGCGATGACGTCATGACGCGTCCGTTCCTCGACGTCTTCGATCTTAGGAATGTTGAGCTGTGCATTCTGTCGGATCCGCCGCGCGGCTTCCACAGGCATCAAACCGGCCTCGGCACGTGCCTCACAGGCAAGAATCTCAATTTCCAACCATCGCCGGTACCGGCTCTCATCGGTCCAGATCGAACTCATCTCCTGTCGGGAGTATCTGTGTATCATGCAAACCTCCTGTCGAACCCGAAATCAAGTGTCTCCATCACCTCATCCTGACTCGCCACACTAACCCGAGTGCCAAACAATGGTCCCTCGGATTCGACCGCTTGGGAGGCAATCACATGCGCGAGATCCGGAAGGTTGTTTTCCTTGGACAGGTGGGCGAGGATGAGATGTTTCAGGTCAGGGCTGCGGATTTCATGCAGAAAGGCACCGGCATCGTCATTCGACAGGTGTCCTTTGTCGGAACGGATCCGCTGCTTGAGTTCCCATGGATATGGACCCGCCATCAACATATTGACATCATGGTTCATTTCCAACACCAATCCGTGACATCCCGTCAGCATCTCGCGAACTGTTCGAGTGATACAGCCCAGATCGGTACAGATACCGATTTTGATTTCATTTGAGCTTACGGTATAGCCGACAGGGTCAGCAGCATCGTGAGGTACCTGAAACGCCTGAATCGACAGATCTCCGACCTCGACGAGATCGCCCGGGAACAGAACTCGCACAGCCGGCAATGTGCCCAATATTGCCCGTCCCCGTCGTAATGTCTGCTCAGTCGCGACAACCGGGCATTGATATCGCCGGGCCAGCACGCCCGCACCGCGGATATGATCCGAGTGCTCATGTGTCAGGAAAATCATGTCGAATCCGTCGGCGTCGATCCCGGCGGATTCACATCGACGCGCAAACTCCCGGTGGCTGAATCCACAATCGATCACGATGCGACGGTTCAATCCGGTCAGAATGATCGAGTTGCCCTCACTGCCTGAGCCGATTACGGTCAGTTTCAATCCGAATGTCTCCTCATGTGCTCCGTCGTCTCAATTTCAGCCGTCCGCTCTTCGTCAAACCCCAACCCGGTCGAGCCGAATCCTCCCTCTCCCCGGTCGGTGGGTCTGAGAAAGGCGACTTCTTCAAAATCGAGATGCGCGATGGGGCAGATCACGAGTTGAGCGATGCGATCACCCCTTTGAATCTGAAACGGTTCTTCGCCATGATTCATCATAATCACACCCACAATCCCTCGATAATCCGAATCGATGGTTCCGGGTGTGTTGAGCAGCGTGACGCCATATTTGAGCGCAAGGCCACTACGAGGTCGGATCTGTGCTTCAAATCCATCGGGAATGGCGATCCGGATCCCTGCGGACACTAACCGCCACGTATGCGGCTGGAGCGTAAACTGAGACGGTACCGCTGCATACAGATCGACGCCAGCTGATCCCGGTGTTGCATAAGAAGGAACCGGAAGATCCTTGAACTCCGGTTCCTTGATGATCCTGACCAGTGCTCTATCCCTGTCGCCTGCCGTTGCCATCCCCTCTCCTTCCCCATCCCGTAATCAGTAGATCCGGCATTCCATGTAACGATTTCGGGTTTCCCGCCATTCCTTGCATTCGGTTTTTCCGGGGTGCGCCGCGAGCACCTCCACGAACTGATCGTGTGCCAGAGCGATGGTCTGGATTCCAATTAACGGCGGGATTGTTTCCGCAACGATCAGACGCTCGTGATCATAAAGAAACGAATAATCGTTGTAACTATCGAGAAACTTGCGGTTACTGACCAACAGCACCTGACAGTCCGGGTGTTCCTTCTGAATCGTTGCGATCTGCAGTCCCAATTCGACATTGGTATCGTGAAATGGCGCGAGCACCTGAGGGTTCCGGATCGCGATATAGAAAAAATTGTATCCGTTCAATCCGACTGCGATAAAAACAATCAGCGCGGTTCTCCAGATCAATAGTCCGCGTCGTCGTTTCACGACCTCAAACATGTCGTCCATTGCGACTCCGATCGAGAGAAAGTAAAACGGGATGAGGGGGATCAGGCGGTATCGCGAGGGATTGGTGACCAGAACACCTCCCAGGACTACTGTCATCAGAATTGAACCGACTAGCAGCATCCGGGTCGGTCGACGCCGACAGGTCACGAGACAATATCCGAGGGCCACCACACCGGCAACCCCCGTAAAGAACTCAATCAGACCCATCGAATCAGGAAGCACATCATTCTGACCAGGACTGACGGAGAACACGAACCGCCAGGTCTGATCAACATTTATGAGTTGGTTCCTGATCAGTTCCGAAATCGGTTCGGTTCGCGCCTGGGCTTCCATGGTCTGCGAATGCCGCCATAACCCTTCAAACAGAAGCGTAAACGGTCTATCACGATCGTATGCGATCAAAGGCATGCTCACGGCAACACAGAAACAGATGATCAGGACGAACGGAGCGGCATTTTTGTATAGATGAGACCACTGGATCGGAAGCGGTTTTTCCTCGCAGAACGGTTCCGTGCGATTCTGCATCAGACTGACGATGATGAAGATCGCGAGATAGAAGGCGATCGGTTTGTAACTGAAGTATTCCAGAAGGAGGAGGCCTGAGGTGAAACCCGCGATTGCAATGGAAGCGCTATCACGACGTGAAACGGCATACATCGCGCCGGCGATGGCGAGGGTGAGCGTGGTTGTGGGTGACATAGTTTCGAGCGCGATGCGTGATGAGCCGGCCAGGAACGCGGAACAGGAGAACAGAATCGATGCAATCGCCGCGGCATAGAACGATCGCAAATGCAACCGACTCGCGATAAAGAAAAACAGCACACTGAAAAGACTGTTGATCACAAATGGGATTCGAATGGCGGTCATCGTTTTACCGAACCATAACAAACCTGCCTGCGCCATCAGATCCGCCAGGGGGAAGTAGGGATAAATCGAATTTGTCAGGAGCGAGTTTGCTGCCACACCACCCGATTGAGCCTCCTCCAGATGCTGCCCTTTTTGAGGAGGAAATGTCTCGAATTGCCAGGTTCTGAAAAATATCCCGAGTGCGAGAATGAGGAGGAAAACAATGACCTGCGTTTTGTTCTCGAACAATCGTCGAGGCCAGAATGGCCCGGAACGAGTCACACAGAGAATCAGGCAGGCAGAAAACAAAATGCAGACATTGACAAAAAAAACCGTGCGGAACTGCAGTTTCTGGAGATAGAAACCGAGATACACAAGGGTCAGCAGAAACCAAATCGAGATTCCGAATAGAATGTTGAAGTATTTCGAGACCCGTGCGGATCGCATTGTTTCTCCAGCGAGTGTGCACTTCCAGTTGCACCGGGATTAATATAAGAAACAAGGGAGAGGTGTCAATGGCCCGAGCACCCGGAACGGAAGAGAGTTTTCTGATCTTGACACGAGTGAAATTGCACGGTATTGTCCTCTCCCTACGGACGCTCCGACGTCTGGATTATGCAATGGAAGCGAGGTGATACGTCTGATCTACGTGAGAGTTGTCGATGCGAAACTCGACAAGGCAATCCGGGTTCTGAAGAAGAAAATGGACAAGGAAGGTATTACATCCGACCTCAAGAAGAAGCGCCATTTTGAAAAACCCAGTGCGCGCCGCCGCCGCAAACAAGCCGCTGCGATTCGCCGCCGTCGCCGTGAACAGACCGGCCCCGCTTAACTCGATCCGCACCATTCTGATCTGATTTAAAACCTGCGTGTTCCGCAGGTTTTTTTTTCTTCAAATTCGATGATTCAGCAGCAGATCGCGAGGACCGACAATCCATCAGAGACGCTCGATAGAATCATCCGGCACCCAGCCCGTGAACCCATTTCCGAGTCGCACTTCAGCCCATCCACCCTGATGCCTCAGTACCCGCATCTCATAGCCGGCCTGCTGCTGATACACTTCGGTGAAGTGATCGCCGGGTCCGGTACGCGCCGATACTTCGTCTTGAATCGCTACGGCAGTCTCGATGAATTCACGCTCATGGACCCGGACTCCTAGCCCGATTGCACCGACTGCGAACAAAATCGCACTGAACACAGCGATTCGAATGTATCGACGGCGACTCCGCCTGCGACTGTCGATTGTTACCGCCAAAGACGCCGTAATTGTCAGAAAGTAGGCCATCAGAGCAGAGACAACGAGTTCGAAAGTTGAGAGTGAACGATGAAGACGCTGGATCCAACCAATAAAGACATTGACTTTCGGGAGTTCCACAGGCTGCCCGATCATCGATCGGGCCAATGCCAGATTCGCCTGGAGGTCGGTGTCGCGTGGTGAGATACGCTCAGCCCTCAGAAACATCGCGATGGCACGTCCAATATCCCCTTTGTGAAGATAGCAGTTGCCGAGATTATAGTAGACTGCAAGGTTGATACATCCCTGCCGGACCATCGTTTCATATATACCCTGAGCTGAATCCATATCCCCGCTCTCGAAATGCCGATTCGCCCGATCGAAGAGCGCCTGAAAACTATCCTCGGCCGATACCTTCCCCATGCCAAGCAGGATTAACAACAGACCGAAAATGAGTCTCATGCCCGGTCGCTCCTGCAAGATCGCGCCGTCCGTGCCTTCCAGCGGCTCTTTTCCAATTCGTCGAGACACTCGCTGACCCGATCCATCAATCGGGCGATCGAATCGGGATCGGGATTCACCGGTGAGAAACGCACGGAAGCGAGCGTCTCCCAGATATCGAGCACAGAATCGATCCGGTCCGCTCCAACTCCGTACGATGTAAGTGCGTCCCGGATGACCTCGGGTGAAATCGAAGCTGGCGGACGGTTGAATCGATCCGAAAGATAACCGCGGAAGGCGGCAGCCATCTCATCCAGACATTCCCTGAATGATGCATTTGTATGCAGGGATCGCGCATTGGCGAGGCGTCGAGTCGATTCGCCTCTCGCTCGGATCGCACGCGCATATCCCTGGTCTTCCAGCATTTTACGTCGACGCCGACTCATTACCACAACCGCCGGGATGACCGGAAACGGGAACAGAACACTGCCCCAGAACCAAGGCGTTCGATACGGTTCAATATGGCTTCGGATCGGCGCGCTCGTTTTTATGTACCGAATGTCTTTCCCGAGCAAACGGATCTCACCCCGCTGATCCCGAGCCATCACCGGTATCCCTTCGCCGGAGGGTCCGGGATTGATGAACACCGCAATGGGATCGCTCCTGAGGGTTTTGTAGCTCGAGGAATTCGGATCGAAATACGAAAACTCGATACCGGGAATCTCGAATTGCCCCTGCTCGAATGGAACATAGATGTATTCGACCGTTCGCATGGACCATCCCGGTCGGGCAGGATTCGGAACGACATCGCCTGCTTTGGGCTCATAGGTCTTGAACTGGGTGATGCTCGCGGCGGGAGGGATCGACAGAAGTTTGAGACCATGCTGACCGGTCAGCGTCGCCTCGACGACAATGGCTTCGCCGACCTGAACGGTCGTTTTTCCGGCCGACGCTTTCAGCTCAAACTCACCGACCGCTCCAGAAAATGACTCCGGTTTCCCTTCGACAGGCAACGGGCGCACGTGCAGAGAAATCGAATTGGACTGGCGGATTTCCTGCTGATGCTGTGAAAACAACGATGAGCGTCCGGGGGGTCCGAAAGGACTCTGGAAGAAATCATCGAACGGATCCCTGCCTCGCACTTCGACGGCAAACTTCACAGCAAACGGTTCCAGTGTCAGATCGCCGGCTGTTGTCGGATACAGGATTGCCCGATGGACCACTGCCGTGGCATATTCCTTCCCGTTGAGTGTCCTGTTTGTCACGACGGGACGTTCGGGCAGCTCAACATCCTCGACGACGAATCCGCTGAACTCGGGAATTCGTTCCGGTTCGAAATTGACCACCTTGATCCGCGTGAAAAGTTCATATGTGATTTCGATCGGCTGGCCGACGAATGGTTCGGGATTCGAAACGGTTGCCCAGACAAACAGATCGCTCTGCCGGTCGTTCGGCACGTTCGAATCCGAATCGATGCCGGACTGCGCGGGAGGCGCTTCGGGTTTTTTCACCTGGATCGTGATCGAATTGGACTGATACGTCCTGCCCTGGAATGTGATCGGGATCGGACCGATCGTCCAGCTTCCCTCCTTTTCGGCTCGTAGTTGATACGTGTAGGAAAGCCGGCTGCTCCAGGCACCGTTCGCCATTTGGACTTGTGTCGATGACTGCGGACCGCCGACGATTTTCAGGCCCTCGAGTTGGAGCCCTGCAGGCGCCGGCAGGGATCGAGCGGGGCCTTCGACGATCACTTCAAGCGCCAGTCGCTCGTACAGCTCAACCGTCGTACGATCCACTCGTGCCGTGACTTTCAGTGCGTTCTCGTGATCCCGCGCCCATCCATCCCGGCACACGAGCAGGGTGATCAAAAGCATGCCGAGTGTCCATTTACCAGTCTTTATCCACATTCCGTTCATCCACTTCTGGTAATTGATGGAAGCGTTTGAGCACTTCCAACTCCTCTGTTTCCATCAGATCGAGCAGCCGTTCGGCTTCCGCCTTGTCCATCTGCCCGTCTTCATTCGGTTCCGCCGTTCCAGCTGGTTGCGGCTGCGCCGCCGGCGTCCGATCTGCGGGAGTCGGTGTAGACTGCGTCATGGCGCCGGGTTGTGGCGTCGGTGTCGCGGACTGACCAGACTGCTCCGGTTGAGGGGATTCCGCCTCCTGAGGTGTCTGCTCAGCCTCAGGCGATTCTACGGGTTGCGGAGTCTGCTCTTCCTGTGATTGTGATTCCCGAGGTGACGCAGATGCCTCCGGTGATGGCGTCTGCTGCTGATCGGGTTGCGGCGATCCCTGCTGCGGTTGAGGCGTCTGCTGCTGCTCTTCCATTATTTTGCGTGCGATTTCGAGATTTGCCTTGGCATCCTCGTCATGAGGGTTTGCCATGAGCGCTTTTCGGAACGAATCCGCTGCCCGGGCGGCATCGCCTTTCCCGAGCTGCGCGCAGCCTGAATTATAGAGAGCGCGCGCCTTGACGTCTTTTTCATCCGCTTTCGCCGCCTGCTCAAATGACCGCGACGCTTCGTCGATCTTCCCTGCCTGATACTGCGCCGCACCCCGATTCAAAGCAGCAACCGCCGAGTCGGGATCCGACTCCAATGCCTTGTCATATGCGTTTCCCGCCTCCTCAAACTGCCCTTGCTGATAGGCCTCGTTTCCGATCCCGATCCAGCGGGCAATCGGATCCCACCAGTGAAACCCCGCCAGCAGGAGGCACGCCGCGCCGCACATTCCCATGCGGATGAGGCGATCGGTTCGATCAATCATGTTCGCCCTCCCATGCCAATCGACGATAGTCCCCAAGGCACGCTTCGACGGCGAGCAACACAGCGACTGCAAAGAGGAACCACGAGAATCGATCCGCTTTGCGTGTGGTCATGGTCTGAGAAAACTCCGTCTTGTCCAATCCCTGGACCGCCCCGGCGAGATCCATCAACTCCCGCTCTGTTGCGCTGAGGCGCACATACATGCCTCCGGTCTCCTCCGCCATCCGCATCATCGTCGTTTCGTCAAGTTTCGTCCAGACCACCTCACCATTGCGCTTCTTGTAGTTTTCGGAACCGTCTTCCGCGATTTCCGGGATCGGTCCACCCTCGGGTGTGCCGACACCAATCGAAAAGATCCGGACACCTGCACCGGAAGCCGAGTCGATCGCCGCTTGAATGTGCCCAGTGTGCCCCTCACCATCGGACAGCAGTACGATCGCCCTGGCGATTGCCTTCGAATTCGACAGAACCCGGAGCGACTCCCGGACGGCAGACTCGATGTCTGTGCCGATCCCGAACGAAATGCTGTTGTCGAGAATACTCTTCAGACCGCGCGTGTCGAGTGTCAGGGGGCAATGGAGACGCGTGGTAGAGGCAAAACCGACCAGGCCCATGCGATTGCCTTCAAGGAGTTTGAGCAGCGTGCCGATGGCCGCTCGCGCCGCATCGATCCGGCTCGGTCCCACATCCTTGGCTTTCATGGACTCCGATGAGTCGACCAGGAGAACGATGTCGATACCTTCACGGTGAATTTCTTCCTGAACGGTTCCCCACTGCGGTCGGAGTAATGCGACGGAGGCGATCAGAACCGCACCGACGATCAACGAGGCCCGCAACCGGCGATGCCCTCGGATCGCCCTGCGGATCAAAGCAACCTGATGAGTCACGTTGTCGCCGTCCGCTTTGTCGCGATCCTCCGGTGATCGCCAGATTTCCTCCGGAAGCAGTCTCAGAATGAAATCCTGCGACCCCAGTGCACGCATGTCCTTCCGACGTATCCTCGCTCCCCAGACAAAGAGTCCTGCCAGTGCACAGGCGCAGAAAAACGCGATCAAAGCACCTATCATTTCATGCCCATTGGCTCCGAATACCATCAGGGAATCCTCCGGAAGCGCGTCTGCGCGAGTCCAACTTCCAATATGAGCAGGGCGAGTCCCGCCCACAACGGGATGTGAAACAATTCGCGATACCGCGCATACTTCAGACTCTCTATCTCAACCTTCTCAAGCTGATCAATCATCTCGAAAATCCGTTTCAGTGAATCCGAATTTCGAGCCGGGAAATATTGGCCTCCCGTTGTCTGAGCAATTTGCTTGAGCATTTCTTCATCCAGTTCGACCGGCGCTTGCACAACATATCCGGGAATTCTCGGATGCGGAAACTCAGCCATTCCATTCGTGCCGACTCCGATGGTGTAAACTTTGATTCCAAGCGACGCGGCTGCCTGCGCGGCCGTCGACGGATCAACGGCCGCTTTTACCGTATTCACGCCGTCTGTTACGAGAATCACGATCTGGCTTTGCGGTGTGACCGAAGATGTCCCTTTCTCCCCCGCCGTCCGAAGTCGGTTGACCGCGTTCGCAAGCGCTTTCCCGATCGCCGTCTTTTCTTCGACCATCCCGATCTGCGCCTGTTTGAGAAACTCGAGAAGAAGATCATGATCAAGCGTAAGCGGACACAACGTGAAACTCTCGGAGCCGAACAAGACCAGCCCGATTCGATCTGTCTCCCGCTTCGAGATAAACTCGGAGATGACCTGTTTGGCGACTTCGAGTCGATTGGTGGGTTTGAAGTCGAGCGCGCGCATTGAGCCGGAGATATCGAGCGCGATGACGGCATCGATCCCCTCCGAATAGATGACTTCCTCATGCTGCCCCTGCTGCGGTCTTGCGGCTGCGAGGATTACACAGATCAATGCGCCGATGCGGAGATACGACGGGATCCACAGCCAGGTCGACATGGCGACGCCGGGAATCGAGCGGAACCGGTCGGCGCTCGAATGACGCATCCGCAATTCCGACGGACGAAGAATAAACAGAGCCACGAAAATCACAGGGACTAAAAGAAGAAGAAATAGGAGTTCCGGTGAGGCGAACCGGTACATCATGACGCGTCCTCCCCGGGATTCGAGAGTGTGATGCGGGATTCCCGTGTGCGCAGGACGAAGGCTTCCACAACCTGAAAGAGATCGAACAGGGCATGTTTCGGAGGTTCATAGCGTGCAAACTTCACCAGATCAGCTTGCTCCAGAACATGAAGAATGTCTCTGCGATCGGTTTCCCCGAATACCGATTCGGCGAGATCCCTTCGAATTTCACCAGTGGTGCGCTCGACCGTCGGGATGGCGTAGCGGGCAGTGATGTATCGCTTGTAGATATCGGTCAACCGCACACAGTATTCCTTTGTCAGTCCGCGACCCGGCAGATCTTCATCTCGAAGACGTTCGAGTTCCTCCAGAGCAATTGCATCCGCGGGGCGGGGCGGAGTCGGGGTGAGACCGGCGATCTGCTCACGAGTGCGGCGACGATGCTTGAGCCAACCGAACAGCGCAGTGAGTCCGATCGCCAGAGCCAGTGCGGTCCCGATCACATACAGTTTGTATCTCAAGGCTGCTTCACGCTCGATCGGATCCTTGATCGCGCGAGGCTGGTTATCGTTCCCGGTGAGAACGGTCACAACCTGGACGGGCACAGCATCCGTCTGTAACTCTTCCGTAGTCTGATCCGGTCTATGCAGCACGACGCTAAAAACCGGAATGGTCAGATCTCCCGTTTCATACGCACTGACCGTCAGGATCAGGGATTCTTCAATGCTCCCGTCATCGCGATTACGCGCCGAATGACTGCGATCCAGAACACTGAAGGATTGCAGATCGAGTTCATCACCGGGAAACACGATTCTCAGATCGGCAGGTGCTTCGACCGTTACGGTCAGAGTGATGGGATCCCCCACCCGAATCCGAGCTACGTCCACGTGTGTGTGGATCTTCGGGGCCGAAGCGCTTGAAGCGGACGCTGCAGCCGCCAGCCAGATAATGCCCAGCCACAACCGGAATGAGTTTCCGATGCGCATCATCGCATCCTCCGCGCGCGCTGGGACATGAAGCGGTGGAGAGCCGATTCATAGGCCTGATGCGTTTCCAGTCTGAGATGATCAATACCGGCGGATGCGAAAAACCCATCACGTTGCTCACGGAACTTTCGCATTTCCAGCATCAGCGATTCGCGGACGGAGCGCCTCGACAGATCGATCAGCACGGGTCGACCGGATTCGGCATCCTGCATCGACACGAATCCGACGTTCGGGAATTCCCGCTCCAGCGGATCGTCGATTGTAATGACAACCAGATCGTGTCTTCGGGATGCGGTCCTTATGGTTTTTTCATAGTCACAATCCATGAAATCGGACACAAGGAACACGACGGAGCGACGTTTTTGCACGCGGTTGAGGTAATCGACAGCGAGGCTGATGTTCGTCGAGCGACCCGGCGGGTGTGTCGTCAGC
>Ga0302253_1001705_pt1 | contig 12461 bp, 9 predicted proteins | sample AAG_RA_Trp_MG_FD_193537 | JGI IMG/M metagenome (GOLD analysis project Ga0302253, IMG submission 193537) | Enriched activated sludge microbial communities from anaerobic digester in WTTP, New Holstein, Wisconsin, United States - AAG_RA_Trp | ecosystem: Engineered > Bioreactor > Anaerobic >... | reverse complement strand
ATTCTCCATATCGCAGTCAGATGGGTTCAACGTATTATTTTTGATGCTGCGGGGGCATCTGAGGAGAAGGACGGATTTAATAATATATGTATGTATTTTTTATGATCACTTACAGATCTATGGTTTCGCCGGTCAGCTTTTCGATTTCGGCAAGCAGGACAGGGATGAATTCTGTTTGCTTGATCTTGCGCACCATATGGCCTTTTTTAAACAGCATGCCTGTGCCCTTGCCGCCGGCAAGCGACATTCACTGCCCTGTACTCAGCGGCCGTCCTCAGCTTCAGATTACTCAGAACAAGATCCCCTTCAATTTGTAAAGTGTCAGAAAGCTGGAGTCCTCCCCTGCCTCAGAAAGGTCCCCATAGAAAACAGGCTATCACCGCAGAAGAAATGGTTAAGATTATGAAAATGACCATGAGAACCTTGGAAAATCTATTTGCCTGTTTCTGGAAGAAAGAGTTCTGCATCATATTAGAGGCCGTTTACATACCAAAATAGGCGGCTTTCACGTCCGGATTGTCCATTAACTCCGCAGATGTACCGTCAACAACAGCACCTCCATTTTCCAGCACATAACCATAAGTAATCATGGGCAATATCGGACGGGCATACTGTTCAGCCACGATGGTGGTTATACCGGTTTCGGTATTGATATCTTTAATCCCCTTCACAAGCATCTGTTCCATCAGAGGACTTAAACCAAGCAAGGGCTCATCCAAGAGCAACAATTGGGGTTGTGCCATCAGGGCTCTGCCGATCGCCAGCATTTGTTGCTCTCCCCCGCTTAAGAAACCGCCTTCTCTTCTCTTTAATTCTTTTAGCGCAGGAAAAACGGTAAAAATAAATTCAAGTGTTCTTTTTGCTTCGGCTTTTGTCGCTAAAATCCCGCCTATTTTGAGATTTTCCATGACACTACTTTCCGCAAAAATTCTTCGCCTTTCAGGACAGAGGATAATGCCCTTCCTCGCCCTTTCATGCGGGCTGATTTTATTGATTTCCTCGCCGCAGAAGGTGATGCTCCCCAGAATGGTAATACGCTCTCCACCTTTCATTTCCTGCTTTTTTTTCTGGTCGAGGATGATTCCCGATATGGTTTTCATCAGCGAAGATTTACCGGCGCTGTTTGCACCAAAAATACCTGTTATCCCCCCCTCTCTAACCGATAATGTGATATTGTTCACCGCTATTGAATTCTCATAGAAAACCATGAGGTTTTTAGTTTCTAACATTCCACCTGCTCCTCTTCTGAAATCTTTACTTCGGTCTCTGCTCCTAAGTAGGCCTCTCGCACTCTTTTGTCGGCAACAACCTCTGCCGGTGTCCCTTCCATTAGTTTTTCTCCAAATGTTAGAACAACAACTTTGTTGACCAACCGGAATAGCTCTCTCAACCTGTGTTCGATCATCAGAATGGTTATTCCCGACATCTGAAGTTTTTCGATGACTGGGACAATAGAGGTAATTTCCGAGGCACTCAGGCCGGAGAATACTTCATCACAAAGAATCACATCTGGTTTTAAGGCCATGCAGCGGGCAAGTTCCAAACGCTTTAGATATCCAAGTGGAAGGGTTGATGCAACTTTGTATGGCACAAAGGCGTCACGCTCAAAACCTATCTCTTCCAGCAGATCAATGGCAACGGCGTCGCGATCACCCGACCTGCCGCCTCTGGATCTGAGAATTCTGGGCGATTTGAGTGGGACGATCAGATTCTTATAGGCAGGCAGGCTGTGGTATGGTCTACAAACCTGAAAAGTCCTGGCAATACCGATATCTGCAATTTTTGCGGGATCCCATCCTGTGATATCTTTATTCCCATAGTAAACCTTTCCCGAATCGGGCTTGACAAACCCGGTCATCAGGTTGATCAGGGTCGTTTTTCCAGAACCGTTCGGCCCAATCACACCGATAATTTCCCCTTTATTGATATCGAAACTGACATGCTTCGTCGCCTGAACACCACCAAACGACTTATTAAGATTTTGAACTCGAATTAGAGCTTCCGCACTCATGCTTACACCTCTTTCCAATGCTCAAACTGCTCATATTTTCTAGTAATGTAGTTCATCAGTCCTTCAGGTTTGTAAACGATAAATCCGATTAGAACGAGGCAATAAATTACAACCCTCAATTGCCCGAAACCTCGTAACGCTTCAGATAAAGGCGTCAGGATCAACGCACCCAGAACAGGTCCCACAAGCGTTCCCGGACCACCCATGACAGTAGCGGCAATCGGTAGAATAGAGAAATCCATTGCAAAGAGTGAAATGCCCAGCCAACCGTATTGATGACTCAGATAAGCACCGGCAAAACATCCAATAAGTCCTGCAATAAATACAGCCTTTGCCTTGTACCAGGTGATACTGATTCCCGAAGCCCGAACAGCCTGATCATTATCCTTAATAGCACGGAAGACTAGTCCGATATCCTCAACAGCCAGTCTCCTCATAGCGAAGAGAGAAGCGATCATGATTCCTAATATGATGTACTGGTCGAACCAGACATTGGGCAGGTTTGCAAGAGCGCTGATCCCTTCTGTCCCGCCAAAAATATTCAATGCAACAATAATATTAACGGTTAGCATGGGGATCATGAAGCTGACAATGGCGAAGTAGACCCCACGCAGCCTCAAGCATGGCAGGAGTATTAAAGTACTTATCGCCGCACCGACAACCGATGCAATGGGAATAGTGATAAACGGCGACCATCCCCATGAATCATTCAGTATACCCGAAACATACCCGCCTGCTCCGACAAAAAAAGCGCCTCCTAGACAGACCAGACCCACATATTGCGCCAGGAAGTCGAAGCTCAAGGCAAGCAGTGCATAAACCCCCGCTACACAGAGAACTCTTTGCCAATATGGATCAACCAAAAGGGGCAGCAAAAGCACACCACCTATCAAGGCTGTTCGCGGCAGCATGAGATAGCAAATTTCCCGCCAGGTCGTCAGCCCGTATAAGCTTTCGCAACGGACTTTGATACCTCGGTCTAATCTTTCTTTCCTTCTTTCTTTCTGTACTGTTTCAGTGCTCATGCTCATCTCCATCTATGTCCTCTCTTCCAGTTCTTTCTGTTTTCCTAAAAGTCCGGAAGGCTTGAAAATAAGGATCAGAATAATGGTTCCGACAAGCACAACGGACTCCCATACAGCGCCAAAGAAGGAGTTGCTCAAAATCATTGCAAACCCAAGGGCAAAAGAGGCGGTTATGGCTCCCGCCCAGCTTCCTAGTCCGCCAATGATACACACTGCCAAAGCATAGACAAGAACCCGGTAGCCAGCTTCAGCAGTCACGTTGCCCAGTGGCAGGATAAGAAGCGCGGCCAGACCAGCCAATGCCGAACCGAGACCGAGCGAAATCATGGCCATACGATCCGAATCAACCCCCAGCATCATGGCGGCTTGTTCATCCTGGGCGATAGCTTTCAACGCAAGGCCAACCTTGGTATATTTTGTATACAGCCATAATGCAGCGATCAAAAGTATACCTGCCCCAACGATAACCAGCCTTTGGGCATCAATAATCACCCCCATAATATTTACTTTTGCATCAATAAATGCTGGAAGAACGTAAAAAGGGCCGATAAATCCTTTGAAACCGCCTATCCCCTGCAGACGCAAACCTTCAAGAATAATCAGACCAAAAGCAAAGGATCCAATTATTTCTGAGGTCGGCATTCCTCTTAACCGGATAAGAACCAGTCTATAAATAAGGGCGCCCAATACGGCGGCAATTGCCAGAGAAAGGACGATAGCCACCGGATACCATAGATGGAGGTCATTGACAAAACTCCACGTCAGAAATCCCACCATGACATAAATCGCACCGTGTGCAAAATTGGGTAACCTGCTGACCCCATAGACCAAGGTGAAGCCGAGCGCGATGAGCGCAAAGACCACACTATTTACTACTCCATAAACAATAATTTCCAACATACCGATATCACCTTATATTTTTATTTAGCTGGTTTGCACACCATCGGCAAACCAGCCATTAATAGTAGCTTCCTCTTTAGTCTACTTTTTCATCCACGGGGGAAGTTTTATCCGGCCAAGATCTCCTTTGCCAACCTGTGGGAAAACGGTAATCCGTTTTTTATCCTGCCACTGAACCCAATTTCCAAGGACGCTGGCCTGCGGATCATAGCCATAAACAATCTGATGATTCTGGTCAAATTTCACGGTACCGCGAACAAGTGGTAAATTCGACTTTTCAAGAGCGGCAACCAGCGCATCCGGTTCCACCGATCCCGCACGCTCAATGGCATCTTTCAGAACATACACTCCCTCATAAGCACTTACGCACCCGGTGCTTCGGGGAGGAACACGCCATCTTTTCAAGAACGCATTGTAGAAATTGATTGTTTTAGGTGTTACAGAAACGGGGGTGTTTCCGGCTTCGGATAAGGTGGCAATGGTATAAGCGCCTTTTCCTTTCGTTTGATTCCAGAAACCCGGATCTTCAGCGGCACCGATGAAACCGATGGGCAGAGCCGATACTTCCATATCTGCCCATTGCCTGAGGAGGATGGACGTTTCTGGAGCATAGGCCCAAATGAAAAGAACCTGAGCTCCGGATTTCTTGCATTCGCTCAGCGCCACGGAAAAATCAGTGGACGCAATGGGATGCTTATCAAATCCGACAACCTGCCAACCGGATTTCACAGCCAAGCCCTGCACAATTTCGGCGGCTTTTCGGCACATCAGGCTATCATCGATTGAAATAAACATCTTGTCAAACTTGTGCTCTCTCTTAAGTTGATTGAGCAGGTCGATCGCTTCTTTGATATACCACTTGACACTGCCGCTCACCCTGAAAGAGTATTTATATCGTTCCCGGTCCTTTTCTACTTTTTGATCCCAGCTGGGTGAATAAGATCCAATGGTCACCAGATCGACTACTTTGTACTTAGCGTAAAGATCCATGGCGGCAATACTGCACTCGGACATACAAGGCCCACCCATGAGCACATTGACTTTCTTCTGAAGAATCAGTTTTTCTATGGACAGCAACACTTCACTTGTCGGCACGCCGGGTTCCTCATCGCGCGTGTCTGCGATCAGCAACTCCAGCGGACGCATCACCTTCCCTACTCTAACCCCACCTGCGGCGTTGATCTGTTCAGCCGCCAGAAGCATTCCGCGTTCTCCGTTCTGCCCGTAAGCACTGGCCCTCGGCACAGGACATCCCACCAAGATAGGATTAGCTTTTGCCCAAACATCTTCAATACCTTGTCCCAAGCCAGTCATAGCAGCGCCCGCGCCGATTACCGTAATTCCGGCTTTCTTTAAGAAATCACGTCTTGATTCGTCCATCATCCGACCTCCCTTTGGCTAAGTATAAAAAAATTAACTTAATCGTACATCCGCCCACTAACTTTACTAATATTATCAGCTTATATTTTCTATGGGGGGTCTGCCCATGTGTCTGAAGGAGGGTCCACACCTCGGTGGAGGGGTGTGAAGGTCGTGCACGAGCCAGACACATGGACAGACATTGTTTTACACTTTAACCGCCTTTTCACCCTTACTAATCTTTCGTCTTTCTTCATCTCTAATCTCCCGACGCAGGAGTTTACCAACCTTTGATTTTGGAAGCATGTCACGGAACTCAATATAACTGGGAACCTTATACGCGGCTAACCTGTCTCTACAGAATTTAAGCAATTCATTGCCGCCGACGCCTCTTGCATCCTGCTTAAGCACGACAACCGCTTTGATCCGCTCGCCGACCTTCCTGTCGGGGACACCAATAACACAAGCACCTATAACAGCCGGATGATCCTGCAGCACCGCTTCAATTTCTGAGCAGGAGACACGGAACCCCTTGCACTTTATTACATCAGCACTCCGATCCATGTAATAAAGTTGCCCGTCTTCTCCCATACGTACAAAATCATTCATCCGATACCAAAGTACATCGTCTATCGGCACATATGCTGCCGCTGTTTCTTCAGGTTTGTTCCAGTAACTTTTTGGGATATATTCAGATGTAACCAGCAATTCTCCGGTTTCTCCCATAGGGACATCATCCATGGTATCAGGATCCACAACACGGATTTGCCTCGAAGGCAGCGGAAAACCCAGGCTCCCCTGAACGGGCTCTCTATCCAATGGGCTAACGGCAACAAAACCGACTTCCGTCGATCCATAAACCTGCCTAATCGGAATATTAAACTTGGCCTTCCAGCGGTTGTAAATCTCCAGCGGCAGAACGTCACCACCGCTCCAGCAATATCTCAGTGATTTAATATCGTAGAAGGCAAGTCGATCATTTTCTAGGATCATCCGATAAAGGGTAGGAGCACCAAGAAAGAGGGTTGCCTTGGTCCGCTCGATATCAGCCAGAATTGCATCTACCTGGGGAATAGGAACCAATATAGCTGTATTCCCCTTTGTCAGCACGGCACCGAGAATCACTCCCTGCGCTAACTGATGGAAAAGGGGATTGACCATGACAAAGATCTCTTTCTGGTCGCCAATATAATTTTTCCATAACTCCCTTACCTCTTCGACAAAAGAAACCATACCGCTGTGGCTGGCGGGACATCCTTTGGGAAAACCGGTGGTCCCACCCGTATAAAGGATATAGCAGAGGTCGTTTCTTGCATCGATGTTGACTTTGGGCGGATTAGGCGGATTACGGCGAAGCAATTTATTGAAGGCGTATACGTTTTCTCTCCAATGAACCACACCGTTAGGCACCAGATCAAACATGATCCCCAAGGCTCTTTTATAAAGGGGAAGCATATCCACAAGATTCGTTACAATGGCTCTTTTCAGACATGTTGTGGGAAAGACTTCCTCAACATAACGGAAATTTGTATCCTGACAAAGAACCGTTTCCGCACCGGAATCGTTTATGAGGTAACTGATTTCGTGGGGAGTATAAATCGGCGAGACTGGAACAGCAACCGCCCCGATTTTTTGTGCAGCAAAATAGCCGATGAGAAATTGCGGACAGTTGGGAAGGTAAAGCATAACCTTATCGTATTGCTTCACACCCAAATTGTGCAATGCTGTTGCAAATCGATCAATCGATTCCTTCAACTGTTTGTAAGTTATCTTTTGACCGATATAAATGAGGGCCGTATGATTCGGATATTTTTCACATGCACGTTCAAATCCGCTGATCAATGGCTCATCATACCTTGACATCATTCGCCTCCTCCTTTTGTAACTAACAATATGTTTCTCTAACTAACTAGGAGATGAGCAACTGATATGCCAACACATATATCTATATGAATATACTACGGTTATAATTAATTCCGGTGATGAAATATCCAAAATAAACATGTTGCTTGGTTCAAACGGGAACCTGACCGTTCCATATGGAACTAATCGGTCCCACAATCTAGACATGAAGTGATAAGTATATGGATTTATTAATTAATATTAGAAATGCCTAGACCAGTTAATTTGACGCTCTTTATTAATTGCTGTAGCATGCTTATGTTCTTTCAAAATGCTGTTTATTGGTTTTTGCCATAATTCTTTGGAAGATGAAAAATCATCCAATACCCAAAGCGGAATAAAAAAAAGAACCCCGCCTGGCGACGGGGCCCTTTTAAGGGGGAAAAAACGTACTAGCTAAAATTTAAATGTTAACTGACCACGGAGGAAGATCGCATCTTCCGCATTATTTTCATAAAAATCACCGGGTGCAAAGTACTCGAACTGCAGCAAACCATCAAGCTGCTTCGTAAAGGTGTGGCTGAGCACGGCCGTGACAATATCGCCGCGATCTCGATCACCGGGATCATTGGAGAACATCGCATCTCTCGGGCCTGTAATATTTGTTTCCTCATCCGCCCAGAGATGTTGATACGATAGCGCTAATTTCGTATGGACAGTCAATGCCACTTTCAGTCCCAGTTTGGCAATCTGGAGGTTTGTCCAGTAACCGGGGATGGCACCGCTGTCAGCAAGAGTTTCGTACGTTAAAGTATAGGCCAATATTTCATTCCAGTAAGGCACTCTAGACCAAAGGGGATCCCACCCTTCATGATCCGTTGTGTCCGGATCATCACCGGACAGAAAAACAAAACCCAGTTCCCATTCCGGTTTCAGCGCGACTTCGGGAAATTTCTGGCTAACGAAGAGATAACCGCCATCTGCTTCACGGTCTTTCCCGCTATCATATTCCCCAAACTGATGGGCATATTCGCCCCTAATCGTCCAGTTGCCGGCTGTAAAAACCACTCTCGCACCCACGGTGTTTAGATCCAAAGGATCTGTGGGCCCGCCCGCGGATGCTCTTGTTGCTTTATAATCAGTACCAACAGAGTCCTCATGCTTGAAGATATAGTAGGGCTCCACAGTTAAATTACTGGTTAATTTACTTCTCCCATAGAGAATGACACCCCATTCATCCGAAATATTGACAACCTTTTCATTCTTGTAATAACCTGCCAGATAGTCAGATCTTGCCGGGTGTAGAGTAGGCAATGAATCCGTTTGATGGTTATTGACATATGCCAGGTCGATCGAGTGATTGGCATGTATTTTCCAATTGGCTTTGATGGCGTCAAAATAGAAAGTTCTGGAACTATCCCCCGGAGTACCGTCTGAAATAAGGAAACCTTCCCCGTACTGACCCAGAAAATCCTGGCGTCCTATCCGGATATCAATCGGCAGACCAAATAATTTCCGCACATCGAAATACAAATTACCGATAACCAATTCGTCTTCATCGAAACGGTCGCTGTCTGAGGTAAGGTACCCCGGCTTTGGCGCGGCAATTTCAAAAGGCTTGTAATTCCCCAAATAATAATACGCCTCATTCGCGATTAGCCCGTAAATTCCGAAGTTTTCGTTGAAATCCACCTTTCCCCAGAGCCAGGTCCGCAGGCGGAAACGATCCCGATCAGTTTTGCTGATTGTTTCAAAATCAATCACATTTTCAAAGTATTCCCATCTGAGACGAAAACTACCTCCCCAGTCCGCTTTGATCTCCGCTGGCGCGACATCGACATAGATCAGTGTTGAGATAAGCATGAGACCTAACGTGCAGAATAATTTCTTAACCATGCCACTTTCCTCCTCCTTAAATTGATTTCTATCGATAGAATTCTCCAAGTAGGAGAGATATCAGCAACTGATGTGCCATAGCATCTATCATTATGTATTCATTACGTTTATTATGATATTATTGATCGAAATACGGTGATTAAAAGATGAGCCCGATTCAAACAGGAACCCCATCGTTCCATATGGAACCAATAAGACCCATAATTTAATGAATTTGATTATTTATGTATTTTGGTGATGCTTGATGAAAGGAATAAACAAACTAATTCAGTGTTCTGCTTTTTTGACTCCTATATTGCGTTAATTCTTTAGCGAGGTTATATTTTTCTACCTTCCTGATAATACTGGTATGGGTAACGCCCAAAGCGTTAGCGGCCTCCCGGGTCGTTCTGTAAATTTTAAGCGCCCTTTTAACCAATTCTTTCTCAACAATACCAGTCGCCTTTCTCAACTGCATGATATGAGGAACAACAATTTCTTCTATACCAGAGGATATTTCATCCAACTCCGGCTGATTTATCCTGAGGTAGTCAATAACACTTTGATATTGAATTGTTTCCTCCTCAGTCGTGACAACCAGTCTTTCAATCAGATTTTCCAACTGCCTGATATTACCCGGCCATTCATAACCTTCAAGAACTTGGAGGGCCTTTAAACTTATCTTTTTATTAGTTTTGTATCTCTCGTTAAATTTTCTTAAAAATTCCTGCGTTAATGGAAGAATATCTTCTTTTCTCTGCCGTAAAGGCAAAATCTCTATTGGAATGACATTCAGGCGGTAATAAAGATCTTCTCGGAACTTTGCTTGCCTGACCAGGGTTTGGAGCGGTTTATTCGTTGCCGCGATGATTCTTACGTCAAGCTTAATAGGTTTCGTACCGCCGACACGACAAATCGTATGGTCCTGAAGAAAACATAAAAGTTTGACCTGTAAAGCAGGCGATAATTCTGCAATCTCATCTAAGAAAATGATTCCATGGTTAGCAATCTCAAAAAGACCTGCTTTTCCTTCTTTATTGGCGCCCGAGAATGCTCCCGGATCATAACCGAATAGTTCGGATTCCAGGAGATTTTCTGGAATGGCGCCACAGTTGATATGTACAAAAGGTCCTTTACTTCGATTGCTTATCTTATAAATATGTCTGGCAATGACTTCCTTCCCAACACCGGACTCTCCCATGATTAGAACTGCTGTATCAACCGCTGCAACACGGCGAGCCAGTTCGACAATCTTCTTCATCGTCGGATTCTTCACATTCAAGACACTTAAAATATCCTTTGTGTTCAAAGCCTTCAACTCTGACCGATACCGATCTGTCAACTCTTTGGAATAACGAATTTTTTCTCTTAACTGATTTAGGTCGGTTAGGTCTCGGAAATTACAGATGGCTCTTATAATTTCCCCGTCCTCATTAAATACCGGCGTTCCTGTGGCCAGCACCTCGACACCGGACTTGATTTTCTGCATAATGGATGTTGTTTTTCTGTTCTTGAATACTTCAAGAGCAATCGACTGTGAAATAACGCCCTCACTGACCAGTTCAGGTAATAATCTCCCCAGGCCGGCTTCCTCCTTGGAAAGACCAGTTATGCGCTCGTAACTTTTATTCAACAGGACGATTCTACCATCCTTGTCCGCAATGCCGATGCCATCGTGTACTGTATCAACAATCTCCTCCAGTTTCCCCTTAATGTGGAGGAATGTCTCGTAGGCTTTGATCAACGTCTCATTAACGTGCAGGATGCCGCTGATAAGATTATCATCAGAGCAGATGACATATTGATCGTCGGGATTGGTCAGAACATCATCGATGGGTGCGTCAGCACTGACGATTTGAAATTTCTTTTCGATGAATTCTTCCACCGGTACGTATTTCCAGTCCCAATGCACCTGTGTGTATTCACAGAGCACTTTATATGTAACGATACCTATGATTTTTTTTTGGACAACAACCGGCAGGAAATCAACTTGGTCATCGAAGCATTTTAAAGCTTCGCTTATGGTTGTTATGGGCTCAAGACATTGCTTAACAGGAATAAAAATTTGTTGAATAGAAATAGGCTGAATATACAAAGGTAAACGCCTCCTTATTCTCTAACAACAACAACCTAAAGATACCCATCAATCATCGTTTTTCTAAATTAATGTCAAGAAATAAGTTAGAGACCCCCTTTTTTACCGACAACCAATGCTATACACAACCTTCTATCGTTACTTCTCTAAATACGAATCGAGAAATTTTTTAAATGGTTTTTCCTTTTGTACATCCTGCAAAGCCTTTTCATAGGCTTGTATATATTCAGCGGATTTTTTTTGGAAAACACAGCATAAAGACCCACCGGTTCATCCGGCAACGTAATGACTTTTATTTTATTACCCTAATTACCTTTTGTCAGTTCATACTTGAGTGCATAAGCATCGGGACAGAAGAAAGCATCAATGCGACCTGTGACAATTTTTTTGAATTTTGAGCTATCACATCATCCCCAGACATCGGCTCCAGTTTCAGCCGGTTGTCCTTCATCATAGGGGAATAATAACCACCCTGCCATATCCCTATTCTCAGAGAGAAAATATCACGAACTGATTTAATATCTCTAATAGCTTGAGCTGATTTAACAGCGAGGGATGGTTGCATCTTAAATAATGCCTCCTGTGGAAATATAAACTTGGCTTCACGTTCCGGATTTTTCCCAAGCAGTAAAATAATATCCAGTTCACCCGATTCAAGGCCTGCTAACAACCGAGTAAGGGGTAAATCAACGAAACTGATGTCGAGCAGATTCATCTTCTTAGCAATGATTTTGAAGTACTCGACAGCAGCACCTTGATTGCCTGGCATAGCATGAGGCTCAAGCTTGAAATAACCAACTTTGAAGGATTTAGCCTCAACTGCTGATGAAATTAAAAATATGCCAACAATGATAAGTAATATTATGACTTTGGATATAATAAAAAAGATTTTTTTACCAACCATTACTCTCCTTTCCGCCTCCCTTTGGAATTGTGACCGCATGCGCACGTTTTGCCGTTTACCAAAGAATTCGCAAAATACAGGCCATGTATGTTATCTAACTGATATGAATAAAATATTAACATAGATTCGATACAGAGAAACGAATAACTTGGTGCACAACTGTTCCAACAGGTACAATACAGTTCCAATAGAAATGCTAATTCAGTAATAAAGAAAGGATTGCTCTTAAATCCATCAAGTTGAAAGAGAATTGCCAATGGAATAGATTCAAGATTTTGAACAGAATGGCTATAGGAACACGGCTGAATGATTAACTGATTGTCTCACCGGTCAGCTTTTCGATTTCGGCAAGCAGGACAGGGATGAATTCTGCTTCCTTGATCTTGCGCACCATATGGCCTTTTTTAAACAGCATGCCTGTGCCCTTGCCGCCGGCGATACCGATATCCG
>Ga0302253_1001703_pt1 | contig 12467 bp, 9 predicted proteins | sample AAG_RA_Trp_MG_FD_193537 | JGI IMG/M metagenome (GOLD analysis project Ga0302253, IMG submission 193537) | Enriched activated sludge microbial communities from anaerobic digester in WTTP, New Holstein, Wisconsin, United States - AAG_RA_Trp | ecosystem: Engineered > Bioreactor > Anaerobic >... | reverse complement strand
CCTGCATTGACCCAGAAACCGAGGGCGACAGAAGAAACTCCTTCCATCTTGCGATACACCAGCCGCACACCGTTGCCGTACTCACGGATCTTATACACGGGGTCCTTTGAGGGCCTTGATGAAAGCCATGACCCGCCCGACATAGTCCTTTGAAGGCCGGCCTTCGCGAATCTTGTTCACCACGGCGCTGCCTACGATGACGCCGTCACAATAACGCCCGAGTTCCCTGACCTGCTTCGGCGAAGAAACTCCGAAACCCACGCATACAGGCGTCCTTCCTGCAATCCTTTTCGCAGCCGCAAGGCGCGCCTTGAGATCAGGCGGCAGCTTACGCCGCGCCCCGGTAACGCCGGCGAGAGAAACAAAATAGATAAAACCCCTGGCTTGGGCGGCGATGGCCCGGGCGCGCGCCGGAGGCGTCGTAGGAGAGATAAAAAACACCACCGCCAGCCCCTTCCTGCGGGCCTCGGCCAAAAAATCCTTTTCTTCCTGCGGGGGCAGGTCCGGAATGATGACACCATCAAGCCCCGCCTTCAGCGCATCGGCGACAAAGCGCCCCGGCCCGTATTGCAGCACCGGGTTGAAATACGTCATGGCGACCAACGGAATCTGCGTGCGGCGGCGCAGCCGCCCGACCAAGGCAAGGACATTTTTGAGGGTCACACCTTTCTTAAGCGCCTCAAAAGAAGACATCTGAATAACAGACCCGTCCGCGATCGGGTCTGAGAACGGCACGCCCAGTTCGATCACATCGGCGCCGGCAGCCTCCATGGCCAGGACGATCTTCTCCGTTGCGCCCAGACCGGGATAGCCCGCCGTCACAAACGGGATCAACGCCCGCCGGCCTCTTTTTTTCAGTTTTCTGAACGTCGCATCAATGCGATTCATGGCTCAATGTATTGGCGTCCTTGTCGCCGCGCCCCGAAAGGCAGACGATCACGATATCGTTCTTCTTGAGATGCCTCGCCAGCTTCGGCAGATAGGCCAGCGCATGCGAAGACTCAAGCGCAGGGATGATCCCCTCCGTCCTCGACAAAAGTCCAAAAGCCTCAATAGCCTCATGGTCCGTGACGGCTGCATATTGCGCCCGCCCGGTCTGGCGGTAATAGGCGTGTTCAGGTCCGACGCCCGGATAATCCAGGCCGGCGGCCACAGAATGCGCTATCTTGACCTGCCCATCCTTATCCTGCAGGAGAAAACTCTTGGCGCCGTGCAGGACGCCGATGCGGCCGGCGACCAGCGTCGCGGCGTGGTGTCCGGTCTTGAGGCCGAACCCAGCGGCCTCGACACCCAGGAACTTGACGGACCTGTCGTTGAAAAATGGATGGAAAAGCCCGATGGAATTACTGCCGCCGCCGACGCAGGCCACGAGATATTTCGGCAGGCGGCCTTCGATCTTCAAAATCTGCTGCCGGGCCTCCTTACCGATGACCGTCTGGAAATCGCGGACCATCTGGGGGTACGGATGCGGTCCGCCCACAGAGCCCAGAAGATAGTATGTCGTCTTGACGTTTGTCACCCAGTCACGGATGGCCTCTGACATGGCGTCTTTAAGGGTTTTGGATCCGCTGGTCACGGGCACGACGCGGGCGCCCAGCAATTTCATACGGTAGACGTTCAGCGCCTGGCGCTCCATGTCCTCGGTGCCCATATACACGTGGCACTCGAGCCCGAAGAGCGCGCACACCGTCGCCGTCGCGACCCCATGCTGGCCCGCGCCTGTCTCGGCGACAATCCTTTTCTTGCCCATGCGCCGGGCGAGGATCCCTTGAGCCAGGGCATTATTGATCTTGTGCGATCCCGTATGGAGAAGGTCTTCGCGCTTGAGATAAATTTTCCCGCGGCCCAGGACCGAACTCAACTGTTTACAAAAATACAAGGGCGTCGGCCGGCCGGCATAATGACGCAGATAATATTCCACCTCACGCTTAAAGGAGACGTCCCTGCGCAACCGGCGATAAGCCGCCTCCAAATCTCTTAGAGGCGTCATCAGCGTCTCCGGCATGTATTGTCCGCCGAAGACCCCGTAATGTCCGTTTTTGTCGGGCAGCAATGGTTTCATTTTGTTTCTTTTTCCTCTTTAGATTCTGCCTTTGCTTCCTGGGCGATGGTCCCCGCAGCCTTAGTCTCGTGCTTTGTTTCCTGTTTTGCTGCAGGGGCTGCGGCCGCCTCTTCCTGGCTGCCGGCATACTTGAACTTAAATGCCGCCTTGGAAAGCTTGCCGAAAAGCTCCAGGTCCTGTTTGAGGAGCGGCGCCGGCTCGATGATGCGCGAAAAACCCTCCCAGATGCCAAACCATCCCAACGGCATCAGGATAATGGCGATCAGCTCCAGGGTCAGCTTGTCGAGCATTTGAAAATAAGTCAACATGGTCAAAGACGACAGCGATGCGATGCCCCCGACGACGAACAACGATCCCTTGCGGATCGCCAGCGCGATCTCTTTCTGAAGCGACAGGTGGCGGAACTTAAAATATTGCTTGAGACGCTTGTTCACCAGCTTCTCAGTCACCTCGTCCTTCAGGGAGGCCGGCGCATAGATCGTGATGACAAACTCGCCTCTCTGCGTCTCGCGGTATCTCTTCTTCAATTCCGAAAGGAAATCTTCGGAAAGGATGCGGTGGTCGATGGGGCTCGGGTCAAAGTCGGAAAAGACGTCGTCCCAGGAATCGATCGCAATGGATATCTCCTGGATATCTTTGATATGCTCTTCAATCTCCGCGATTTTTTCGGGTTTTTCGGGCATTGTCGTCAAGAAGGCAGGGATCCAAAAAAATGGTGCCCAGAGAGGGAATTGCCCGCCTTGTCAAGCTCTGCTTGACAGGCGAGGTCTCGCCGCCTCCGGCGGCGGAAACCCCCGACGCGCCGCTTGCGCTCCGCATAGGAGAAAACCGCAGGTTTTCTCCTATGGCGTCCGCCTTAACACTGAAGGCGGACTCTCACTTCTTTCCCTCAGAAACATGAAATTGAGGGAAAATTTCCCTCAAACTCCCTTCATGTGTCTGTGATTCAAACTCGTCTTAAACCAATACGTTGAGAAAATAAAAGTGCCCAGAGAGGGAATTGAACCCCCGACGCATGGATTTTCAGTCCATCGCTCTACCGACTGAGCTATCTGGGCGAGAATCACAAAAAAAACAGACTTATATCAAAATACACGATAATGAAGAAATATGCCGGGAGAGGGAGTTTTCCTCCCCCGCCTCGCATTCCTGCCTGCCGGCAGGCAGGCGCTCGGCTTCACCATTAGGTGCTGAACAATAGAAAATAGAAAATTGACCGCAATCGAATCAATCTTTCCCCTGCTCAAATCTCGATTCTCGATTATCGATTGCTCTAAAATTTTTGCGAAGCAAAAATTTTGCCGGGAGAGGGAGTTGAACCCTCAAGCCCTTACGAGCGTAGCGCCCTGAACGCTATGTGTTTGCCAATTTCACCATCCCGGCGTGACTAACCTTTCAATAAAAAGTCAGTAAGCAGGAAAAAGTATAACCTGTTGCGCCATGCCTGTCAAATTGTTTATAAGATCGCACCGCCCTTAAGAAAGAATAAAACCTACTCATACCCGTATTTATCTATGAACTTGCCCTTGACCGTCTGGACGACCCATAAATAAGCGGCCACAATGCAGACAAGCGCCGCAAAATACAAAGGCGGCGGCTGGACAAAGCCGAAATATTGGGACAAGGGCGTGAAGGGGATCAAGAGGCCGATGGTGACGATATAAACCGACGTGAACATCAGGAACGGACTGGGCCGGGTTTCGACAAACGGGATCTTGCCCGTGCGGATGATGTGAATGACCAGGATCTGCGTGATCAGCGATTCCAAAAACCACCCCGTATGAAAAAGCTTCGGCGATGCGTGAAAAAGGAACAAAAGAACGCCAAAGGTCACAAAATCGAAGACGGAGCTGATGGGCCCGAAAAAGAGCATGAACTTCTTGATATAGCCCACGTTCCAGGGCCGGGACCGCAGCAGATACTCGTCATCGACCTCGTCGGTAGGGAGGGCGATCTGCGAGATGTCATAAAGAAAGTTGTTCAGGAGGATCTGGATCGGCAGCATCGGCAAAAAAGGCAGGCAAAGGCTGGCGCCCGTCATGCTGATCATGTTGCCGAAATTGGAGCTCGATCCCATCTTGATGTATTTGAGGATATTGCCGAACGTCCTGCGGCCTTCGGTCACCCCCTCGGCCAGGACGATGAGGCTCTTCTTCAACAGGATGATGTCCGCCGATTCCTTGGCAATATCCACCGCATTGTTAACGGAAATACCGACATCGGCCGCCTTCAGCGCCGCTGCGTCATTGATGCCGTCTCCCAGATAACCGACGATGTGCCTGTTTCTGTGAAGGGCCCGGATGACCCTCTCTTTTTGCAGAGGTGATAGCCGCGCAAAAACAGAAGTCACCTCCACTAATTCCGCCAGCTCTTCTTCATTGATCTTGTCGATCGCGTCGCCCGTGGCCAGGCCCATGACGCTGATGCCGACGTCACTGCAGATCTTGCGCGTCACCAGCTCATTGTCTCCTGTCAACACCTTCAATTCTATCCCTAGACGCCGCAAGGCCTCGATGGTCTTCTTGGCGGTCGGCTTGGGAGGATCCAGAAAAGCGATATACCCCTTGAGCACCAGACCTTGCTCGTCGTCTTTCGTATAGCGCTCCTTGGCAACGTCCATGCTCTTGTAAGCGACGGCCAGGACCCTGAATCCCTCGGCGCTGAGACGGTCGCATTCTTCCTTAAGGTCCGTCAGGATCATCTGATTGATCTCAAGGGCCTCGCCTTCCAGTTCGTATGTCGCGCACCGCTTGAATATCTCCTCGGGAGCGCCTTTGGAAATCAACATGTGCCTGCCTTCAAAACCCACGACGACCGACATCATCTTCCTGGAAAAATCAAACGGGATCTCGTCGATCTTGGCATAATTCTCGATCTTGAGCTTCTCGTGCCTCAAGATCGCCCGGTCGAGAATGTTCTTGAGGCCCGTCTGGTAGTAACTGTTGATGAAGGCCAGTTTGAGCACATCGTCGTCCTCCTGCCTGACGACATCGCAATGTTTTTCCAGGACGATCTTGTCCAGCGTGAGGGTGCCGGTCTTGTCCGTGCACAACATATTCATGGCCCCGAAATTCTGGATAGAGTTCAGCCGTTTGACGATGACGTCTTTTTTCGACATCGCCAGGGCGCCTTTGGACAGGTTGATGGCGACGAGCATCGGCAGCATCTCGGGGGTCAGACCCACCGCCACAGCCAGAGAAAAAAGCAGGGCCTGGACGATATTGCCTCTCAGGAAAGCGTTGATGGCGAATATGATGACGACCAACGCGAGCATGAAACGGATCATCAGCCACGTAAAACTGCGGATGCCTTTGTCGAAGCTGCTCTCGATCTGGATGGAAGCCAGCCGCCGTGAAAGCTCGCCGAATTGGGTGGCGATGCCGGTCTTCACCACGACGCCGAGGCCGGTGCCGCTGACGACGCTGGAACCCATGAAAGCGATGTTCGTCATGTCCGCCGGAGATTGCGTTTTTGGATCGGCGGGGTCTGCCGTCTTCTCGACAGGAAAGGACTCTCCCGTCAAGGACGCCTGATTGATGAACAGATCCTTGCAGAAGATAATCCGCAGGTCCGCCGGGATCATGTCGCCGGCAAAGAGGTCCACGACATCGCCGGGGACGATCTCCTTGATGGGGATCTCCCGCGCCCGGCCGTTACGATAGACCGTTGCCGTGGCGCGGACCATCTCGCTTAATTTCTCCGCTTCGCGGCCTGCGCGGTGCTCCTGCACAAAAGACAATAAGACGCTGATCAACGCCATCAGGACGACAAGGAGAGCGCTGATCTTCTCTCCGAAAAACAGGGAAAAACCGGCAATCACCAGAAGGACGATGACGAGAGGATTTAAAAACCTGGAGAGGATCTCGAAAAGAAAGGCCCTCTTCTTCTTTTTGGCGGGCTCGTTGTAGCCGTAGACCGACAGGCGCTCCCGGGCCTCATGATCCGTCAGCCCTTTCTGGGACGTGGCGAACTTCTCGAAAAGCGCTTCGTGAGCGCAGCGGACGTAATCGAAATCCAAGATGCCGGAGATAAGGGGTAATTTGTTTTCCATGATCAAAGGGTATCGATAAAATCGTCGAAATCGATATTCTCGCCGAGGGCCTCTTTTGTCGCGCGGATCCTGCGGCCGTAGCCGGGATGGGTCTTAAAATAAGACAGGGCCTGCGGGGGTTCCTTCTTCTGCCTCTTGCGGAGTTTGTCCAGGAAATCGATCATGCCCTGGGGATTATATCCCGCCCTCTTGGCGTAAATCGCGCCCATCCCGTCGGCCGTCAGTTCGTCTTCCTGGGAATAGCCGGAAAGCAAAAAGGCGTAGGCCATCTGCACGCCCTGCGCCGCCTCCGCATTCTTCGCCGCGCCGGCGAGGATCGTCAGGATATTATAGCCCCAGATCGCCTGGAGGCGTTTGATGCTGTGACGCGCGACAACATGCGCCACCTCGTGCGCGACGACGGCGGCCAATTCATCGTCCGTGTCCGCCACCGTCATCAAATTTTTGAAAATATAAATATAGCCGCCGGGCAGAGAAACTGCGTTCACGATATCTTTGTCCTTCGGGTCCTCGATGATACGGAAGCGGTATGTCAGATCGTGACGGTCGCTGGCCTCTGCCACCCTGGCGCCGATGCGCTCCAGCCGCTCGTTCATCTGAGGATCCTGGACGACCGTATAATTCTTCTCGACCTGCGCCGCCAGGGAATCGCCGATGGCCACTTCCCTTTCCGTCGAGTACATCATCATGTCCTCTTTGTGCGTCGCCACATTGTATTCCGTCGAACAGCCGTTGACGACAAAACCGCACAACACCAGCAACAGAGAGACGCCGAACTTCTTGAGCATGACGCGCAGACGCGCGATCGGCAAACCCACCACATTGAAATAGCACCCGCGGATGCGACGGATAAACGACCCTCCCAGGCCCTGGACATCGAAACCTCCCGCCTTGTCCAGCGGCGAGACCTTGCGGAAATACTGCGTGATCTCCCGGTCGCTTAAAGGCTCCATCTCGATATGCGTCTCTTCGACGCCCGCCGCCTGGCGCCCGGTCGCGGCATCGATGACGGCGATGCCCGTATAAAGGACATGGGGCCTGCGGGAGAGTTTTTTGAGCATGCGGCGCGCCTCTTTCAAAGACGCAGGCTTGCCGAAAACCCTGCCATCCTGCCACACAAGGGTATCGCAGCCGATGACAATCCCTTTCTTGACGCGTCCGGCCACGTCGCGCGCTTTCAGCAAAGCATTGGCCGCCACCGTGCGCGCCGGATGCCGCACCGTCTCCGTATGTTCTTTGACGCGCGCAGGCATCACCCTGAATCTCACGCCGAGATTCTCGAGAAGTTTTTTCCTGGCCTTGGATCTCGAAGCAAGGATCAGCATAATGGTCGCCCGTAGCCCCCGGATGATCTATGGTTCGTCAGTATCTGGCGTTCAACGCCGCGGATTCGCCGGCCGCAAAACCCGTTGAAAACGCCGCCTGAAGATTGTAGCCGCCGCTGGAAGCCGCCAGATCCAGTATCTCCCCGCAAAAATACAACCCCGGCACAAGGCGCGACTCCATCGTCTTGGGATTGATCTCTCTCAAGGACACGCCGCCGCAGGTCACCATCGCCTCGTCGATGGGCCTGGCCCGATGGACCGTAAAAGAAAAACTTTTCAGGGACGCAGCCAGGCGCCGGCGCTCCTGCGCCGTCACCTGATGGCACTTCTTGGCGGCATCCACAGCGGCCTGTGCTGCGACAACGCCGGCCATGCGCTGCGGCAGCAGATTCTTGAGATAATTTCCGACGGTGGTATTAGCGGCCGCGCGCAGCTCCGCCTGTAATTTTTTATCCAGCTCTCCGAGGACCAGGCCCGGCTTGAGGTCCAGCATGACGCCGACGTCTCCCTTTTCCAGCCAGGCCGCGACAGAAACGCTGTGATCCAGAACAAGGGGTCCCGAGACCCCAAAATGAGTGAAAAGGAGCTCGCCGACAGGCGTTTCGAGTTTGCGGGACCCCTGTGTAAATATAAGCCGGATATTTTTGAGCGTCAATCCCTGAAGGTCTTTGACAAATCCTTCGCGCGTCTCCAGGGGGACAAGGCCGGCCCTCAACGGCACGACGGTATGCCCCAGATCCCCGGCCCAGACAAAACCATCCCCTGTAGAACCCGTTTGGGGATATGAGGCGCCGCCGGTGGCCATGATCAACAGGCGGCACTCCAGAGACGATCCATCGTCGAAGATGACGGTCTTCATGCCGCCGTCGCATCTGACCTTTCGGACATGACGGCCCAGGCGGACATCCACGGATAGCTTCTTTAATTCAGAAGACAGGACGGATATGATGCTGGAGGAAGAATCGGTCGCCGGAAAGACGCGGCCCTGGCGTTCCTTTTTGAGTTTGAGGCCGCGGTCCTCAAAAAAAGCCATCAGATCCTCCGAGAAAAAACGGCTGAATGCGTTACGCAGGAAAAGGCCATTGGTTCCGAAGCGGCCGCAGAATTCCTCGACAGGCGCCTCATTCGTCAGGTTGCAGCGGCCCTTGCCCGTCAGGCCGAGCTTGCGGGCAAGGCTGGCGTTCCTCTCAAGCAGGATCACCGCAGGCGCCTTCAGGTCTGCCGCGCGAACCGCGGCCATAATCCCCGCTGGGCCGCCTCCAATGATCACGATCGGCTGAGAATCCATGGCATCTCTATAATGATAACGGGGTTGGGTTAGACGGAGGGTTTTCTAGGGTGCCGGGAGAACCGATACTCTTTAAAAATCTGTGTCATCAAGACCGTTTCTGATCTCTTGCCGGTCTGTATTTTTCGGAGAAGAATTCGCTGGCCTTGAAAACAGACGAGAGCCCGCAGCCGAGTTTGGCCAGGCTCTCCCGGGCCCCTTCTTCCCTGTCGACGATCACGATGGCTTTCCGGGCCGTAACATCCATCTTTTTCAAAACTTCGATGGCATCAACAAGGGAACCTCCGGTCGTCGCCACATCGTCCAGAAGAACGACCTCGTCGCCGGCCTTCAGGGTGGGCCCTTCGACCTGAAGCATCCGGCCATGGCTTTTGGGATTTTTACGGATAAGGAAGGTGTTTATGGGAAAATCATTCTGAAAACTGACCAGCGCCAGGGCCCCGACGATAGGATCAGCCCCCAGCGTAGGGCCTCCGGCCGCATGCACCTTAAGGTCGCGGATCATGTCAAAAACAATATGGCCGATCAGGTAAGCCCCTTGAGCGCTTAAGGTTACGGCGCGCGCGTCAATGTAATAATGGCTCGTCTTGCCGCTGGCGAGTTTGATCTCGCCCTCGCGATAAGCCTTTTCTCTCATCAGCGCGAACAACTGTTTCTTGAGAAGAGTGACTGGCTCCATAGGCGCTTATTGTACTGTCAAAAAACATGAGTGTCAATGCTAGAGCATATTTTCTTATAGAGAAATAGAATTTAAAAAAGATTGCAAATAGAGAGTACATCCGTTATACTTACCGTATGAAAAAGAAGAACATATCCACTAGAACAAAATGTGTAGCCAATTATCTCTCTTATGAAAATGGCTTTTTGCCAAATATGAGAAGATCGTTTAACATTTTCGGGTTTTTTCGAGACGACTTTTCCCATAATTTCATAATTAATTCAAGGAAGGCTGACTTTGATTCATTTGAAATATACTCTGACTGGAAAATCACAGGAAATGATATAAAAGAAGCTGAATATCATTTTAATAGGCAATTAAAAAATGACTCGTCCCGAAGAGAAAAACAAACCGCAGATAGATAAAGAAATCACGCCTAATTCGCCCGCATCAGAGATCCAGGAAGATAATCAATCCGAGGGACGTCTTCTACAAGTTACTAAAGGATATAGTTTTTCTGGACCCATACCTCCTCCTCAAATTCTCTCCCAATACGAACAAATTCTTCCAGGCGCCGCCGGGAGAATACTGGGTATGGCCGAAAAACAATCAAATCATAGACAAAACATGGAAAAAAGAATCATCTATTCCGAAACCTTCCAAGGAACATTAGGAATGGTTTTTGCTTTCATAATCGCTCTTGTCGCTATCGCCGGTGGCGTCTTTCTTATCTTCTCAGGAAGACCTATAGAAGGTTTAATTAGCTTACTCACCCCTCTTGCAATAATCGTTGCAAGTTTCTTAAACCGCCTCAAAAAAGATCGAAAACAAAACATCTCACCTACCGAGTAGAATTCTTTCCCCTCGCGATATATAATTAAGCCATATCTTTATCCTCCCCTATATAGCCTTATATACGGCCAAATAGACATGGCTTGATGACGCCGCAACAATCATTTATTGGCCGTAATAGCTCTAGCCATTTCTTTTGACTTTTACCTATTAGGATGTTACGATGTTTCCCATGTTTAAAAGTTATGCACAGGCCTGTTGCGACCTTCTCTTTCCGAGGAGCTGCCACATCTGCTCCCGGCTTCTCTGCGGCGCGACAGCCAGGTTTGACGACCATCTCTGCGCGGAATGTTTTGCCTCTATGAAGCGCTGCAACGTCATCTCCTGCCGCTGGTGCGGATCTCCCCTGACCGAAGAAAGGGAAAAAGAGGAACTCTTCTGCCGCAGGTGCCGCAACGACAGGCCGGCATACCACCGCCTCATGACCTGCTACGCCTATGAAGGGCCTGTCCGGCTGCTGATCCATAAGATGAAATATGAAGGCCGGGCCTACCTGGCTTCCACCGTCGCCAGGCTGATCGCGGCGGCCCTGCCGGACAAATGGCTGGACCAGTTTGACGCCCTTGTCCCGGTGCCGCTTCATGCGGCGCGCGCCAGGGAACGGGAGTTCAACCAGGCGGAGGCCATCGCGCGGCATCTGGCCGGTGCTACGTCCCTGCCTGTGGTCCCGGCGCTCCAAAGATCAAAGAACACCCAGGCGCTGGCAGACCTGAAGAAACCAGGACGCATGCGCGTCCTTAAAGATGCTTTCCGCCTGGAGGAAAGGCTCGGCCCCATGCTCAGGCAACGCCGCGTCCTGCTTGTGGACGATATCGTCACGACGACAGCGACGGCGCGCATGACGAGCCGCCTGCTCATGGACGAAGGCGGCTGCTGCCAGGTCGCGATGCTTGCATTCGCCAAAGGTTAATCATGCGCATCCTTAGAAATTACGTCTTAAAAGAATTCTTCAGCGCCTTCTTTTTGTCGCTGTTCATCTTGACCTTCGTCATGCTCTTGGGCAACATGATCAAGCTCGCCGACCTGATCATCTCCAAGGGGATTTCGATCCTGGTGGCCGGCAAGCTTTTCCTATACCTCATCCCCTTTCTCTTCAGCTTCATCCTGCCGGTCTCGACCCTGACCGCCGTCCTGTTGTCCATCGGCCGGCTTTCCGGCGACAACGAGCTGATCGCGATCCGTTCCAGCGGCATCGGCCTCTTCAAGATCCTCTCACCGATCATCGTCGTCGGCGTAATCCTCAGCCTGTTTGCCGTCATCCTGAACAACGAGATCATCCCCGTCTCCCACCATAAATCGCGAGAGACGCTGATCGAGCTCGGCTCCCAGAACCCCATGGCCGCGCTGGAAGCCGGGACCTTCATCACGGCCTTTGATAAATACATCATCTTCATCTACCGTATCGACGGCAATAAATTCTCCAACATCCGCATCTATGAACCTCAGGGCGACAACAAACCTCCCCGCACCATCATCGCCAAAAAAGGGGAATTCATCGTCCTGCCGGACAAACAATTGCTCAAGCTCAAGCTGATCGACGGCACGTCCGACGAGATCAATCCGAACGACCCCGAAAATTTTTACAAACTCAATTTCAAGACATACTTCATGAACATCGATTTCAAAAAGCAGGCCGCGGCCAAGGTCGACAAGAAAGCCAAGGACATGACGCTCCAGGAACTGCGCCAGCAGATCCAGAAGTTCAAATCCACCGGCATAGGCGTCGCCCCTCTCTTGACGGAAATCTATAAACGCAGCGCCTTGGCGTTCTCCTGCATTGTCTTCATCTTCGCCGGGGCGCCGTTCGCCATGATCACGAGACGCAGGGAAAAATCCCTGAATTTCGGCTTCGCCTTCCTCATCATGGCCCTTTATTATCTCTTGCTGATCGGTTTCGAAACGATGAGCTCCGAAGGCGTCATGGCGCCTGGGCTGGCCATGAGCATGCCGAACATCATTTTCGGCATTCTCGGCGCGGGGATGCTCTACAAAACATGCTTATCCTAGACCGCTACCTCTTTCGATCGTTCCTCAAAAGCTTTATTTTCTGTCTCATTGTCTTTATTTTTTTATTCATCATCGTCGACATCTTCGGCAGCCTCCAGGAAATCCTGAACAACCACCCCTCGATCCTGAAGATCCTCGAGCTTTATCTCTATGCCGTCCCCGTCATCATCGGTCAAACGGCGCCTATCGCCGCCCTCCTGGCCACGCTCTTCACCCTGGGGCAG
>Ga0302253_1001702_pt1 | contig 12470 bp, 6 predicted proteins | sample AAG_RA_Trp_MG_FD_193537 | JGI IMG/M metagenome (GOLD analysis project Ga0302253, IMG submission 193537) | Enriched activated sludge microbial communities from anaerobic digester in WTTP, New Holstein, Wisconsin, United States - AAG_RA_Trp | ecosystem: Engineered > Bioreactor > Anaerobic >... | reverse complement strand
ATTCACAGTTTGACGCCTTGAGAAGACTCAGGGATAAGCTCGATTATCTCATCTCGCAGCGCACAGAAAATTGAACATTCCAAAACGCACTATATTCACTGCATTTGCAAGTGTGCATACGTCTTCACACCTGGTTGCTTGCGCTTCAGGTTGAAGAGAGCGAAGCGTGGCAGCGAGGCAGTCAAATGACCAGACGCAGAGGCTGGGTGCGGCCAATTTCGCTACTTCACGGTAAGTTCCAGTCCTAATCAGGATCTTCAAGTTTGGATTTTGCGGGTTTCGGGTGAAGTCTGCGCAGGTTAAAAAGTGGAATCCAGAAATGAGAAATGGTATGAACACATCGAAATGATGTGATGAAAACACTGGATGAGATCAAGCAGACTCTCCAAGACCATAAGGAAGATCTGAGAGAACGATGCGGCATCTCCAGGATCGGGATATTCGGTTCCTGGGAAAAAAAACAAACAGAATTCCCGCGGCGCCGTCGATATTCTGGCACAATTCGAAATGCCGATCAGCTTGCTCACCCTGGTCAACATCGAACTTCAGTTGAAGAAACTGTTGAAAACGAAGGTTGATCTTGTCCCAGAATCTGATCGTAGACCAGAACTGAAGCAGGGAATTCTTGAAGAAACGATCTACCTATAAACCGCAATTATCAAATCTATTTGCACGATATACTTGAGAACATGGATCTTGCGGAGCATTTATTCGAGAACCTGTCTCATGATGTTTCTTCCAACGATCGAAAGACGGTTTGTGCTGTTCTGCGGTGTATTGATCATCGGATACGCTGCCAAAAACATCCCCGCTGAGTTAAGACGGATGCATCCTGAAACCCCCTGGAAAGAAATGGCTGAGATACGCGACAAAATCACCCATTTCTATTTTAACGTGGATATGCATAAAGTTTGGCTGGCTTTGAAAGAGGATATTCGGAGAATTACACCGCAAATATAGAAAATTCTGAAGATCTTTAAATTCAGTTTGACTGGAATCCTTAACATCAAAACTCGAAATCAAACGATATTTAATTATTAACATTGGTGTCGTTTGGGTGTCGGTGTCTTCGAAAAAAAGGTCTTCAGATGGATCTACAACCTGTTCTATCTGTGCCGGGATCGCGACAGAATGACACCAATGCTTATGAAAACGATCATGAGTGTGATGCCTGGAGTCGTTTGCGTTGGGACTGGTGGCGGAACTGGGGTTGGTGTAGCAATCTCTGAAATTGGATAATGATATCCCATATCAACAACGCCGACATCTAATTGTCGGTCGGTGCGCGTTGTCAATGAATTCAGACATACCTGCCCTTGAGGTGAATCAACACACAACACCGATGAAGGTGCATGTCCTGCGTCAAAGCACGGACTATCAGCTATTTGTCCCGTGGTGACTGAACTGAGGCAATATCTATTGGGTGATCGACCTATGAATCTAGGATCCTCCATTGAGCAGCCGTCACAGATAAAGCCTAGTAAATTTGAATATGACGGCCAGAGAAGGTAGTTGTCTCCTGCATACTGTGTCCAGACATTGAAACGGATAATGCTATCGATGATAACCACTTCGGAGTCTAGACAATACATGCCGCCTCCTAGGTCTATTGCAGAGTTATTAGCTATCGTACAATTTCTTATCTCAGGATCTGAATCATCAATATACAAACCAGCACCGCATTGAGGAGTGAAGTTCTCGGCGATCAGACAGTTAAAGAAGACAGCGTCGCATCCGGAACTGAGATACACTGCGGCAGCGCCTTCCTGCGATGAATTGTTCATCAGAACTGTATTCGAAACCTCAGGATCTGAATCATTCACACAGATTAGGGCAGCGCCTTTTGCTGTACGATGATTGTCTGTAAACCTGCATTGATTGATGATCGGAGAACTATTTCGGAGAAGAACAGCGCCATTTTCCGCTCGAGTGAATGTCAGTCCGGTCAGCATGAATGGCCCGTTGTAATTAGAATAGACCATACAATCCTCCGCATCGGATGTCAGTACCGGAGATGATTCAATTTTAAGGGTTGGGGGCTGCGCACTCATCGAACAACCATACAATACAAGGGGAAAGACTTCCCCCTCGAACTCAGAATACTCTCCCGATTTAATCAGTATTGAGCTTCCCGGCTGATTTACTACGTTTAACGCTTGCGTGATCGTTTCAAAGTCAGCTTCAGTCCCGACTGTCACCTCCCTTGGCTCCGGTAGTTCATAGGGGCCTGAGAAGGATGATTCCATCGCACCGATATCAGGAGCTGTTCCCTCGTAATGTAACCCGACATCTCTGCCACGGTCGATAAGAGGCGAACCGTCCCTCGGTGTCATTGGGAGCAGTAGACTCAGATCGAAATCGGGCGGGACAGCGATATTGCCCTCCCCTGATATGCTTTCTGAGTTTGCGATATCGCAATGCTCAAATACAACCGCACTTTCATCGTCGATTGACAAATCATCTGTATTTCCCCAGATGATGCTATTAATGAAGGTTCCATCTCCATCAACGATGGTGATTCCTCCAACTGAGTCGGAGGTATTGCGAGTTACCGTGCAGTTCGTCATGTTAACGATCGATGTAACAACGTTGATTGTCGTTCCCCACGCTCCTTTTGAGCGGTTGCCAAAAATAAAGCACTGATTCATTGTCAGTTCAGTATTGTTCCAGACCTCGATACAACTTCCAGTGTCGCTGAAATTTCCTGAGAACAGGCACCGATCTACCGAAGCAACAGAATCGTACTCGAGTGTCATGGCTGAACCCGAGTGTGAATCGTTCGAAAGAAACTGGGTATCTTGAATTTGCAGATTGGATTCCCGTGAATAAATGGCACCACCTCTCTGAATGTATGCTGGCTCAAAGAGGTTGTTGTTCGTAAATCGGCAGTTCAATATCTCTCCCGAGCACAACTCGGATTTCAAGCCACTGGATCCTTCGGTTATAGTGAGATTTTTCAAACAGAAACCAACAGCATGTGAGCATTTAAAGACTGCGTGTATCTGGTCGCTCTCGATCACAACAGATTCAGGAGGTCCGGATCCGGTGATTACCACATCGATCAGAGGAATAGGGAAAATTTCTCCAGTAGCGGAATTGTAAACTCCGGGTAGGACAGAGATCGTACTTCCAGGAATGTTGCAGTAAGATATCGCTTCCGTGAGCGTTTCAAAATCGCCTCCGATGCCGACAACGATGTTGCATGGAGCAGGATAGGGAGGCGGCGAGGTTTGAGTCGTTTCAAATGCACCGATATCAGGAGCTGATCCTGCGAATGGTTCTCCAAGATCAATTCCTCGATCGATACATGGGGAGTCCGGAGCAAGCGTATAGTCTCCTTCCAATGGATTAATGAACATCGGAGGAGACGAAATATTACCGTTACTCCCTGCCCAACCTTCCTCACCAATATCACACCCTTCAACGGTCAACGTGCCACTGGAAGATTGCAGGTCATCGCAGTGTCCCCAAAAGATGCAGTTTTTAATCGGATATGAGGTCGATCCCCGGCACTTGACTCCATCACAACCTCGAGTTGATCGATTCAATGCGATCGTACAGTGAGTTAAACGAGCATAATTGGATTGAACACCTCCCGCATCGAGTAAGTCCTGATTTTCTGTGATAACGCAACGCGTCATCGACAGACTGCTGCTGGAATAGATCCCTCCACTGCTAATATCAGCCGTATTTCGGGTGATTGTGGATCCTTGAACGATCGGCGCTGTTCCAGACAGATACGCTCCCCCTCCATCACGTTCAGCATGATTGCCTTCCAACACACAATCGATTATTTGTGAATTGGCCCCACCACAGAATACTCCTCCACCATCCAATTTTGCATAATTGTCTTGGATTACGCTATTTATTATTATGAGTTGAGCCGTATTTGAATAGATACCTCCACCATTCGACAACGGCTCTCGGTTATCACGAATATGACAATTGTTGATTTCGAGACCTCCGGTTGTGATTCGGATACCCGAATTACCTCCCTCAGAAATTGACAATCCATTCAGACTCGACGGCGAGATTGGCGATATATGGAGAACATGATGTGTGGAATCGCCAACTAGATCCGTCAAGTCCGGTCCTGCCAATCCGTTTAGATTGACACCATACAGAACGATCGGCATGATTTCGCCCGAGTTTTCGTCATAGATGCCTTGAAGCAAGCTTAGACTGCTTCCCGGAATATTGCATTCATTTAGCGCAGTGAGTATGGACAGGTAATCCGCTCCGACTCCGATCGTGGAAACACATGGAGAAGGGAGTGGTAATGGCCCCCATGTATCTGACTCGTACATTCCGACATCTGGAGCGTTGCCTGAAAACGATTCGCCAATATCCAGACCGCGATCAATTGCTGCAGATCCTGGAGACAGTTGGTAATCAGCCGCAGCAATATCGACAAATGAAGGCGGCGCGGAGAAATTTCCGTTGACTCCAACTTGATCTCCATCACCTATTGAGTTGTTTTGAATAACTGGAGTCGCACCGGATCTAAAATAAACATCATCCGTATTCATCCAAATGATTGAGTTTAAAACTTCACTTGAATTTCCAATTACCAGACCTCCGCCAACAGGTGCAATGTTCAGTAATACATTGGAATGAATTATCGATGAAGCCCCGGCATCGACGACAGCACCACCGTTTCTTCCTGCCTGATTCTGGAAAATCAAGGATCTCTCACAATCAATGATGCCAGATGATGCAACGCAGATTCCCCCGCCGTCCCAGTCAGCCTGGTTATGTGTTATCGAGCAATCAAGCAGGGAAACAGAGCCTGATTTCAAGTATATGCCTCCCCCCGAGTAGGCATGATTATCTGTTATCGAGCAATGAGCAAATGAGGCATCCGATGCATTAGAACAGTAAACGCCCCCTCCCATGTCGGCATTCGAATTTAATCGTATAGTGCAATGATCGAATATCGGGGAACCGTCAAGTATCCACACCCCACCTGCGCCTCCGCCTTCTATCGAGCAGTTTTCGATCGACGGAGAATTGCTGCATGTAGTTATCAATACACTGCGATCCGATGCACCGTGAAGCACAACTTGTGAAGATAACCCCTGCCCGATCAAGGACACACCGTATAGTGGAAGAGGAAACAGTTCGTTCGAATAGAAACCAGCAAACAACAGAATGGTTGATCCAGGAAAACCAGCGATATTTAGAGCTTCGGTTAACGTTGTAAACTGCTCACCCGGTCCGACATTCACAACCATCGGTTCTGCAAAAGGTACAGTCCCTGAGTACGGGGATTCGATTGCACCAATATCTGGAGCGTCCCCTTGATACGGGTCAGATCCTATCTGGCCTCGATCGATACAAGGGGAATCAGGCCTTAACGAGAAATCCCCAACGAGAGGCGAGTTAAAGCGAGGTGCCATCGCAAAGTTCCCGGACACTCCGGAAAGATCACAATTCCCAATGATGCAATTGCTCAAAATGGGTGTTGTCGTAATGCTTAAATCGTCGGAGTTGCCCCATAGTATTGAATTCATTGCCTGAAGAGAGGCGGTCGATGCTGCATAAATACCCCCCCCATCAGGATGTCTCGACACATTGTACGCGATCGTACACTGTTCAATGATCAAGTTATCTTCCGACAGGTAAACAGCGCTACCTTGATCATCAGCGAGGTTGTTGGTGAGTAAAACAAATTTCATATGAGTTTCTCGACAGTCAACACCTGCTCCTTGGGCCGCTCGGTTCATAGAAAAGGTACAATCTGTTATCTCACAGGTCTCGGAAGTCGTAAAAATCCCGCCTCCACTCCCATCCGCTGTGTTGTTTATGAAGTCCGAGTTTGAAACATTCAGGTATCCATGGTTGAGGAAATTATACCGAAAAGCCCCTCCATCTCCAGATGAGGTATTGTATAGAAATGTGCATCCGGTTATCGTTACAAAATGGGAAACAACTGCACCACCTCCTTCTGAAGATCCAGCATGATTGCTAACAAACTCGCAATTGGATAGCTCCATGGTGGATGAGTATATCGCACCCCCACCTTCCAACGCTGAATTGTTTTCGAAGATACAGTTAGTAATGACCGTTGGCCCATTCACCCGGATCGCTCCTCCCAAATCAGCCAGACCATTCCGGAAAGTGATACCCTGTATAAAGACGTATTCTGGATAAAAAGAATCAAGAAAGAATGCGCGATCCTGCCCTTGACAATCGATGATGCATGTTAGAGGACCACCTGTGGAACAGATGGTCAAATGCTTATCTCGAATATAAACACCCCGGTTGGATGGACCGGAATAAACGCCTGGCTCCAGAGCTATCGTGTCTCCCGGAAATGCGACTTCCGCAGCCTCCCAAATTGACTCTGCATTTGTCGGCACATTGATGATCCTGCATCTCCCATCAGCGGTTCCCAGTAGCAGCATCGAGAAAGTGAACAAAACTACCTGGTTTATTTGATTCTGTCCCATTCGCCCTCCTTGGATCTTGTCAAGCTGCAAATCTGCATTTTATCTTATGATGACGACACGATTCATGCAATAGATCGTTTCTCTGGCAACGCGGCAACGATGTAAGGCAAGTTTAACATTGTCCCGGATCTCCGCATGCTGCTCGGCCAGGAGAAGCTGACGCTCAGCCTCCACCAGACTCTGTGCAATGGCCTCCTTCTCGGAATCCACAGGAACCGCAGATCGGCCGGGTGACCGGTCCGACACGGCACCCAGCAGTGCTTCCAGTCCCCACTTCTCCCCCTTGTAATAAGATTTGCGAGAGATCCCGTGGTCAACGACAATTAGAAAGACGCACGATGCCCCTCCTCCAGATACAGCTTCACCGCCTTGAGCCTGATTTCCGCCGGGTAACATCCCGGGTGCTGTGACTTCGCCCCCCTCGGGGGGCGACCAGCCTTCGGCTGACTACTCCGCTTCTGCTTCTTTCCCATGCGTAACACTCCCTTCCTTCTTCGTGGCTAACCCACGCGCGGAAGTGTTACCCCTTTCACTCATTTTTACGCTCTCAAGATCTGGTTGGTGGCACAGGATTACATACTGCTTACAAGTTTGACCTGATCCCGTTTTGGTCGCGGGTGTGAACATGCGAAGACAGTCATTCCTGGCGACGCTGACGATGGAAATCGCGTCGGGATACTTTGCAGAGCCGTTTAAAAACTGGTTTTTCGGACATCGGCGGCGAACACGCCATTTAACCCCGAACGGCCTTTTCACGGCCGCGACGCGGGTTCGAATCCCGCTGGGGACGCAGAGTAAAATCAATGGGTTACAGATTTTTGGGTTGTAACCTCTTGATTCTTTGTGATTGACTTGTGTCTGATCGTGATGGTCACTCCGATGTATGATCGCTCAGATACAAGTGTCACTTGACCGCGTGGCAGATTTCATTGAAAGATAGGGGATTCACAACCCGCTTTCCATAGACATTGACTGGAAACACTGTATAATGTTTGAAGTCAAACAGTTATCAGGAGAGCAATATCATGAAGCTGACTGTATTGATTCTGAGCGTTGCAGGGATGATTCTGTCGAGCAGTGTTTTTGCTGCAACGATTCGAGTTCCGTCTGAACAACCGACTATCCAAGCTGGGATTGATGCGGCTGTTGATGGGGACACTGTATCAGTCGCTGATGGGACGTACACGGGAGATGGAAACAGGGATATTGATTTCAAAGGAAAAGCGATAACTGTTGCTTCTGAGAATGGAGCGGAGACATGTATTATTGATTGCCAAGGGACCGAACAGGAAAACCACAGGGGTTTTGTTTTCCATTCCGGTGAAACCCAGGAGTCTGTTCTGACTGGCTTCACAGTTCGAAATGGGCTTCTGAAAGGGGATGCCGACGGCGGAGGAATAAACTGCGTCGATTCGTCACCGACGATATCCAATTGCACGATTTCACACAATCAAGCCGAATTCCGAGGAGGAGGGATTCATTGCGCGAACTCCTCCCTCTTAATTGTAAACTGCTCCATTTTCACCAATACTTCAGGTCGTTTTGGAGGAGGCATTGAAATCAGTGGTTTGTCGCCAAGGATCATCAATTGTGTTATCTCTGAGAACCTAGCGTCTGATGGAGCAGGAATCTGTATTCATTCTGGTTCACCAATAATCGAGGCTACTGCTATTTCGGCCAATTCGGGAAGACTTGGAGGCGGGGTCTTTCTGCGATATACCTCTGCTGCTATCACAAACTGTTCCATTTCGAGAAACAGTGCCAGCCTCTCAAGTGGAGGCATCGAGTGCCTCGAATCCACCCTTTCGATTTCCGAATGCACAATCGATGCAAACGCATCTATGGGAGTGTCCGGATACTGGGCGGGAACTGGAGGATTGAACTGCAACGAATCGATTATGAGTATCTCCAACTGCAAAATTTTGGGTAACACAGGTCTGATGAGTGGTGGTTTGCGTTTGAAAAATGCTACCGCAACGATCATCAATTGTCTGGTGTCGGGTAACACGGGTGAAGATGCTCATGGATTGAACATCGATTTCTCCAGGGTGACAATGACATCCACTACGATCTACGGAAATCGAATCGCCAAGGATTCTGGCCGCGGAATCGAGATCTACGGATCTGATGTGACCATACTCAGTACCCTCATCTGGGATAACGGATATTGCGATATCTGCGAAGTAACCTATTATGATTCAATCATTGACCTCAAGTTTTCCGCTATCAAGGATCAAAAATACTCAGAAACCGGGAACATCCATTCTGATCCACTTATCGTAGGTGGTGATCCCATCGATTTTCATCTCTCCTCAAACTCACCCTGTATTGATTCGGGTATTGATTATGATGAGATCATGACTGATTTAGATGGTAATCCACGTCTGCATGGCGGAGCAGTCGACATGGGAGCATTCGAGTTTCCTGGCTGGCCTTCCGTAACTCGCGCTTACATCACGATGCCAGCACACTCGTTCAGTCCTGGCGACACCGCCTCATGTTCCGTTTCAGTTTGGAATGCTGGTAACTCGCTATTGAAGGACTATCCTTTGTTCGTGATTTTAAACGTATTCGGCAGTTATTACTTCGCTCCGGGATTTTCTGAAATGGATTATTATAAGTGGACTTTCTTTCCTGGTTTGACTGAGCTGACAGTGATTCCCGCGTTCACCTGGCCCGATAACGCAGGATCCGCTTCAAACATTCTATGGTATGCGTTCCTGACCAATCCGGAGATGACTGCATTAGCCAGTGAGATAGGCATCTTTGATTTCGGATGGAGCGAATAGTTTCAAAAATGGCTGAGTTTTCGAGATAACAAAAGGTGCGAAGCTCGAAACATGATTCAAGAGAGGGATGCAATGCCATTTAAAGCAAAAATCTTCCAAAAAAATGTCGAGCATCTGCAGCCGACTTCTGTCAGAGATGAGTTGCTGCGGACGTGTTCTTCTTACATTGAATTGACCACTCCCAAACAGAAGGCTCATTGTATTTTCGACATGATGAGTGTGCTGGATCGAAGTCTTGACGAGAGTAAACGACGTGAGATCATGGAGTCGTGCGGCCGTCATTGCATCGGTGCAAGCATTCTGGAAAAGGCAAGACGTTTATGGCAACAGGAAGAGGACCTGGACAGCTTTCTGATCAGTCTGAATAAATCCCATATTGGCGGCGGGCAGTTAAGCAGATCGGGCGATATCATTTTCGCAACATACAATCGCTGTTACTGCGGCTCTGTCAGTCACTCAAAACTGCCCTTTTCATCCACATACTGTCACTGTTCATGCGGCTGGTTCAAGCATCTCTTTGAGACCGTACTGAGAAAACAAGTGGAAGTGACGCTGCTGAGCTCAATCATCCAGGGCGACAAACACTGCACCTTCGCAATAAGTTTCATACCCGATTCGTGATGCCGGATGTTAAAAAGAGTAAATTGAGAATGCCAGACAATACCTGAATGCAAGTCAGGTCGTTTCAACTGCGGGAAACCGATGAGGGTGTGTTGGTCGGTGATCCCGCTTGATGCTCACCCCTCTTTGAGATACACTTGTGCAGGGTGGCCTGAGGGGGGCACGATAAGATGAATTTCATCCTGAAAAACGCACTGGCTGTGCTGTACTGCATGGCTCTGTCCGCGGCAACGGCATCCGCGGATGCCTGGACCGAAAAACAATCGTCTCCGGAAACCGGCGGATACGGCGAAGCCGTGATCGGAAACGGCGACTACATCTACATCATCAAATGTGACAACGCGACCACCGACGCCGTGTTCTGGCGATACAATCCCATGTCCAATGCATGGACGAACCTGTCCGTTGCGGGATTGCCCACAGGCGTTTTCCGGAACGGCACGGCCGTCGCCTGGGACACCGATGAAAATCTCTACGTCTTGGCCGGAGCACGATACTCGGACCCCGATAGGCGGGAATTCTACCGCTATTCACTCTCGGACAATCTCTGGTCGCGACGGACCGATTCCCCCTCACCCCAGGGAGCGGGCGATGCGATCATCTGGTCGGGGTTCGACCAGACAATTTATGCCATCATGGGCAGCTCAAATGATGCGCACGGCATGCGATTCGCCACCTACAATCCGGAATCTGACGAATGGATGGACCTGCCGGATCCGCCCGATCGGGTCGATGACGGCTGTTCGCTCGTATGGACCGGCGGCACTGACCTGTTTGCGCTGAGGGGCGAGTACTATGAAACGTCCCCGCTGAGGGATTTCTGGAGATATCGCATTCCGGAAGAGACCTGGTCCGACATGGCCGATATTCCGGACGCAGGCGGCGTGGGGGACGGCGGTTCGCTGCTGTGGATCGGGTCCTGGATGCCCGAGTATTCCGATTTTATTTATGCATTGGGAGGCGGGAGTTGCTACGAGGATCCGGGATATGAATTCTATCGCTATTCAATCGGGGAGGATGTGTGGATCCGTCTGGCGGATCTGCCGAATCCCCAGGGTTACTTCAACGGATGTCGCCTGGGATACGCTCAGAATCACATCTATTATTGGCAGGGCCTCACGCCGGGTGACGATGGAGGCGGGAATCGATTCTATAAATACGATTTTGTTGCGGAACAGACACCGACTCCCACGCCTGCCCGGACTTCCACCCCGATGCCATCCCGAACCCCGACTCCGACCCCTGCCGCATCCCATCCCTCCACAGCAACACCGACACCATCGGGTTGCGAGACGACAGGTGTCAGCCTGGCGATGTCGAGTCATGTGTTTTATCCCGGCGACGTGTGCACATGCCGCGTGACGGTCTGCAATGCCACCGCTGAGGAGTTGAGAGGACTCCCGCTGTTCGTTATCCTGGATGTCTTCGGACAGTATTATTTTGCGCCATCCTTCTCCGATTTCGATCACTATCTGGATCAATATGGATCGTTTCCAGCAGGCGAAACCGAGATTGTGGTTTTTTCCGGTTTCATCTGGCCTTCCGGTGTCGGAAGGAGTTCGGGGATCGTGTTTCATGCGGCATTGACCGATCCGGGCATGACACGAGTTGTCGGGAAAATGGACAGTTGGATTTTCGGATGGAGTGAGTAAGTTTCCTGCGCGAAAGCCGTCGAAACCGGAACCATTAGATTTACAGGTGCTTCGATTCTTCGGCTGTTCCCGCTCAGGAGGCTTACGGAATGAAAATCCAATTCTGTCTTTGCTTAACCGTCCTTGCCATGCCGGGTTGGCCCGCAATCGCTGCCGTGCTGCACGTACCCTCGGAACACCCCACGATCCAGGCCGGTATCGATGCCGCGGCACCCGGAGATATCGTGCAGGTTGCAGATGGTATCTACACGGGGGATGGCAATCGGGATATCGATTTTTCCGGCAAGCCGATTGTCGTGAAGTCGACGGCGGGACCCGATTCATGCATCATCGATTGTCAGAGTAGTCATTTCGATCCTCATCGTGGGTTTTGTTTCTGCAATGGAGAGGACGAGAATTCGGTCATCATGGGTTTCACAATCAGGAACGGATCCTCCGATGACGAAGGCGGTGCGATATCCTGCCATCATGCGTCGCCAACGATCATTGATTGTACATTCACATCGAACCAGACGATCGGGTTGGTGACCGGCGGCGGAGCCATTTATTTCGAAAACTCGTCCTCGTTAATCCTGAACTGCACATTCTATGCAAACAGATCGGAAAGAGCTCTGGCCGCCTTCGGGGGTGCTGTTTTCTGCCGGCACTCAACACCCATGTTCAGGAATTGCAATTTTTCAGCGAACAGCACATTCGGTATTGCCGCAAATCGCGGCGGAGGCATTGCCTGTGATTACTCGGATGCGATCATAGCAGACTGTGTTTTCACGGAAAACAGAGCCGGAGACGGCGGAGGAGCGATCGGGTTTCTGGGATCATCGCCACATCTCACCAACTGCATCGTCGTCCAGAACAAGGCTTCTCGCGGAGGTGGTATTTATTGCATAGATTCATTCCCTTATCTGATGAACTGTACCCTTGCAATGAATACAGGTTCATTGGAAGGCGGGGCGATA
>Ga0302253_1001696_pt1 | contig 12505 bp, 11 predicted proteins | sample AAG_RA_Trp_MG_FD_193537 | JGI IMG/M metagenome (GOLD analysis project Ga0302253, IMG submission 193537) | Enriched activated sludge microbial communities from anaerobic digester in WTTP, New Holstein, Wisconsin, United States - AAG_RA_Trp | ecosystem: Engineered > Bioreactor > Anaerobic >... | reverse complement strand
GATCTTCTCGACCAAGGCCCTTTTGAAAAGCATGCAGAACCCGACCATTCTTCTTTGAGGAATCCGGCGATGGCGGAATCGCTCTCTGAACCTTGCCGCATATTTGTCCAGGAAATTCACGGACCGGTACTCATTTGAAGTAACCTGCTGGGGACCGCTGATGTTGTTCGTCATGGGACCGACAATGCCGGCGGAGGGTGCGTGGTCCAGGCACTCCAGCATTCCGGAAAGCCAGCCGTTGCTGACCAGGACATCATTGTGCATGAACAGGATAAATTCGCCTTGTGATAGGTTGATGCCCTGATTTAGCCCTTTCGCCACGCCAACGTTTTCTTTGTTTTCAATCAACCGGAAGTTTTTGTTTTTCTTTAGCTGACCTTGCAGCCATTTGACCGTTCCGTCAGTGGAACCATTGTCCACAAAAATGATCTCGTGAGGTTCCGGTGTATGTTTGCGGATGTTTTTGAGGCAATTTTTAGTATGCTCAATGCGATTGCAGGTGAGAATGACAATGGATGTCATTCCCGGCACGTCTTTTTCCTGGAAGCAGGAAGATAAAGAGTTCGCTGCTGAAGCAATTGCTGGTCTAATTTGCCCGTCAGTTTGCATGGATGTTTTCACGGACGAACGAGATCCGTATCTTGAAACGAATTTGTCCAGCAGCGGTGCTATAAAATCAACCATCCGGATTTTCTTGAATCGCTCATAGTATTCTTCAGTGATGAGGTCCAAATCGGGACGCCGAAGGGTTTCCATGCATAGATCAACCCATTGCTCCGTCTCCGCCCACGGAAAGCAGTGTTCATACATTGCTTGGTCATGGCAACGTTCGACAACAACGAGGGCGCGATTGTTAAGCAGATACAACACCCTGCTGCCGCCAAAGTGGTTCATTCCTGGCCCCTGATTCGGCGCCAGATTAATCTTTGTTCTCGCAATCAGGTCGTTTCGATACATTGCGGCATCATCAAAAATAGTCACGACTTTACCGCCGCGTGCGGTCAACGCCTCGATCAGTTTTTTCCGGTGCGGTGTGATGGACCCGCAAAATAGAAAATCGATATCTTTATTACGTTTGTGATGAATTTCCTCCATCAGGGGATGGTAGCCGAACCGCAATAATTCTGCACCAACTCCAAGTTGACTAAGGTTACCTATATTGGACTCAACACTGTCCCATACAGACCAGGCTTGAAGCAACAACGGTAGATAGACATTGGCAAAGGACTCTTGCCCAGACCAATTATTTACTGAACCACCCGTAATAATCTCTGATTGTAGTAAAATATAACCTCCGGCACACTTAATTTGTTGAACGATATTTGGATCAGTCAGATTGTGTGCGCCTACTATAATGTTGATTCGATCAGAGGTGAGTTTGTTTCTTACAATACAACACTCGTAGCCTGCCGACTCGATTCCGAAACAGACATATTTGCAAGTATCATAAAGGAAATGGGAATATTTAAATTCTTTAGGTTCAATTACACAAATTGAAAACCGCATGATCTATATATTTCTCCATCTTATCAAGCATTAGGATTCTTTTTATAATGACACATTTTGATTAATTCACACGTCTCAGATACCCATCCGGAGCGGATGTAATCAGTAGTTTATTGTTAATGATCTTATCAATTTCAAAAAACAGTCGATTGCCGTCCTTCGCTCTTCGCCCTTCTTGTTGGAGGCGTTTGATGTACTCCCAGACTGCGGTTTTGGGATTGTTTCCTCTGCCCCAAGGACGGTCTGTAAACAAAGTTTCCGGCACATCTTCAATGGCTGTATCCGAGACAACACAATAGCTCCCTGGGCTAGTAAGAGGTGCATAAGCCTCCAATTCTGCTAATACGTGATCATGTGTATGATTGGAGTCAAGGCAGACAATAATACGTTCATAATTTGCAGCCCGTTTGTACACTTCGGCAATAATTTCGGGATCAATGCTGGACCCCTGGATCATATCAATTTTGTTTGCCAACGGATGACCTTCAATAGCAACACGGTTATGAGCGCGAATATCAATGTCTACGCCCAGCACCCTGCGTTTAATCGCTTCTTGGAAAACTAGCTTTTCGCTTGCCACTGCTTCCGAATAGTCAATGAGTGCCAGCATTGAAGCACTGAAAATAAGGGACCCCCCATGGGCTATGCCTGTCTCGATAATAAGATCAGGCTTTATCCTCCAAATCAGTTCCTGCATGGCCACTATGTCTTGAGGCAACTGGATGATGGGCCGTCCTAGCCAGCTAAAATTATAGGCATATTTGTAAGGTGCTGTCGCGATAATCCATTCCATGGACTTTTCATGAAGGGCTTCATCCATGGAGATTCTTTCAATATTATCATTGATTTCTTGAGAAAATGATTCATTTGCGTTCATGAAGAAACTCCTTATATGGCACAGAGTTAGACAAGATGTACTGGCGACCGGCGGTACCACAATTTGCAATCAAATCTAGAGCGGATACATATGGAGTAAACGGACCATGAAGCTGAGGATAGCAAATGTATTGATAATCCATGTATTCTACAGAAACAGATGCTTTATCAAAAAGTTCATGTTCGAGATAATTACGAGCTCCATGACCTGTAACATAGGTGTGTGCACCAAAGAAGGTAACGATGTCTAACAGCCGCTGACTACTTTTTCGACCAATGCATAAGTTTTTCGAACTAAGAAAACGCTTCCCTTCACAAAGATTAAAATAATCAGCCAATATCATTACAGAGGCAATGGTTAGTTCAGAAAGCAGCTGATGGTTTTCGGAAAATACTTGATCAACAAGCATTAAAACATCCGATAAAAAGGGGGCACCTTTATAAGCGAGACTGAGCTCTCTTCTGTGCAAAGCACGCCAATCCTGAGTGTAATCGATCAAGACTTCATTAATCTTTCGATCACGTGGATGATTTTTTACAGGTACGGTCATCCACTTGATACCCGAAGAATTTTTTATTTGAACTCTATTAAAAAAACCACGTGTGAACTGAACATCTTCATAATGGATAAAAATATCCGCCAAACGAATTTGCTCCAGTAATCCAGCCCAAGGGAAATACATGGGTTGCGAAATGACTACTACAGAACGATCCAATTTATTTTTACATTGTGTATGTGGCATAATAATGCAAAAATTTAATTTGTTGCTTTCAGCAATCTACATTGAAATATTTATTAATTAAATCAACGCAAATTCATAGATTGCGACGTGTATTTGTAAGATTAAAGGAGGAAGTTATCCATAACTGCATATCCGACACCCCCGCGACCAACATTGTTCCCCGAATAAAACATATAGATTTTATCTTTATAAGGGAAAAAGGACGGATAACATATCATCTCAGAATCCCATCCATATTCTGATCTGGAAATTCCTACAGATTCATCTGCTCTAGTCCAATTAATGCCATCACACGATTCTGCATACCCGATTACATATTGCTTATTGATCTTAGTTGCGCTTCCACGAGTTGAATACCACATATAGTATAGAGATTTATGTTTGATAACCCATGGGGCAGATATAACTTCACCGTCATATTTATAATCAATGACGGGCTTGTTGATAGGAATCCAATCAACGCCATTTTCGGATTCCGCATATCGCACATGATAAATTGGTTCAGGATTACCCTCACAGGTTCTCCATTCTGTTCCGGAGCAATACCACATCTTAAATATATGATTGTCATATATGACGAACGGACCTGCGGTGAGTATGGGATGGTTTATATCTTGAGCTAAGATCGGCCCGTCCCACAGTCGGATAAATGTGAACCCATCAGAGTCTAATCGGCATAAGCCGATAGACAATTCAAATGTAACATTTATCCGCCTCCTTTTCCAACCGGTATAATATATTAGCACTTCATGATTCTTATGAATAATTGATCCGGGTGTTATGCCAGAGTCATCAAATGTACCCATCCTACCAAATCCCAATAGGGGCTTATCATTAATGTGAAGAACGTGCTTGGGATCTCTAATATCAAGATCAATATACGACGGTAAGAGACGATCATCATCATCACGTGATGTTAGGAACAATCGAATAATGTCATCATTTAATTGATAAGGAATCGATCTAGCCGCATGGGATTTGAAATAACCAATCCCATCAGGAACATAAATAAGTCCCTTCTTTTCCCAACTATATTGCCTCATGAAATATCCTTATTAAGATTACTCGTTTTTGATTGCTTTTGTATGATTATTGAGTCGTCAGGACAATTACTCAACACCAATGCACCCGCTCCTATGATGGAACGTGCGCCAATTATTAAATTATCGCGTAATGTACAATTTACACCGAGGAAACAATTAGGCTTAATCGTACAAACACCTGACACGACGACGTGTGAGCTAACAAAACAATGGTTCATTATAGATGAATGATGACCTATATGGTTCCCCGACCATAATGTTACGTTATTACCTATATTTACAAAAGGCTGGATAACGTTGTTCTCTAATATGAAACAGTTGTCCCCGATCGAATTGGCAAAGCATGCAGCCCGCGAACTTAAATACGTTACCAGGGTGTAGCCTTTAGCCTTAGCTTCCAAATACCTGGTCTCACGTATCTTATTACGCTTGGCATAACCAATCGCTATAAAAAGTGAAACTTCTTCGGGGGAAAATGTTTTCTCGCCAAGATCCTCAAAGGGGACTACCGGCAGACCGTGAAATGTTTTATTCTTAATAAAATCAGTACTGTTTGTAAAAGCCACAACCTCATGCGAGGAATCATGAACAAAATAAAAATGGGCCATTTCTGCAATTAAACCGGTTCCATATATTACGATCTTCGCCATATCAGATCCTCATTTGTAAACATATGTCGTAAACTCATAAAGGACATAAGAGTGGTCAATCTTTACTTTCTTGCTTAACTCAGAGAGACAATAAATTAAAGTTTCTGCTGGATGTTTATAATAAAGGTTAGGAGAATAATAATTAACATAGGTGGTCATCATATTGAACGCTATGGCTTTTTTACAAAGGCCATACATTTTCTTAACCAGAGATTTCGCATAATCATCCATTTCCATCATGCTCGCATCCAGTTTCTGGGTAAGGATGCCATTGCATACAGCATAATCAAATGACATATCGGAAAAGTCATGATCACAAAAATCATCTTCAATAAACTTTGCTTTTTTAATGTTCTTTCGAGCCCACAAAATCATGTTTGAAACAATATCAATGCCAGTATAGTTCAACGCAATACCTTTCATCTGGGCATAAAGATAAAGACCGCCAAATCCGCACCCCACATCAAGAACAGACGGCTTTGCTGCGGAGCCCTTTTCTATGACTGCGAGCATCTTATCATATCGCAAATGCAAGGTCGCTTCGTTCTCACCCCAATCAACACCCTTGACTGTAGCGCCGTGCTTTTGAAATGTTTTCTTATAATGCTCCCGCAGGCTTTCACTTATGCTGTCCATTTTAGTTCCCATAGCCCATATTGATTATTATCGCCGCGACACGGCAGATTTCTTCCTCACTTAAATCATAATAAGAAGGTAAATTAATTGCCCTGGAAGAAATATCATATGAATTGAGATTCTCAGATTGTCCTTCGAATATGGCTAAACTTGAAAGCGGGTAAAAAAATACCCTTGCGTCTATACTCTCCGCGAGAAAAGTATTCTGTAAACGCTCACGGGTTATGCCAGTCTGCTTGCCAAAAACCACTGTCGGCATCCAGAAACCATTAATCGTATCGGGCTTTTCTGGATTCATGGTTAATCCGTGCCGTTTCATAAGCAACCCCATATAGCTTTTAAATATTTCCCTTTTACGATTGATCAGTTGCTCAATCCGCTCCATCTGTGCACAACCAATGGCAGCCTGAATATTGGACATCTTGTACTTGAATCCGACCATATCCGGCCAAAATTGCTTTGTCTGAGCGCGCGCTCGACCGTGGTTGGAGAGAGTCAGAACGGTTTCATACAGGTCTGCATCATTGGTAACAAACATGCCTCCTTCACCGGTTGTGATGGTTTTTGTCCCGTGGAAGGAAAAGGCGCCAAATATGCCCATGCTACCGGCCCGTTTGCCGTGGTAGATCGATCCGATGGCTTCGGCGGCGTCTTCGATTATTGGAATGCCATAACGATCTCCAATCCCCAGAAGGGCATTCATATCACATAGGTTGCCATAGAGATGGACCGCAATAATCGCTTTTGTGCGTGGTGTAATTGCGGCTTCCGCTTTTTCCGGGTCGATACACCAGCTGTCTGGCAGGATGTCCACAAACACCGGCTTTGCCCCGAGATAGGTAATGGGAGCAGCGGTGGCAATCCAGTTGGTATCCGCCAAAATGACTTCATCTCCCGGACCAACGCCTAAGGCGGCCAATCCCATATGCAGAGCACCCGTGCAACTGGAGGTAGCTATGGCATATTTAACACCGAGGTGTTGACGAAAGGCATCCTCAAAACGGGCAATGTACTCGTAACAGCGATCCCCCCAGCCGTTAGCAGCCGCATCGGTGGCATAACGAATTTCCAGATCTGTGATGCTTGGCTTTGTGTAGTAAATCCGGCTCATTGGACATGTTCCACAGCTTTTATTTCTGGTACCGCCACAACAAACGATCCACCCCAGTCAAGTACATATGCATGCTGCCGGATAATCTCACCGGCAATATTCCAAGGTAAAACCAATACGATATCTGGTTTGTCTTCCTTTAATACAGATGGCGACAGAATGGAGATATGGCTTCCGGGAAGAAATTTCCCCTGCTTGGAGGGAGCCACGTCACAGACATAGGGGATCAAATCCCGTTTGATTCCTGCATAGTTGAGGAGGGTATTTCCCTTGGCCGCGGCACCGTACGCCGCCACTTTCTTACCGATGCGTTTCTGTTCAATGAGAAAAGCGAGCAGGCGATCTTTAATCTGATCCGCCCGCTGCTGAAATGTTTGATAGGCAGACAGGTTTTGCAGTCCCCGCCTTTCTTCCTCATCCAGGATGGTTGATACGACGTTTTTCCCAGGCCGCTTGTCTTCATCGTGACAGCCATAGATGCGCAGGCTGCCGCCATGGGTGGTCAGCTCTTCCACATCAAAAACCCGCAACCCGGCTGTCGCAAAAATGCGGTTGATAATGTGAAGGGAAAGATATGAATAGTGCTCGTGATAGATGGTGTCAAATTGGGTGTGTTCAATCAGGCGCATGAGGTGGGGAATCTCAAGGGTAATCGTTCCCCCCGGCTTAAGTACTTTTTTCATGCCTGCGGTGAAATCGTTAATGTCCGGTACATGGGCATAAACATTGTTACCAATGATCAAATCGGCCTGTCTGGTTTCACTGCTGAGTTGCCGGGCCAACTCCGTGCCGAAGAATTTGCGCAAGACCGGGATTCCTAATTCTTCTGCTGCGGCAGCTGTACTATCGGTCGGTTCGATACCAAGGCAGGGTATATTTCGGGCGACAAAGTTTTTCAGCAGATAACCATCGTTGGCAGCGATTTCTATAACAAAGCTATTTTTGCCGAGCCCGAGCCGGTCGCAAATCATGGCACTGTATTGGGCGGCATGATCGAGCCATGTTCTCGAAGTTGATGAGAAGTAGGCATAATCGGGCCGGAAGAGCTCATCGGCGCGCGTATAATCTTCCGTCTGAACCAGCCAGCAGCGATGGCATACGAAAATTTTAAGGGGGAAATACAATTCAGGCTTGTGCAGATCTTCTTCATTGAGATAGGCATTCGAAGGAGGGGCGGCACCCAGATCAATAAACTGATGATTTAATTGTTCCCCGCAATGCCTACAGTTCATGCCTCGATTCCCTGAAAATGGTTGTCAATGAGAGGAAATCCTTGATCTTTCGTGGATATCATGCATACAGCCAAAGGCCAGGTGATATTCAACGCCGGGTCATCAAATCGAATGCCACGCCCATGTTCCGGACTGTAAAATTCGGAGTGCTGATAAATTAATTCGGTGTCGTCCGCCAGTGTCTGGAAACCGTGGGCAAATCCTTCAGGGATATAGAACATCCTGTGATTGTCTGCCGATAACTCCTCAGCATGCCATTGCATGAATGTCGACGATTTCTGCCGCAGATCAACGATGACATCAAAAATTGCACCCGCCGTGCAGCGGACAAGCTTGGCTTCAGCATGTGGAGGAATTTGATAGTGCATGCCTCGCAAGGTGCCTTTCTTCCGATTGAAGGAAATATTGCACTGAACCAGATCGGGATTCAGTCCATGATCTTCAAATTCGCGGCGGCAGAAGGTGCGGGCAAAGAACCCCCGCTCATCCTCGATGAGATCAGGCGTAATGATAAAGGAACCGGCTAATGATGTTGGAGTAAAAATCATCGTGTTTTGCTCAAACCAACGTTTTTAATCCCGTAATCCCAACCAAATCTTTAACATCATGAATTGCAAAGCAAAGATGTTAAAATAAAACAATGGTTGTAATATTAACAACTTCCACGCTAATTGGATCAATTGCATCTATCCCATAGAGTGGAGTAAACGGCCAAGACTATTCGGCGAGAATTTTCTCGTTAACAGGGTAGCACAATGTTGCCCTCTGTATTTTCGTGCTTTAGTCAGTCGTTTTTCCTAAGTCGCTGTTTCAGTTTTGCAATATTTACAGAATCATCCATTGCCGTGTAATAATTGAGCAACATATTCATTATATATGTATCTTCCGGATAAAGGATCCCCAAACATTTTAAAATTGTAATCCATTTCAAATCAGATGTATCGATTGCATGGTTAAACTGATTTATCAATTCATTGTGCGACAATAGTAAATAATTTTTTTTCTCTTGTAACAGTTTAATTGTTTGCTTTTGGTATTCATTACATGTTTTGAAACTCTCTACAGCTATAACATAATTAACAAGTGCATTTTTATCGTGGTAATCGGAAACAGAAGAAATTCTTTGATGGAACTCTTCATAGAGTTCACCAAGCCAGTAACGGTTTCCCATTACGTCATGGGAGGTGCTGTTTATGAATATATCATCCAATAAATCATGACATACATACGGTTTAGATCTTGTGTTATAAATATCTATGAAATCATCCTTATTTACATTTCTACACAAAAGTGAAGCCACAACTTTCGGCGGCAAATTATCATACAGCCGTTGAGTCGGTTTATTCATAAGTATATTATTTATAAGAAACCATGCCGCTTCATGGTAACTTCCTTCGTAATGAATAGGTGTAACATCTGGATTATCAGTCTCATCAGGAATAAAATATTTTGTAATATCAATCACATATGGATTGTACTTCTGAATGACATAATTCTCAAGGTCATCTAAATGTTTATTGAATTTTGCATTTCCGAAATTCAGCAAATTTTCGGGGGTAGGCTTCAAATTTCCGCTTTTATCTATGTAGCCGTTGCAGCAATTTAGTTTATTTAAAATGATACGCTGCTTACCAAATTTTTGTGTCATTTTCTGAAAGTACAGATCAATATAACCGTACCAAAGGTAACTCGGCACATCAAAAAAATTCACACTGGAATAGGCTTCTCTTTCATTGCGAAAAGCACTGGTATGGTAAAAGCAGTAATCATAAGTGGAAAAAGTAGTACCTTTGTAGCAGGCAACGGGCTGGCAAAAATCGAAGAAATCAATGACCAGAAATTCAGATTCAGATTCCGTTAACAATGGAACGGCCTGCTTTTCAATAGCCTGCCGCACGCATCGGTGTGAATATTCACTGTCATATTTTGATAACTCTTCTTTTTTTGTGCTGATATCAGCAGGCGGCATCATACTTGACGCGATATTATTTCTTGAAAAATAATGCCTCACCTTAACATTCTTGTTATCAGGACAATTAAAAATATCCCTGCTTACACAAGAACCATGGATATCAATGAAAATACTATTCATTTCCATTGGATCCACACAACCAGGTATTAATCAGGAATATATTAGAGCCTGTGCATAGGGTTATGGTTCCTGATCCAAACTCTTTTGGTATTGACTCCACGTAAATCATATCTGGAATTTTCCTGTTAAAACTAACAGGAATCCCCCTTTCATTGTAAAACTTAAGCAGTCCTTCTCACTTTTTTCTTTCCCATTCTGGAGCAAACCTTTGTCCTAGTTGTATAAATGCTTCCCTTCTGTTCCAACTAGCATGTGAAGATTGGTAGCATTGAGTACACTCATGGGGCATTGTTTTCTCGCTATTCACTTTTTCCCTGAAATCCTGCATTTCAATTGAATTCCACATCTCCATAAATGAGTTATACTTATCAATGTGGAACAACTTCTTGCTTGTAGACTGGCAGCTTCTTACATAACCATCCGAACCAAAAAAGAAATCTCGCCATCCAACAAAACAATCCTTGTGTAATTTGTCTCCTGCCTCATCTTGCCCTTGAATGTGGGGAAGTTTTATTTTCACCCCCAACTCTTTAGCGAGTTTCGCTGCCTCATCAAAAAACTTCTTGATTTCATCCTGTTCACCCCACAGCGTTTCATGCAGCATATCTTTACTAAAGACAGTGAGATAAACGTATTTTACTTCTTCTATCCCTATTTTATATGTTAGCCTCACCATATCTGGGATTTCGCCATAATTTGAAGCCATCGCAGTAAAAACAAAATTCATGTAAGGGTAATTTACTCCTCTTTTCTCTCGCTCCTTCACAATCTCAGAAATATTATCCATAACCTTATCAAAATCGGAACCCCTTCTAATTCTATTATTGGTGGTTGCACAAGCACCATCAATGCTAATGGCAATAATATCAACCTTATATTTAAATATTGCCTCTTTAATCTTATGAAGCAGCGTGCCGTTGGTAACGAAATATTTTCTTACAGGAAATTTGTCCAGATACTCCAGAATCTCAATGAATTTGGGATGTATCGTCGGCTCTCCCCAGCCAAATAATGTAACTTCCTCGGCATTATTTAATGCTTCCTCAATTTTTTTTAAATCTGCCAGATCAAAATGAGTTATTGTAAAATTTGTAGCGTTCCGGCCACACATAACGCATTTAAGATTGCATGCATTCGTTATTTCTAAGACAATTCTTCTAGGATAGGATTTCAAGATTTGCTTCTCGTCAATGAGTTCAGCCACGTTGAGCTTGCTATTTTCTTGCTGTTGCTTATTAAGCGGTCTCGTTTGAAGTAAGTCTATTCTTTTTGCTCTAAGGATCATGGTAATTTTACCTCGAATTTCCTAAACTGGGTCATGGAATTTATGTCGAGCAACCGAAAATGTTTGGGGCGGTGGTTGCAGGGAATAGCCGGTTACGTTTGCTCCCATCCGGGAAAGCCACAGGGCCAGCCATGAGCCCTTGAATTCTGTGTGTCCGGTCATGAGGACCGTCCTATTATGAAAAATGTTATTGAACATGATTCTATCTGCAGCCTATTCCCAGATTTTCCATTTCGCCTGCCCGGACCGCCAGAGCTGTTCGAGAATCTCTTTGTCGCGCATGGCGTCCATGCATTGCCAAAACCCATGGTGTTTATAAGCCATCAGCTGGTTGTCCTGGGAGAGCTTCAGAAGCGGGAATTCCTCCCACATGAGGCTGTCGGAATGGTCAGGCAGATAATCGAACACTTCCGGTTTCAGGACGAAGAAACCTCCGTTGATCCAGCCGCCGTCTCCAAGGAGTTTTTCGTTGAAGCTTGACACACGCGCGTCATCCTCGATACCGAGAAGACCGAAGCGGCCTGCCGGCTGCACCGCGGTTACGGTCGCAATTTTTCCGTGTTCCTGATGATAGGCGATCAACTCCTTCAGGTTGACATCCGCCAGTCCGTCCCCGTAAGTCAGAAGAAAATCTTCATGGCCGATGTAATGCCGGACACGTTTCAGACGGCCAGCCGTTCTCGTGTTCAGGCCCGTATCCACAAGCGTGACACGGAACTTTTCCGTATTGGATCGGTGGACCTCGAAACTGTTCGTCAAAAGGTTGACGGTGACGTCTGAATTGTAAACGTAGTAGTTAAGAAAATATTCCTTGATTAGGTAACTTTTATAGCCGACACAGATGATAAAATCGTTGAAACCCTGGGCTTCGAATATTTTCATGAGGTGCCACAGAATGGGTTTTTCCCCGATTTCAATCATGGGCTTGGGTTTAAGATAAGACTCTTCTGATATACGCGTACCGATACCACCCGCAAATATGACAACTTTCATAAAAGAAACCCTCCATCCCGGCGAAAGCCGACACGCCCTCTTTCTTGTCGGTCCTGAACAAAACGTGCTGTACAAGGCTTTTGCTGACGATCGTATCAAGAAATCCAGCAACCGGTAATATGGCAATATCGGTGCCATATTACCGCATTAAATTGCCCGGTTGATTTCATGGAAGGAATGTGCGTCATGTGTCGCTTTACAATACCACTACGTGAATCCCCTTAAAGTTTCCCGCAATTGTTCCGATAACCATTACATGGAAACGTACACCGCCGCCGATTTGCTTTTTTCCGCCACGACGCCCACGGTCGCCATGATGGACAACATCGCCGCGGGGG